>ENA-OOWE01000905-OOWE01000905.1-human-gut-metagenome-genome-assembly--contig:-NODE-905-length-10036-cov-3.493237_pt1 | contig 10036 bp, 7 predicted proteins | sample MGYA00241402_ERZ501311 | MGnify/ENA primary metagenome ERZ501311 (study PRJEB25962, sample SAMEA2042363) | human gut metagenome | biome: human gut; feature: human-associated habitat; material: faeces... | reverse complement strand
AACCGGCCGTATGAAGATTCCTTTCGGTATCGCTCAGATAGGCAAGGCTTTCAGAAACGAGATTGTAGCCCGTCAGTTCATCTTCCGCATGAGGGAGTTCGAGCAGATGGAAATGGAGTTCTTCTGCAAGCCTGGAACAGAGATGGAATTCTTCGAGTATTGGAAGAAGACCCGTATGAACTGGCACGTGAATCTCGGTATGGGCGCAGAGAATTACAGGTTCCACGACCACGAGAAGCTTGCTCATTATGCCAATGCCGCAACTGATATCGAGTTCAATTTCCCATTCGGTTTCAAGGAACTCGAGGGTATCCATTCAAGAACTGATTTCGACCTCGGCAACCACGCTAAACTATCAGGAAAGAAGATTCAGTACTACGATCCGGAGACAGGCGAAAGCTATACTCCGTATTGCGTAGAGACATCTATCGGTGTGGACCGTATGTTCCTGTCTGTTTTGGCTCATTCATACACAGTAGAAGAACTCGAGGGCGGCGAATCCAGAGTTGTGCTCCGCATTCCTGCACCGCTCGCTCCTATCAAGGTTGCTGTGCTTCCATTGCTCAAGAAAGACGGCCTTCCTGAACTCGCTCAGAAAGTCGTTGATGAGATCAAATATGATTTCAATTACCAGTATGACGAGAAGGACAGCATCGGCAAGAGATACCGTCGTCAGGACGCTATCGGAACTCCGTTCTGCGTGACTGTGGACCATGATTCTCTCAATGACAACTGCGTCACAGTACGTGACCGTGACACGATGGAACAGGTCAGAGTACCTATTTCAGAACTTCGCGCAATGATAGACAAGAAGGTGAATATGTCCAACCTCCTCAGAGGATTGGCATAGCAGCAGACCTTATCACAATAAAACCAGGCATCAGAACTATGTTTCCGGTGCTTGGTTTTTTGTGATTATCGGACTATTCTTCTCCTACCAATTCAGCCATACGCAGCAGAATGGTTATGGAAGCGTTGGAACAATTTATCCAGTAAGACCGCTTCTTGTTGCGCTCAGGATCTCTTAAATCGAAAGTAGTAGGAATCTGTCCGTTCGTAATGTTCTGAACCACAGTGAGATTATCGATGAGAGCCTTGGCCTTCGCAAAAGCCAGTTTGTCTCCGGTAGCCTCATACAAGTCGAGATAAGCATTGGCCACGTTGCACGTGCTGTTGTCCACCGGGACCTGATAACGGTGCTGCTCATAAACGCAAGGAGTAGCGATAGGCCGCACGCCGTTCTTATTAGGCAGGGCATTCCAATGCACGAACTGGTCCTCGCTCAGACGGATAAGGTCGCGGGAATCCTCTATTTCCTCAGAAGTCGGATGCCCGTTCAGAATATACGACGCGTACGGAGCAGCCGTGCAGTTCGTAAGATTCTGATATGGCTTCAAACCCTCTACAGTGACATCTTCGAACTGTCCGGTAAGATCGAAAGTCTCCAGTGCTACCTCTTTCATCCATTTTGCAGCCCGGTCACTCATGTCAGCATACTTCGTAATGCCATATTCACGCTCCAGACGACGCGTATAGTTGAGAATCGGGTGCAACATAGCCTTGGCTCCGTTTACGAGCTCTCCGGTCTCGAAAAACACCTTTATAGGGAAGGAACCGTCCTCGTTCTGAATCTTGGCGAACGTATCAGAGATTTTCAATGCCCTGTCGTAATAAAGTGAATCACCGGTGACATCGAAAAGGTCGAGGAAAGCGTTTCCGGAATAACAAGCATCCATGGTCATGGTTCTGCCCACATTCCAGTCCTTCTTGGAAGCTACCTTGTCCCCGTAATATGTAGGAGGGAAAAACTCCAGTCTGTCGCCTTCGGGACGGCTCTGTTCCATGAGGAACTGCGCCGCATTCTTCGCTATCAGCAGAGCATCTTCTTTCAATGCCGGTACATATTTCGCGATTTTGGCTTCGACACGGATGAGACCGCCGATGACCTTGTTCGCATAGGTAAAATGCGAGTAAAGGTCCAGGTCTGGTGTCAATGTCTCTTTGAATTTCTGTACACCTGGTGTTTTGTGGATATAAAGGGCAGCCATTAGAGCAGCCTCCTTATACGGTCTCACATTAGAATTATATGGCCCTTCGAAAGGAAAATCTCTAAGGAAACTGCGCTGATACACAGTGTCTTTCACATTGTCATTGTCATCGAGTGCAAGCACGGTCAGCTTGACCTTGGAAGGTGGAATGGAAGCCCAAATAGGGGAGAGGTCAGTAGTAGGATCTGATGAAGTGAAAGACCATTCACCGGAACCTTCTTCAGCATTGACCTTAAACCTATAGGCGACATCTCCTTCTAATGGTTTTATATCGAAAGTCGGGGCATAGGTAAACTTCTTGCAGAACTCATTCCAGCAAGGGTTGCGGCCCTCAGAAGCGGGTCTGATAGGGGTCAGGTACTCTTTGGCCGCTTCCGCGTTCAACTTTTCGGCCTGGTCTTGTGTCGAATTGCAACAGGACCATCCGAAAGCGCATAATATCGCAGTTGCGACAATCAGTGTCTTTTCAGTCATTTGTTATTCTTTGGTTACTGTTTCAAATTTAGCATTAATTATCTGAACTTTGGTTTATTTCTGGAGATACCCTCTTCTTCTTCGACGAACGCCAAGACCATCCCTGAACAATCTATTGATAGATGATAAATATCCCGATACTTCCTGACATTCTTGCTCAAATGATTTATTTCGAAAGAGTCAGTACGAAAAAATAAGGGCTCCCCTGTGGTTATCACACCTACGGGGAGCCCAGAACAATACTTTATTTATAAAACCTTCACCTATGCGATAAGACTATGGGTATTGTCTAAATATTTATCTGTCAGTCTAAGTATCCTAAAGTTTTCATCTTTTCGTAGACCATGAATGCCAGTGCTTTCGAGCCGTTTGCGTTAGGGTGTACGTTAGATGAATATTCTGTCTGCCAAGAACTTGTCCAATACCCATTATCGGATAGTTCCTTATCCTTTTCTGTGAATGGGCATCCTATCGCCATAGAGATTCGTTCAGCATTCTGACTGCCAAAGGTCTTTAGATCAAGATATTGATTACCAAAGACTTTCTGGAAATAGTCTCTATATTCTGGTTTCCAATATGTATACCCGTAGCCAGAGAACTGGATATACCCCATGTGAAATCCTATGGCGATGAAATTATGATTACCAAACTCATCTAAAGCATAGTTCCTCATAGCCATATACATTCTGGCTAGAGCTTCATAAGAATCATTGTAATTACGGTTTGCTCCACTATAGACGCAAGTGACATCAGGATGTGCATACGTCTGAGAAGCATTGGAATACAATATGGTACCAGGTGAAACATTGACATCAGCTCCAGCAGATATTCGACGGATATACACTTTCTGGTCTAAGGTATTGAAAATGATACTACATTCTACTTTATCTTCTCCGACATAACAATTGTTGATAAGGGAGCAAGATGACGCTTGAAACCATGCATCGAAACTTACCCTAGTATATTCGTTTACGTTCGACGCAGGATTTCCATCGGTAGTCCAAGTCGAATAAAGTGCTGATTTAAACTCAATCGGGTCACCGTTCCCCGGAATTGTGAAACTATCATTAAACGCCAGAGGAATAGCACCTTGTCTTCCGGCAATCCCCAGTGGTGTGTCACCACCGACACCACCACGGACTACTATCCAACTATCCCCAAGCAAAGTCTGCAAATAAGAAGTAACTAAATCATTTGCAATGCTATCTCCCCAATACAGAAGAGTCCTTTTACTCTTTCCCTTTATTCTTGAAGCGAAGTCAAAAACTTTAGAAACATTATAAATATGGTTAGGCTCCAGATTAACTGTTTCTGAAGAAACGAACGATGATCTGTGAGAAGAACATCTGATAGATACCTTTAATCCGGAATAAGTACCGGCATTGACAACAGCATAAATTGTGTGCTCGATGCCAGTCCCCAATTTAGGGTAAGAACCTTCAGGATAAGAGATTACAACCCTGTTTGAACTCCTTTCCGAAATAAAACTCGGAGCCGCAGCCTTCCCATTGTTCGGGTCAATGCTGAATTCACCGGTGAGTATGCTTCCTTCTGGGGCGGTGATTTCGATGTCATAGATATCCTCGTCAGAGTAATCTGCGTTTGTATTTGAAAATGTCAGTTTGACAATGCTGAAGATGTGATTGTCGAATGACAAATTCAAATCTGGATTCTCTTTATCATAGTCCCTTGTGGCTCCAGCCAATACGAAATCTGCAGAAGGGTCGAATGGTGCGACCTGATTCTCTGGAAGAGCAAGGTTAAGCTTACCCTCGGAATATGCACGTTCTGAATACGGATAATATGCAAAGATAGTTGCATTCGTTACTGATTCGAAAGGGATGTAATATCCTTTGAATGTAGCTGATGTCTTATTTGCTTCGATACAGCGGAACTTTTTGTTTGCAAGTTTATCCGCCACAAACAATCCTACGGCATCATTCTCCTGTCATTCGAGTTTGTTGTCTACAAATAATGTCTTTGTGGAATTATCTCCTGTCGTTATATAAAAAGCCTGTTCCCGGAGAACCTCATCGCTACTGTCTGTTGGAAGTATTTCCTGAGTGCATGACAATACCGATAATCCTGCAAGTAAATAGAATAATCGCTTCATAAAGTGAAAACAAGAGATAGTTGAAGGCACACTTCAACTATCTCTAACTATTTGATTTAATTAAAAATTAATTGATCCTGTACTTGGAGTTGTGATGGTGAAGCCTGCCTTTTTTGCATCCTCCAATGTCTTTACTTCCCAACCGCTATCTACCAATGACTTCCATGCTTTTTTGTAGGCGTCGATAGCTCCACCTGGCACATAGATAGTCTTGTTTTTGGCTTTGAAAGTTTCAACTTGCTGGCCATCCAATGTTGCAGGGGTTTCTCTCAAGCAGATAATTGTGGAAAGATTAGGTGTACCATCGATACTGTCTGAGTATAAATTCTCCAGAGTTTTTGGCAATGTCAATGTCGTAATGACGGAGTTGTCAAACATACACCAACTTCTAATGGATTTGGTTCCTTCAGGAACTATGTGTGACGCTCCACTTCCACCGTTGAGAACCATCAATTGAGTCATATCTTTACTATACAAAGCGCCCTCATAAGCTGTGAACTTCTTGTTGTTCGCGTTGACTTCCCATGTCATCTTGTCGTTATATCTGCTTGGGAAACCATCAATGGAAGTTAATGATGCCGGAACTACAATCTTAGTGTAGAGACTGCTTGCCAGAGACATGTTCCCAAGAATAGTGATGCCTTCAGGAAGATGGAATTCGCTAATGTTTTTTACGCTTCTGTCAGACCAACCTCCACAGAAGCCATCTTTATCATCGTATCCTCTGATTACACCAAATCCGGCTTTTGCTTTGCTGAGATCCAATATGATTTGATGATCAAGATTCTTGAAGCTCTCGCACTTGGTTATAATCTCTTTGAGTAAGTTTTCAGAAATAAGACCGCCATCTGCACTGACTATTGAAACCTTCTTTGTAGCACTTGTGATTCTTTCTACATTGATTTCGCCTTCCTCGCCATCTATAAACATTTTTGAAGGACTGCAGATTACTTCTTTAGCTGAGAATGATATTGCGTCTCCCGGGTTTATGGTAACAGGTTTGTTCTTTTTAAATGAACAGCCACCAAGATCGCAACTGATTGAGAATGTCATGTTCGCTAGTGTGGTAGCTTCTGAAACTGGTATTACAAGAGCAACTTCTGTAGCCTCTTCCTTCTTTTTGCCTATGGCAAGAGGGGTGCGCATTTGCATTGTAAATGAAGTTACTTCACTGTTATGTATTCTATCTACAGGATCTTTCCAATTCCCATCAGATTGAATATAAGTGAATAAACCCTGGTGGATTCCAGTATCACTACTAATGGTTATGGAATTGACCTTAGTTTCTGTTGAGGCCCATAATTTGAGTTTGATGACGGCACCTGCATACTTGAACTCGATATTTCTGCCAGATCCTACTCCATACATTGGAAGTGATAAACTGCCACCATTGTTATCCTCATAATACTGGGTTGAAGGGAAGTTCATATAAAAATAGCCGTTGCTATTTTGCGGTACGCAATATTTTGCTGGATAAAAAGCGAAAAATACATCCTCATCACCGATTCTTTCATCGCCGCTGCTAAAAGAGAATGTTCCTACTTTGTTCCCTGCTGCATCGTCGGACAATTTGTATGTGCCCATTGTTGCCGGATAGTTTCCACTATTTCCTTTTTCGTTGATGGCATTGCTGATGTGCTTATCCCTTAACTGGATAGCGATTTCATCACCTTTAGCCCAAGTAACATCCAGACCATTAAGAGAGGTCTTGGTCTCTACGATGGATGCTGTGAGCTCAGCAGCCTGATCCTTTATCTCAACGTCTGAACTTTTCGTGCAATTTGCAAGACTGACCAGTCCAAGTATTGCACAACTTGAATAGAATATCTTTTTCATATCTTCTGCCCTCTTTTATTCTTCATCCCAATCTATGTCATTGCGGCCATTAAGAGGAGAGAGTCCCCTGTCCTCAAATCCCGACGCAAAGCAGTTCTGCGTCTCGACACCGAAAACCTGTACCTTTGGTGCCTCATAAGTTAACTTTTTCATTTCCATTATTTATTAAAATTTGTTTTGTTTGTTCGTTTTCCAATGCTATGGTATCGTGGGCATGAGATGAGCTGTTTTTCAGCAATTTTAGACGTCCGTTTTTTGGACGTCTTGGAGGGACTAAACAACACTTTGTTGAGGAACTGGAGGAACTTGATGTTTGATCATTTCGTTAAAAACAGCTGTCACTTCGGCATTGGCATAAACAAACCTCATCATCGTGGCGCGGGCGACGTGGAACTCACGGCTGATGTGGGAGATGGATTTGCCTTCGCGCATGAGAGTCAGGATTTTATCCTTATTGGTGAGGAGCATCTTAATCTTCGGGCATTGACCCGGACGCCTTCCGAGTTGGACGCCGGCGGCTTTTCTGACGGCGAGGGCCTCCTTGGTGCGCATGGAGATTAGACGGCGCTCGATGTCAGCGGTGAGACCGAATGCGAAGCAAAGTACTTGACTATTAATGGAATCATCGAAAGAATAGCCTTCTTTTATGGAATAGAGTTTTACGCCGGATTTCAGACAATGCCCCATTATTTCCATGATTTCGACCAATGTTCTGCTTAGTCTGGATATTTCTGTAACGATTATGATGTCTCCTGTTTTCGTTTTTTTGAGCAGTCTGCCCAATTTTCGGGCTTCTTTTGCGACCTTTCCGCTGATGGTCTCCGTGACCCATTTGTCGATAGTTAAGCCTTTAATGTCTACGAAGTTAAGTATCTCTTCTTTCTGGTTAATGACGAACTGTTTGTCCGTGCTGATTCTAATGTACGCGTAAGTCATATTTTTGTGATTATTTCTTTGAATATTAGAAATATATATATAATTTCGCACCGCTTTTCATACGGACGTCTAATAATACAGCATAGACGGAGAGTCCGGAATCTTGGACTTTGTACAAATCAGAATATTTTTTGGAAAAGTGCATATCTTAGCCTGTAATTATATTTGAAAAGTGCAGAAAAACACATATTTTTGCTATGGAAAAATGTAATAGCTATGCTGAAGAGAAAGATAACAACTGTTATTGAGCATTTTTATGAGGTAAATAAAGGTGCTCTTTTGTTGGCTGGAGCACGTCAGATCGGGAAAACATATTCGATACGAAAGTTTGCAGAGAAGCACTTCGAGAGTTTTATAGAAATCAATTTTGTGGATACTCCGGAAGCTGTCGATATATTTTCCAATGCCAAGAGCAGTTTAGACATTCTCCTGCGTTTGTCTGCTTTTACTGACAAACCGTTGCTTCCGGGAAAGACGCTCATTTTCTTCGATGAGGTCCAAAAGTGTCCGGAGATAGTTACCGCTATTAAATTCCTTGTGGATGATGGCAGATACAGGTATATAATGAGCGGTTCTCTTCTTGGTGTAGAACTGCAGAATTTAAGGTCTGTACCTGTGGGGTATATGTCTGTCAGAGACATGTATCCTTTGGATTTGGAGGAGTTTATGTGGGCTGTCGGTGTTAAGGAAGATGTGATTGCCAGTCTGAAAGACTCCTTTGACAACAACAAGCCGGTAGATGAATTTATCCATAAGAAAATGATGGACGTGTTCAGGTTGTATCTGATAGTAGGAGGAATGCCCGCCGCTGTCATGTCCTATAAGTCGAATAATAACCTGCAAGACGTTATGGATAGCCAGAGAGAAATTATCAGACTGTATAAGGAGTACATCTCACAGTATGCTTCGAAACAACAGTTGAAAATAAAAGAAATCTTCGATCTTATCCCAACTGAACTTAATTCCAAAAGTAAGCGTTTCTTCATCAAGAGCCTTAACGAAAAAGCTCGAGCGGAGATGTATAAAGATGAATTTCTTTGGTTGAAAGATGCTGGTGTTGCCATTCCGGTATATAACATCGAGGAACCGAAAAGTCCTTTGAAATTAGCTTCTTCACGAAATCTTTTTAAACTGTTCTCTAACGATGTAGGGCTCTTGGCTTGTCAGTATTCAGATGGAATACAACTCAGAATATTGACAGGGGATGACGCTATAAATTTCGGTGCAATATACGAAAACGTAGTTGCAGAAGAACTCTTGGCGCATGGCTTCGAAAACCTGTTCTATTACAATAGCAAGAAAAAGGGTGAAGTGGACTTTGTTATGGAGTATAACGGAAACGTATTCCCGATAGAAGTGAAATCAGGCAAAGATTACGTCAGACACAAAGCTCTCAATAACATTCTCGAATGTAAAGAATACACTATTCCGGAGGCTTTAGTGTTGTGCAATGATAACTTAAGCATCGAAGGTGGCATAAAATATCTCCCTATCTATATGATAATGTTCATCTATAAAGAGGAACCCGCCAATGTCCAATTCTCATTAGACCTTAGCGGGTTAAGTTAGATCGGGTAAGGGAAACCGGCATCAGCATGACGGCTGAAGCCAGGACAATAAAGTTAATCTTTTTCATTTTATAGTTCGTCAGTATAAGATATCATTGTTCCAGCCTTGGGCGTGAACGGGAAGTTCCACGCCTTCGTGAGTTACGAGAACGGTACCGACTTCAGGCTGGGCGAGGTGCCCGATGATGGAGAATGTCTGGAAATCGTGTCGGAATGTCTCGTATGCTGACATCGGAATCACGAACATGAGCCTGTAGTCGTCACCTCCTTTCAGGGCGGCAGATACCGGGTCAATGTTGAGCTTCTTTCCGGCTTCGAATGAGTTTCCTTCGAACGGAATCTTGTCAGTGTAAAGTTTCACTCCGAGACCGCTGTCCCGATTGAGCCTTCTTGCCGCATCAGCGAGACCGCGATTCACCAGATAACCATAAGGAGGAATTATACCGGAATCTCCGAGCTGACTTACAATGTCAGGATCTATCTCCGGTTTCAGATAAGAAGCGACGAGCATCTTGTATTTCTCAAGGTCCGGCTGTCCGGTCAGTTCTCCTGCCTTCTCGAATTTTTTCTTTTCCTGCTCCAGCAGACTCATCCCCAAAAATGACGCTCCGACATTGCCGGAAATACATATAAGGTCCTTGCTGCCTGCGGATTTTCGATTCTCAGCGACTTCAGGAGAAGTGATACCGCTTATAACTATACTGATATCCAATCCATTACGTGATGGAACTAGGTCCAGGTCAGCACGCCTGATATGGTGCTCTTCCGCAGCAGTGCAGATGCCGTTCCACAATTCGCTTACTTGCGGCAGGTCCAGCTTCGCCGAAATGCCGAGTCTGACGGAAATTGACTGAGGTCTGGCAAGTGATGCGTAAATCTCTCCTACTGTGCCGACGACGCTCTTGTATCCGAGATGTTTCAACGGAAAATAAGTCAAGTCGAAGTCAATGCCTTCAAGCCAAAGTTTGGAAGCAGTCCTGATTACTCCGCCTTTTTCCCCGCAGAGGTATGAAGTGCCGTCCGCCTGCTTGAAAGGCGACTCCTCGAACAGAAGTTTAATC
>ENA-OOWE01000901-OOWE01000901.1-human-gut-metagenome-genome-assembly--contig:-NODE-901-length-10076-cov-2.737551_pt1 | contig 10076 bp, 10 predicted proteins | sample MGYA00241402_ERZ501311 | MGnify/ENA primary metagenome ERZ501311 (study PRJEB25962, sample SAMEA2042363) | human gut metagenome | biome: human gut; feature: human-associated habitat; material: faeces... | reverse complement strand
CGTTGTTAGCCGAAGTCGCTGCGACGGGAAAGACCGGATTTTGAATCCGGTCTTTTTGTTTTCGTGCACGGCCGTAAGCGGCGAATAAGCGATCGTCTGATTCGATGCTGCGAGCGCTTCAAAATTATAATCGCCTTTGTTACTGTTGCTGCATCCTTTTCTCATCGGGTCGCCGGTTTCGAAAGACTTTGTCAGGCGCGCCGTCGGACCATCGTACTTTTCCGAAAAGGTTTCTGTTTTTACCTCTGCCGGGTAGGGCAGCACTTTCCCTTTCATTTAATCGCCCGTTACCACAATCGGGTCGGGCGACCGACAATTTTGGCTTTATTTGGTGTTGCCCGTATTTATCTACAATAAAGTATTTTACTCGAAAGGGAAGCAAAAGTGGAAATTTATTGCCCGTATTTCTTCCAAAGTGTAAATTCTACTTCCCAGTACGACCTCTGCCGGAATTGGACCTTGCGAAAGTTTATCGAACATATCAGCATCGAGAAAAAATACTTTCATCTTGCCTTTGCCTACCGATCCTTCGATAGAATTAGCGCCGTATAAAATTGATATTTTTTTAGTTTCGTTTGGGAGAATTTTAAAATCAGGTTCAATATATCCATAATAAGGAACTTCCAGATCCCAATTTGGGGGCCATGCAAATGCCCAATACACCGCAGACTCCGTTTTGTTCGTTACCATCACGGACCAATGGAACGTACTGCTTTCCTTTATACAAGAGACACTTGTAATACAGAATCCAATAGATAAAATAAGAAATATGACCCATTTTTTCATAGTAAATTCATTTAAATATTATCTCGTAATAATACTGCATTTATTTTCATTTATATATGCATTATTATTTTTTCGAGTGTTATATGGAGTTTGATAGATAGCTCCCGTTCCAAATGATGTAACAGGATTCAAAGATAATACGGCCACAAATGCATCCAGTGGACTTTCAAAAGCCGGAATATGTGCCCGATCAAGAGCCGCTTGACTTCGAGCAGAATAAAAACCGCCTTGAACATCATACCCAACAATAGGATACTTGTAATGGTCCCATCCTTCATTAATTCCTTTATTTCTTCGATCCGCAAACCCAGGAATTCTTTTTTCAAAATATTTAATGGCACGTGCGTTGGCATCTTGTTCAACCGAATGGTATTTATGGTTTCCTCGTCCGAACATCGTATCATAGAAACTCGGGATTGCGTATTTTCCCAAATAGAGCGGTCCACTGGCACGGCTTTGCAGATAATGTCCGTACTCATGTTGAAAGAGTGAATTATTGGGATCAGCATGAAGACCTCTGTGACCGATAATAAAACTACCCAGAGTAAATCCACCCCATTTAGCAGAGTAAGTTTCCACTGCAGTAGCTCCACCGTAATAGCTTACACTTTTTACACCTTCGAATAAATTTTCCGTTTGACTGCCCAGATGCCCGAATAACGTCTGCGGTAATTCCCATGTAAATCTAGAAAGAATTTGTCCGAAATTACCTTGGAACCAGCCCATGTCGATTTTGAATGCCATGACAGTGGAATGCCAATTTTCACTGGACCAATTCCATGTAAACAAACCATGAAAAAAGTCTTTGATTGCGTTGAGAATGGTAAAGAAGAATTCTCCGTCTTGATCAATATATACCATTGGGGTATTCCCGCAAAAAAGATAAGGATTAACCGTTTGCAGTGCCGGATCAGGGTTAAACCAACGTCCTGACATAGGATTGTAGTAACGTGCACCGAAATCGTATAATTCCAAGAATCCATGGCGGCCGAGGGATGCATCTTGCAATTCTTTGCCGGAAAATAAATAACGGTTTTTATGCAAGTTATTATAACTATGTGCCAACCCGAACGGATAATAATCCAGAACCTGTTCTTCCAGCAGAGTTTCTGATGATCTGTCAGCGACCGCATAAGTGCGGACATTACCCATATAGTCGGTCAAGTTATATTTATATGCAAAAGTTCCATTTTCATTGACAGCCATGCCTTCAGGATGCAAAATATATAACAATTGTTCTCCGGAACCTGGTGAGCCGCCATAGATCATTGTGCTTCGGTAATATGTAAAAGAGCCATCGGCAATGGTTTTCAACTTTTGACCATCGGCACTGTAAATATAGCGAACTTCTTTGTTATCGTCAAATATTCGAGACGGTAAATTCAATTCATTGTACTCAATATGAATATTACTATAAGGGTCATAAGTCAAATTTCCTGAGGCATCATAGGTATATCCTTCGTACACTTGATCGTTACATGAAAAAGATATAAGTTGATTACCTCTATAAATATAAGCAAGATCGTGCAATCTATTTCCTGTACTATCTGTGCGTTTCATTTGTAAAATGTTTCCGTTTTTGTCATATTCAATATCACGTTCGTTAAAAGCGGAAGACTCGCCCCAATTTTCGTCGTTTTGCGCTCTTTGTATGTATGCGGCAGTCTTAAGTTGTCCGGTTAGATCGTAATCATATTTATATCCTGAAGAGTTATCTGAATCATGCCGATTCCATACGAACAATGCGGGTTTATGGTCATACCGGGACGTAAAATTGCCATTTGGAGAAATCATACATATTTCATAATCAAATAAAGAAGATTTACCGCTTGTATTTTGTCCTTCTATATCATATTTGTAAGAACATGTTTCATATGCATTGTGTAATTTCTTTTCAATACTGCGCCCAAGCTCATCATAAGTATAGTGAGCAATAGTCACTCTGCCATTTACGGTATCTCCTGTTATTTCCTGATCAATTGACAGCAAACGCCCATGATTGTCGTAATTCATCCATTTACGATATTCATGTATACTGGTGGGAAATTCTTGTCGGACAAGGACTTCTGTTATATTACCCGCATAATCATATTTATTTGACACAATCTCGATACCTTCTGGATATAAATCGCCCACAGTTTGTATAACACGATATTTTTCATCATAATATGAGAGTGTAGTAAGCCATTTTTGTTGAGTGATAGCAGGATCAAGTATTTTGACGGTTCGTGCCGATACTTTTCCTTTTATTTTGTAGTTCACGGAGTTTCCTAATGCCTGTTCCGATCGATAATTGTAACGATCCTCGTCTTCTCCATCAGGAATCCAGTCATAATCATCATAGTATGTTATATTCAATATATTAGCATTATCAATGTTAGGATAACATTGATTTGTATAATTATATGCTGCTCGATCGATTTCCTCTCCGAAATTTGTTTGATTTGCCAGTGCGGCTTTATGTGTTTCATAAGTTCCTCCCGAATAAATTCCTTCCATTATGGGTCGGTCAAAAATGTCGTATTTCGTAAAAGTCCATTGTCTGTTTTTCCTCTGTTCTCCGTTTTGTTTCATTACTAAACGTCCCCTTTTATCGTAAAGGAATAACGTATATGAAGCTCCTGGTATATATTGTTTACAGATATGATTATATTCATCGTATTCATAATAAAAACAGTCTTCTGGTAATTGGTCCGGAGAAGTTGTTGCTTGAATATTAGCAGATGGAGGCAATACATATCTGAGATGTCCGAGATCATCATATATATAATAAGTAATTCGACGATCTTGCATCGAAATATGTTGTTCACGGGCTATGAGATTTTCGTTTGCATCGTAATATTCAATCAGAATACTTTTTTCAAAGTCGGTTACAGGTTGTTTGGTTATTTTAGTTGTCAAACTCTTTTCAGGATATGATCCTTTATAATTCAACGTCCCGCTCTCTGTTACAGAATATTTTTTGACTTCACCCCAAGGTCCATTAAATCCGTATTCATATTCTTTTGGATGTGAATTCAATTGATACATCAATCCTGATGAGCCCTGTTTCATTACTAAGCCCATATTCGACTTGTCATATTCTTTTGCTGCGAAGGGATAATTACGATCATATTCTTTGTTATCGTATGCATAAATATTTTGATAAAAGTTCGTTTGTTCATTGAGGGGATTTTGTCTAAAAGTAATACTTTGAGATTTTGTTACATATGGTAAATATACAATTGAATCGTTTCGGCCCATGCAATCATATTCCACAAACGAAACAATATTTTGAGAATTGACAGGCGATGCAGCAATGTCTATGGTTTGACAAGGACGTCCCAACCCATCATAATATGTAATGCAACTTCTTCCTGATTGAGACGATGTATATGTCGTTTCAAGCACATAATTTTTATTTTGTGAAGGAAGATCTATCGGACTTTCGATTTGCACTTCGAAGAGATTCCCCAATTCTGTCTTCCAATGTGTTGGGTCAAAAATAATATTATTCGTCTCATCGAATAAAACCAATGATCTATGTAATGATTTACAGTGGTCTCCAGCAGTCCCATCTTCATTGGTGGCACTTAAACGATTCGGTTTTGTTTTATTCGATGTCCCATCATAGGTAATGTAATCTACCACATTACCAACATTATCTACAACACTTACCGTTTCACCTGAGTTGCTGAGAATAATCTTTCGTTGATATAGGATTGTCGTCATCTCATATCCATCGTAGGAATATAGATCATTCAATAAAAATCCGCTATCTTTATATTGATAAGCAACTATAAGTGTACTTCTCGGGTTAATGATCGTATTAGCAGGGAATTGATATATTTCAGTTTTTCCTCCGCCTGTCAGTTTCCAACCTGTTAAATCAACGGCTGTATTCTCAAGATTATATAATTCTATATATTCTCCATTACTATATGGGATACCTTGTGCTATTTGTTCATTAAGCGGGGAATCGTACATTACTTCACTAATAACGATATATTTTTTTACTGAAACCTGTGCGTTTAGTTGTAGTGATAAAAATAAGGACAGGATGAAAACAATGTATTTTTTCATAATATTATGGATTGCTTATTTGTTATTTGACAAAATGATATTCATAGCTTTTTATAGGGGCATGATGTTCATCCGACACACGAATTAATCGGCTAAAATCATCGTATTTGTAATATGTAGAAATTCCATTTTCATCTGTTTCGGAAATTTTATTTCCATTGGGATGGTATGTATATGTCGTCATTCGAGCATTGAGCGGACATATTCGTACTTCATCCAAGCAATCTAACCCGACACCAATTGTGTATGTTGCAGTGGAAGAGGTTACATTAATCGTCTTCTGTACTCTTTCCCATGTATCTCCAAAGTCTCTACTTAACCAGTAAGTCAATGAATATACTCCGGGAGCAAAATTTTTAAGATCAATATTATAAGATCCACAAAATGTTTTATTCCCTGTCTTAGGCGTTGCAGCAAAACTCGTATCGTCGTTGTCCTCGAAACTTGTATAGAAGACTTGATTATCACGCTGATATGATCCATTTATAGGTGTTGTTACCCGTGCATTCACTATCTGCGCAATAGGACAACTACCATCATTGTCATAGATGATTGATTGTAAATTACCATTTGTTTCTCGCCAACATATTAATTGTCCATTTGCATCGTAATGCTCAAATTGTATTTCCATTTCATATTTAGAATCAAATATTATAGGCATTCCACTAACTACATATGATGGAGTAAAATCGTTATATGAAATTGGGTTATTAATTGCCAATTTCCATTTTGAACTTGGGACAACGGCTAATTGAGCGGTAATATTAGGATATGGTTGTACCATTTGAGTTCTATACCGAGTATGTTCACCAGCTATGATTTTGCCATTTTTCATTGTGGTGGTTTCCACTGGAAGAACTATATTCCTGTCATTAAGTATTCTTAAAGCATAATTATTAGGATCGGAATGATTATTGTTGTTTTTATAATTGAAAGAATAGGTAAATGTCTTAATGATAATGTTGCCTTCACCATCTATTTGGTTAATTTCCTTGGGTACCATATGAGTAGTATCATACATGTAAGATACTGTAGATGGTAAATTATAGCAACCTTCTTGGATTACGGTTTTGTCTAAATAAATCGGTTCTGAATACCAAGAATATTCATGTAAGGTTGGAATAGAAAATTCTGCATAAGGAACAAAACCTTTCACGATACTTTTGGGGTTTCCGAATGAATATGTATTGCTATCGCTTTGAATTAAATTTCCATTAGCATCATAGTGAGTTCGTTTTAATAATAACCCTCGCCTCCAAAAACGAGAAGATAATACAGATTTCAATTTTTCTCTAAGGGGAAATGTCCCTTCATTACCCGAATAATTATACTCAACACCTTGCTCATCCCTATATTTTTCATCTTTCTGTGTTGTATATTCATACATAGTATAGGATCCATTGGGGAATTTTTCATATACTCGAGAATATCCAACGGCATTACCACGTATATTAAAAATATCATCATCTCTATGAGATAATACTTTATACCATTCGTACATTCCATTTCCGCCGGAAGGAACGTATGCTCTATAATAATATTTAGGCTGTAGGCCTTCACGTAGTCCTGTGCTTTCCCCTCCCGAAATATTCTTTGTATAATGATATGATGTCACATATTCTTTTCCATTGACAATTTGAGCGATCTCACGAATACGTAGTCCTCCAATATTTTTTGTGATTCCATCCTCTTGTATTTGATTTAATTCATATCTATATTCAATATGCCCTCCTGTTTTATTAGAAATTCTCCGAAGTGAATTTGCTTGTGCATAATACAAGTTAGGTTCATGATTTGCTCCAGAAAACTCTCTATCATCTACTGTGGTAACAAAATGAGGAAATAACTCAATATTGCCTTTTCCATTGTAGTATCCCCAATGATCAAAATCTTTAGAATCTCTATTGGGAAGATTCGAATTTGTTATATCAAAAGTTCTAGAGAAAGAAGTACAAGATGTTCGAATAGAAAAAGAGATGTTTATTTCTCAGGTAGAAAACACCGAATCTCCACTAGTCGAACTTGGAAATAAATTGAATAGTACAACCTATACAGAGGTGATAAGCTTATATTCAAAATCCAATATAACACGCCATAAGTTATTTAAGAAAATAGATTCTTTCAAAAAATCTGAATTTAAAGTGGATGACATTAAAGAAGTTTTAGATACAAACTACAAACGATTAAAACCTTTACTTACTGACACATCTGTTATGTCTAAATCACCTCCTGACATTGAAGTTAAAAGAGGTAAAATCACATATAGTCCAGAAAGAATCGTTGAAATTCAAGAGAATTTACAAACAATTCAAGACGAGTTTTTCAAACTCAAAATAATAATAAATAGAGCTTAAAAAATCTTTTAATTACATATTCGATTTATATACTAATATCAACTGTTCAATAACACGATTTAACTTTTGGAGATACAAACAAAAACTTCTACTCATTATAGAATTAGATAACTGAACCTATGTATAATAGATTCCGTTATCTAATTTTTAGTCTACTCCATTGATTCCCGAATAATACGCAAAGTTTCTTTCTTATACTCCTTGCGGTCATATTCAAATCCTCTACACATCCAACAACTACAGGGAGTACCTGTAGTTTTCATTTGTCTTTTGCCAACTCAAACCAATGAGGATGTTCATAATAGTTTCCATCCTCACGGATAACACAATGCCCATAAGCGGCATATAGAATCATACGAGCCTTAAACACACGAGCCATTTGTTGGCATCTCCACAATTTGTTTCTTTTGTCCATCGTCTTTTTCTATTAAAATTAGGATGAACAATGATGTTATTGGGGTGAGATTTAATATATCCATAGCATTGTGTATTTTTACCATTTTATAGCTTTTGTGAAAGCCTCGCAAGCCGTTCCTTCAACAATTCGCCATACTTTTCTTTTAATTCATCACTTAGGAAAGAGCTTTGAATGACAGTCTCAAACTTGGGCAATAGTTTGATATACTTATTTATCAGCCGTTCTACAATCACATTCTCTATACCCAACGTAGCTGCTGACCTGATAAAATCTTCTCTTTGAAGCTTTTTCTTCCGACCATTCAAGGTTAATGCCAACTCTTCGTCATCTTTAGGATTGATGATAGCCGCATTTAACAAATCGTAAGCAGGGGTCAAACGTATCATATCTGCCACCTCATACAAAGAGAAGTTTTTCAAGTGCATGTCGTTATTTCCTGTCAACCAAGAGAAAAGCACCAACTCAAAGAAATTGGTAACATCCATTTTAGGTAAAGACGAGTATTTTAAAACAGCCTTGCCGATACGTTCATAGCTACTCTTGTATTTATGCTCTGTTTGCCTTTCGGTCAGTTGACACATATCTTCCATCGCAATCTTCTCTCCGGCAGAAGTCCTGTCAATTCGACGGGTAAGATAGCATAGCGTATCATCTGCCATCCGCATCAGCGTATGAGGAACTACCTCAATACGAGCCACCTCTGCAAGGTGCATGGTTAAGTCCTCGACCTCAGGCATCATTTCATATTGCGAGGTCTGAGGCTTACAGATATAACCGCCCCATAGCCCGACAATAGTCAATCGTTTGCTTCCCTCATGCTCATTCAAATGCAAGGATAATTTCGGCTGAACACCAGTCAAAGATGTTTGGTCTTGGATGATTTGCAGAGCAAGCTGATCAAGTTGCTCTGTCGTATAATCAAGAACTGGTAATGTTGTTGTTCCGAAGAACTTCTTTATGCAAGCCGTATGCATATCCTTTTCCCCTTTTAAGAGCGGACGATAACAATATAAGCAATTACACATGGCTTCCCTCCTTTTCTTCCAAAGGAATAACACTTACTGCTCCGATACAATCTTTGCAGCATGTCAGCAACAACGCCATCCGGTCAAGAATACTGATGTCTGTATTCCGCAATGCAACATCCAACAACCATCCTTCAGGAATCAGACCGTCGAAAAATGGGAATAGCACAGGACTTGTATATGCTTCCTCCTGCAAAGGCAATGTCATGCTAACCGCCTTTGCCTTTTCAAGAGAAAGATATTCCGGCAAATAGCAGAACTCATATCCTGCATCGTTTTCTGTCAGAATCCCCGCCAATTGGTCTTTGTAAAATATATGGGCTTGTCTCATTGATTATCAATTTTAGAAGTTGCTACCATTTCATAATTGAAAAAGTCAAGGAGCTGATTCACTTTATCAAGACGCAGCGTTTCCTTTCCCTGTTCGAGGTCTCGCACAAAGCGCAATCCTACCCCCGACTTCAACGAAAGTTCTTCTTGCGTCAGGTTATACTGCTTTCGCAACAGCTTGACCGTAGTAGAGAGATTATTCATAAGCATTTAATTTTATACCTTTTCGGGTACAAAGTTAATATAAATATCTCACATTATACCACAAGGGGTATAATTTATTTCATTGTCAGCATTATTATATCAGATAAGGTATAATATAGTAAGATTCAAAACTACAAATTAAAGTACACAAGCACTACTCTACACTTTTTCAAGCGAATAATTCAGTTTCGCTACACTTTTTCCAACGAATCAAATATTTCATTGCACCAGACTAATAAAAATTCCACCGCAAACCACAGAAATTCCAAGAAAACCACTACCTTTGTATTCAACAAGCGTTCTGTAACATACCTGCGGAAATGCCCTATCATTCAACACCTTGTATCTGATAGTGGACATTCCATAAAAGAGCTGAAAAGAAGCGGTACAACACGTATATGCAAAGCAATGAAATACAACGGTTTGCATTTGTCCCTACATTCTGTGTATTTGTCAAAACAGAGGTTGTACCGATTAAAATGAATGGTCACTGATAATCAGTGATGTAAATATGCTGCATCGAAATAATGGCATTGTAAAATATTTTTCTCTCGACAGCACCATTTCACGAAAAATAACTATATTTGCGACATCAATACGATAACAAACCCGTATTTTACCCGCATGAAAAACGGCATTACATCCAATAATTCTTACTCGCTGATCGTCGGACTTTCGGTTTCGATGATGGGTATGATGATGTCGATGCGCAGGTGTAAATGCCGGGTGTAAGATTCGTCGTACGTGTATCTCTTAAATCCGGCTGGTTCAGCCGGATTTTTTTGTTTGTAACAATCCCGAAAACATAAATCAACTTTCAAAACCATGAAAAAACAGAATCTCCGTTTCGAAACCCTGCAAGTACATGCAGGCCAACAGGCCGATCCAGCGACCGGA
>ENA-OOWE01000898-OOWE01000898.1-human-gut-metagenome-genome-assembly--contig:-NODE-898-length-10092-cov-4.339743_pt1 | contig 10092 bp, 6 predicted proteins | sample MGYA00241402_ERZ501311 | MGnify/ENA primary metagenome ERZ501311 (study PRJEB25962, sample SAMEA2042363) | human gut metagenome | biome: human gut; feature: human-associated habitat; material: faeces... | reverse complement strand
AGACGGCACCGAGTGCAGCGGCGATCCTCAGGCCTATCATTCCGGTACCCGGGATGCCCACTCCCATGCCATTCTTCAAAATGTTTCCGCTTACACCGACATTGATCTTGAACCCGCTTCCTTTTCTGTCGAAATCAGGAATCTTCCCGTTCATAAGTTCTGTTGCCTTTGCCGTTGCGAGTGCGACAGCTACAGGTTCGGTGCATCCCAATGCTGGTTTCACCTCTTTGTGAATCAGCCCGATAATCTCACATTCTCTTGCCGTCATGACATGTGCTTTAGAAATTGTTGTCAATTATTTAAAAAATTCCAATATCACCTTCATCAGCGATGCCGTCTCGGAAGGATCCAGGAGGGTCTCTATCGGAAATCCGATGCAGACGCTTCTGTAGCACGTCCCCTTCTTGCAGACACCTGCCGATATGCCGGAACCTGAATATCTGAGGAACGTGGCGGCATCCGCAGACGCCGGAGCTATCCCATCAGGATTCTCGACATTGTAAATATAGTCATTCTTCTGTTGATTGAAAGTAAAAGGCCCACCACTTTCAGACAAATTCATCAAAGAATTGGCCAGATACTCCACTTTTCCGCTCCTCGTGGCATGTCCGGAGAGGCTCTGATAGCCCAGAACCTCGGCAGCGAAGGCTTTGGCTCCAGCCTGGTAAACAGTGTCCCGGCATCCCGGATAGACCTCATCGCAGAGATCCGTTCCGATATTCGCCCCCGAAATCAGAATGTTCATACCTTTTTCCGTGCCGCGACGTATGGCATCCTGCAGACGCTCCGGGAAAACCTCATAACGTCTGCGCTGGACCGAACCGCTCCCGGCCGGTGTCGTCACCTGCTTTCCGCAAATGATGTCCGTCGCCCAGAATCCCTGTAAATTATCCACGTTATCCGAGAACGCCTGCGCATCCGCCGAACAATACGCATATCCGGCCGCCATTATCGCCTTGCCATGCACATACGGATAATCAAAAGTATTTCCCGGAACAATCTTGCCCGCATCATCCGTGTACGAAGCACCGAAACCGGCATTGTCATCATCCAGCCAGACCTTGTCGCGCCTGAACTCGTACATCGCCCCCACATGATTGATCTCATACATGTACGGCACGCCAGCATCTTTCTCTTCGAGAAAACCGGCGTAATCAGGAAAATCAATCCAAGCCGGTGGCGCTACCCTGTCGAAATTATTGACAATCAATACCTTTCTGTCAGCATTGCACCCGTTTTCTGGAACGCCGAGGCTCAATGTCTGTGAAGGAAAACTCTTTCCGCCGGCATTGTACGCGGCGATGCGGTAGCTGTACTGATGCCCTTTTTCAATCGGAACCGTGGTGCAGACTCTTCCGCCCTCGTGCCGTATCTCCTTGATAATCCGGCCGTTGTCGAAAGCGCCGTCGTCCTTCCGCGTATAAAGGATGTAGCCTTCGGCCAATGCTGTCGGTTCAAGGGTGTCCACAGTCGCTTTCCAGCTCAATTCCGCGCTTCCGTCCCGGGTCAATGTCGCCGCGAACGAGTGCACCGGCAATGGCTGGACCGCATAATGGAATCCATATCTTCCGCTCAGGAATTTCAGGATACCCTTATATACGGACCTGCATACGGAAAATCTGAACGCCGGGTCCAGACCATATTTCATGTCTGCAAAATTCTGATGAGAAAGCAGTTCCAGAATCATGGAAGGCACGGGAGGAGTCCTGGACTCGCTGTATGACCTGTCCGTAAGCATCCTTCTGCTCCACGCCGTATCATACTGCGCCCGGAGATCTGAAACGACCTGGGACTGGATGTCATTGGCCATGACGCGGCCGAGGATGCGGTCCTCTCCGTCCGGCAATTTCCTGCTGCCCTCACAGATGAGGGTGTAGATGGCCAAAGTGCCTATGATAGAATCATTTGGAGTAATTCCGGCATCAGTGTGGAAGGCCAATGACAAGTCGAATGGAACGCCCTTGCCTTCCGCTTTCGGATTCATGTGGGAACCGCCGCTCATTGCGGAAACCCATGCACCGCGATCACCGAAATCATTGGTATAGTCGTTGTCGTAACGTCTTGTCACAGTGGTATCTATGCCGGCCCATTGCATCCAGTACAATGCTCCCTCGGCAGAACTTTGCTGCCCGGATATCGTGTACTGGTCCTCTGACATTTCCGCCGTCCCTCTGGCGATTTTGCCCATGCCGCCTCCGATCTTTACGGCATCTGCAGTGACTACTGCGCCCGGAACGAATTCGACACCCTTCCTGGTACCGTTGTCCAGCGAAACGTAACATGAAGAATCTTCAGCGAATTCGAAGGTGCCAAGATAAATCCATGTCCCTCCGCCGATTTTCTGATTTACGAGGAAATGACTTGCCCCTCCAAGATGGTGGACGGTGTAATGTGCTGACTCCGTGCTGTTTGGAAGAGAGATATATGAAACATATACGGCATATTTTCCGCGCTCCGGAATCTCAGGAGTCCATGTCGCGGAAGCATTGCCTTTAATCTCGCGCGAGCATTTGGCCTTTCTCGCGGTGCCGTGAGTGAACGGATTGTCATTGCCGGCGTACACTCTCTTGAAATCGGCGAAACCGGTGCCTGCGTCAGTCCATTTTCCAGCTTCGGCGTATCGGCCCGTCCTGCGGATCAAACCCTCGCGCGGGCCGCTGAAAGCAGGGTCATTGTCAATGATGACCTCATGTTTCTGTGTGTCGCGCTCTCGCGGAGTCATCACGTATGCCCCGGCGTTTTCCAGCATCGGAATCAGGAAGGGGAGTACATAGCTCTGCGTGTACAGGTCCTCGACAGTCGTGAACAGCGGCGCGCGCTGCCATTTCCATCTGCAGGTCTTGGCGTCATAATAGTAACCATGGCTTTGCCAAAGTGCTATCTGTCTGCCGCTCAGTCCTTTGCGGTATTTCAATTCTTCCTCGTTCCGGACGACAGGCACATATTTGCCCAGCGGATCGTGAGTCCGCCAGTTATGTTCGGAAGGCCTGCCGTCATTGCCGGGAGCCGGAAGAGCCAGCTGGGTAAGCGGAGTCCTGCCGCAATAGAGGTTGCCTATCTTGTAATGTGCAAATTCTGCCGGTGAAATCTCATGGAGCGTCCTGCGGAGCCATGCCAGATCTTCCTTCCGCCATGGAATATCTCCCATGCCCTGTGTAAAACGGAAATCCAGATAGCCGTTCCGGCGTTCCACGGATTTGAGATTGATGACGGCGGTCACTGACGTCCGCTTCTGAATCAATGTCGCAAGGGTATCGCATTTGCTTCTGAATGCATTGAGGACCATGCTTTGTGGCTGTCCTGTCGCTTGCAGGTCAAGAACGATGCTCAGGAATAGTACGGAAAGAAACCGCAGTCTCATCTCATTTCTGTTTACAATGTCCGATAGTGTAGATGAAAAGTGTTATCAATGAACCGATTACGAGGCCTGTTGCGTCTGCTCTGAAATCCATGATGTCGCAGCTTCTATAGTCGGTGAGCCCCTGTATCAGCTCGATGCCGCCTCCGATAAGGCAGCCGGCGATGAAAAATCCGACAATTGCCAATACGGATTTCTTCCTGGACTGTATCTTGTGGCAGAACGTGGAGTACGCCAATATCGGGAACGGCAGGAACATGCAGAAATGCACGAACTTGTCGGATGCGAATCCCAGAATTGTCCCCGGCATTTCTGATATGCCGTCGAAATGACCGAAGCAGAGAATGCCCAATGTGATGAGATACAGCGACATGATTGCCGGCCATACTAATTTTTTGCCGCCAGGTTCCGGCATCGGTTCCAGTTCGAGAGTCCCGAAAAAGTCAGGTCTGTGGAAGTCCGGGGTAGGGCATCCGATAGGAGACCAGCTCAGGAAATGGACGTGCGCCGTCTTGTCGCCGCATTTGTAGAAATTCGCGTGCAGGGTGGCAGGAAGATTATGCTTGTCTACCCCGATGAGCTTGAACGGTATGAAAAGTCCAAGTTTCCAGCTGAATTCCTTGTCATTGATTTCCACTGCCTTATGTTCATTGGAACTGAATCTTCTGACCTGTTTGAGCTTGTCGGCGGAGAAATGGACGCAGTCCTCCCTGCTCTTGCGCTTGGCTGCCAGCAGGGTGCCGATGCAGTTCATCTCGAAGTTGTAGTAAGTGCCGTCAGTCGGGTCTGAGATGAAGAATTCGCAGCAGCTGTCTTCCCATACCGGGCCGTTGTCTTTGAGCGCCTGTGCCCTGAGGTCAAGCCCGCGTACGCTGTACATTATTCCGATGCCGTTTTTGCACCAGCCTGCGACGAATTTGCATTCCGGCTGATAAGGAAAGTCTTCCGGCCAGTTTACAGTATCAATGTTGCCTGCACCTGCGCCGCATCCGGCGGCTGCTTCGAGTTTCGATGCGAATTCATTGAAATCCCGCACCCGGTCCAAACCCTGTATATATGGAACCTTGAGATTTTTCTGTCCGTTCATAATCTATTATGTATTAAAGACTTTGCATGTCTGTAAGTTTCTTGTAATATCCGTTGAGCGCGAGGAGTTCCTCATGCTTGCCGCGCTCCACAATCTTGCCCTCATGCATCACGATGATCTCATCGGAGTTCTTGATGGTGGAAAGTCTGTGTGCGATGGCGATGGTCGTGCGTGATGACATCAGACGGTCAAGAGCCTCCTGCACAAGTCTTTCTGATTCAGTGTCAAGCGATGCCGTAGCCTCGTCCAGAATAAGGATAGGAGGGTTCTTCAATATCGCCCTGGCGATGCTGAGCCTCTGGCGCTGTCCGCCTGACAACCTCATTCCGCGGTCGCCGATATTGGTATTGTATCCATCTTCCTTCTCCATGATGAACTCATGGGCATTGGCTATTTTCGCCGCTGCGACGACATCTTCCATGGTCGCGTCCTCGACGCCGAAAGCGATATTGTTGAAGATGGTGTCATTGAACAGGATAGGCTCCTGGTTCACATTGCCCATCAGGCTTCTGAGGCTGTGGATCTTGATATCGCGGATGTCCGTGCCGTCGATTTTTATCGAGCCGCCGGTCACGTCGTAGAATCTCGGGATGAGGTCGACCAATGTGGATTTGCCCGCGCCGGATTCACCGACGATAGCCACGGTGCTGCCCTTCTTTACGGAAAGATTGATGTCGTCAAGTATCTTTCTGTCAGTATCATAGGAGAATGACACATGGTCGAAAGTGATTTCATCATTGAATCCCTCCACTTCCTTTGCATCAGGAATTTCCTTCAGGTTGCTTTCCGTTTCGAGAATCTTGTTCACGCGCTCTACGGAAGCCATGCCCTTAGGAATGTTGTAACCTGCTTTCGCGAAATCCTTCAACGGGTTGATGACGCTGTAGAGAATCACCATGTAGAAAATGAAGGTCGGAGCGTCGAACCACGCCTTTTCACTCAGGATGACAACGCCGCCGAATCCCAGTACAATCGCGATCAGCACGGTACCCAGAAACTCACTCATAGGATGGGCCAATGCCTGCCTGGTGGAGACTCTTCCGGTCTTCTTTTTCACCGCCTCGGTCACATGGTCGAAACGCGCCTGCATCTTGTCCTCGGCCACGAAAGCCTTGATGACGCGCAAGCCGCCGAGCGTCTCCTCCAGCTGCGACATTGTGTCGCTCCACAATGCCTGCGCCTGCAATGACTTCTTTTTCAATGTCCTTCCAAGGGCGCTCATGAGCCAGATCAATGCCGGGGCGACCACGATCGTGAACAATGTCAGCTGCCAGCTGGTCACTATCAATGTCCCGATGTAGAATATGATGAGAATCGGGTTTTTCAGGAGCATGTCGAGGGTGCTCATGATGGAATTCTCGACTTCGTTTATATCACCGCTCATCCTGGCTATGATGTCACCTTTCCTCTCCTGCGAGAAGAAACCCAGAGGAAGAGTCAGGATCTTGTGGTAAAGCTCTCTCCTCATGTCCCTTACGACGCTTGTGCGGATAGGGATCATGATTGCCGATGAACCGAAGTAGCATGCGGTTTTCAGGAGTGTCATGATACTGAGCCACAGGCACAGGAGGAACAATGTCATTGACGCACCCTTGTCCTGGATGAGCAGCGTTATCCCGTAATATGCATTGTTTATGAAAATCTCTTTTATGCCCATGCCGGCAGTGTCCCACGGAATGAAGGAGTATACCGTATCGTTCATCTTGAACAATATCTGCAGGATAGGGATAATCAGCGAGAACGAGAAGATATTGAGGATTGCCGAGAGAATGTTGAGTATGATCGAGCCTCCGAGGTAACCCTTGTATGGTTTGACGTACTTGACAAGTACCTGCCAGAATTCTTTCATCTTTTCTATGACGTTGTTTTAATAATCTGCAAATATAGTAACATTCAAAAAAATAACCTGCATCATCTAAGGGAATCTTTTCGGTCTATATTTCTGCCTCATCAGTCGTATATGTCCAGTACACTCCTTCTTCGAAAAGAAATCTATCCTCGAAAATCTTCTCCTAATCTGAAGCAGGTTATTTTTTTTCACGTTACTAAATGATTTCGCAGTGTGTTTGATTATTGCTATATTCCTGATAAATAAGAGAAGTGGATATGACGCGAGAGGAACTTATAGCGAAGATTCAAGACATCGAATGGGATGACTTTGAGGCAAAGGAGGCTTTGAATGAGCTCCCCAAGAATATGTGGGATACGGTGAGCGCATTTTCTAACACATCTGGCGGATGGGTTCTGTGTGGCGTTGCACAGAAAGGAAAGAAGTTCGAGATCCTTGGCGTGAAAAATGGAGAAAAGATTGAGAATGATTTCCTTACCACACTTCGAAACAAAGACAAGTTCAATCACCTTATCCAGTGCCGTCCGGACAAGATTACTGTTGATGGTAAACTGGTTTTGGCGTTCTATATTCCTTCGTCAGAACTGAAACCTATCTGGTACGGTTCTCCCAAGAACACGTTTATCCGTAGCGGCTCCGGTGACCAGCGGGCTACAGATATGGAAATTGCAGCTATGTACCGGGACCAGGCATTTGGCACGCAGTCGGAAAAAACGGTCGAAGGACTGACTGTTGCTGACCTTAATGCGGCATCATTTGCCTCATACAGACGTTATATCCAGACGTTTAATCCCGAGTTCCGGGCAAATAAGTTTGATGATGAAGAGTTCTGTGAATATACGGGCATTACTCGTGACGGCGTACTTACCTATGCAGGCTTGCTTATGTTGGGCAAAAATGAGATGGTGCGCAAGTATGTGAACAATTTCTGGGTGGATTACATTGAGATTCCTGGCAATTCGTATAGTGAAGCTGCGGTACGGTTTTCTTATCGGCTTCCGGAGTTGGATAACATTTGGGACTGCTACGAGGCTATCTTCCAGCGCCTGAGACTTCACGTGGATGCAGCACCGTTCTCGCCCCGCTCAGACGGCTTTGCGCCGGAAGATGAGTCTCAGTTGTATTCTTTGAGGGAAGGTCTTGTCAACATGTGCTCCCATGCCGATTACTTTTCTCCGATGCATCCTACTGTACGCGTGTTCGACAATCGCATCAGTTTCCAAAATCCTGGCAAAATTGTCGTTGATATGGTGCACCTGCGTGATCGTTATCAGTCGGCACCGCGAAATCCTTCTCTACTGAAGTTGTTTAGATACACGAAGATTTCGGACAATGCCGGTTATGGAATGGATAAGATCTACTCGTGGGAACGACTGACAGGTGAGAAAGTTGAGGTGGTGACTGACGTAATGTGTTCCGAAGTAACTTTCTGGCGTCCGAAGATCGGGACATCCATCAAGCGGAAAGAAGATGGTGATGTGGGTAGTGCCGCGTCCGAAACTACCCAGAAAACTACCCAGAAAAATAATGTGGAAACTACTCGGAAAATGAAGGACAAAATACTCCGTATCCTGAGCTCCTCACCAACTTTAACCATTAAGGAAGTTGCTGATTTATGCGGACTTACATATGATGGTGCCAAGTATCATTTCACGGCCTTGAAAAAGTCTGGCAAATTGGAAAGATCAGGTGGCGACAAGTGCGGTTTCTGGGTAGTAAAGAAGTAGAAAACTACCCGGAAACAGCAACACTGTAACCATGTGAGGTGCTATTGAAAGCTTCGGCTTCTTATCTCTTGTGAAGATGCCAACTTTCTATAAACAATCACAATATTAACAGTTACAGTATGATTTACGGTTACATCAGAGTCAGCAGCGACAAACAGACTGTTGAAAATCAAAGATTTGAAATCAATAATTTCTGTTCACGTGAGTCGATGAAAATTGACGGGTGGATTGAGGAGACCATCAGCGGTACGAAGAGTTACAGCAAGCGGGAATTGGGAAAACTCCTTAACCGGGTGCGGAAAGACGATTTGATTATCTGCGCCGAGTTGTCCCGGCTGGGGCGTAACCTGTTTATGATTATGGAGATTCTCAATATCTGTATGACGAAAGAGTGCCGGGTCTGGACCATCAAGGACAATTATAGGCTTGGTGAGGATATTCAGAGCAAGGTGCTGGCTTTTGCTTTCGGCCTTTCGGCAGAGATTGAGCGAAATCTTATCAGCCAACGGACGAAGGAGGCGCTTGCAAGGAAGAAGGCGGAGGGGATGGTTCTCGGGCGTCCTGTTGGAAGGAAGACAGAAGAGTGCAAGTGCAAACTCTTTCCCAAGCGGATGCTCATAGTGGAGCTGCTAAGGGCAGGAGTTTCTCAGCGGAAGATTGCTAAGATTTGCAAGGTCGATCGGAACACTCTGGGAAGATATATACATTCGTTTCTGAAACTATAGGAGCGATTATGTGCAGACACATAGCCATGCGATAACGTTTGGTGCAGATGCGTGGTCAATTTTGAGCGATATTGAGTTGAGTATTAAGAATAAGATTGAAGCAGCAGGTACACCACTGAAAGATTGGGATGTCGACATATACAGGGGCGTCTTAACTGGCTACAACGATGCCTTCATCATCTCATCGGAAAAGCGTGAGGAGATTTTGGAGAATTGTGCGGATGAGTCTGAGAAACAACGTACAGCTGCTATTATTAGACCGATATTGAGAGGCCGCGATATCAAACGATATAGCTATGTGTTTGCAGAGCAGTATTTAATAGCGACATTCCCTGCAAAGCAGTATGACATAGACGATTATCCTGCTTTGAAAGACTATCTGCTTGCTATTGGAATCGAACGGCTTGAACAGACTGGCGAAGAGCATATTATCAATGGCGAACGGGTAAAAGCACGAAAGAGAACGAACAATAAATGGTTTGAAACCCAAGACAGCATCAGTTATTGGGACGAATTTTCTAAGCCAAAAATCGTATGGGCGGAGTTGTCAAGGACTGGCAACTCATTCGCATATAGTGATGACGGCGCAATGGTGCTGAATACGTGCTATATCTTATCATTCAACGATAATGAGTTTCACGAAAAAGAACTGAACACCCTGCTTGGATTCCTTAACAGCAAGGTAGCACTCTTTTATCTGGACATCATCTCCAGCAAACTTGATAAAACGGGGTGGCGCTGGCTCAAGCAGTTTGTGGGGCTGATACCAGTACCCGTCCAACTGGTATTTAAAGAAGGCGGCCAGTTAACGAATAAAGACTCAGCCTCAATCAATGCTCAATTATACGAACAACTTGGTCTGTCGCCAGATGAAGCTGAGTATCTTGATCACATCATCTGACTTGACTTTCAATATATTGTATCTCAGAATCGGATAGACCGTAAAATTGATAGATCAGGCTATTCAAGATGTGCTCTTCCTCCGGGGCAGAACCTTCCTGTGCAGTTATGTTGATGATCCTTTCGCACTGGTCTATTATGGCTTGAGCTATGTTTTCATCAATATTACGAGGCACGTAAAGCTGCTCTATTTTGAATTTTTTCCAGCGAACAGTGCCTACACCGGTAGTAGTGCCTATGGTTGAAAACATATATTCTGAGACCGAGCAATTCAAAAAAGCTAGTAGCACAATCAAATTATCACCAGAAAGCATAAATGTAGTTGCCTCCGGCACGTATTTGCCTTCACGGTCAAGGCAGAACTTCGTTTTGTCGGATATTTCTCCCCAGATTATTTTTGGCTGAGATAATAAGTCCCAATAACTGATGCTGTCTTGGGTTTCAAA
>ENA-OOWE01000888-OOWE01000888.1-human-gut-metagenome-genome-assembly--contig:-NODE-888-length-10170-cov-2.211864_pt1 | contig 10170 bp, 9 predicted proteins | sample MGYA00241402_ERZ501311 | MGnify/ENA primary metagenome ERZ501311 (study PRJEB25962, sample SAMEA2042363) | human gut metagenome | biome: human gut; feature: human-associated habitat; material: faeces... | reverse complement strand
GCAAAAGCCTGTTCATAGGCTCGCCCGATTTCATATCGCCGATTGCTTCCCCGACAGCCTTTACCTGTGCCGAGGTCGGAGAAAACGGCAAATGCGAAAAGAATTCCTCCGAAAAATCTTTCTTTACAATACACTCGGTTTTGAGCGTTTGCGTTTTGCTTTTAAGCGATAAAAGACCGAGCTGTAAGATGAACAATTCCTCAAAAATTAGCCTGTTTCTTGCCTTGTCCAACGCTTCATAGCTTTCGGGGAAATGAATGTTGCGTATCGCAAAATCAAGTGAGCAAAGGGAATTTTCGGCAATTATCTCACTCGGCAGGCTCTCGGGGATTTCCTCGATTGAGTCAAGCGCATTTTTCACACATTTTGCAATAAGCTTTGAATTAAGCCCTGCCGTCTGCGGATAAACAGGCTTTATGCCGGCTTCCGCACTCGCATTCGAAAACACGGGAGAAGCCATTTCCCTGCCGCCGAATTTAGACTGCGTTATCTTGCCGAAGAAATAGTATTCCTCGCCGCTTTTGAGCATATTTGGTATGTATTTATTATTGAAAAAGGTCAGATTTACAAGCCCCTGACCGTCGGTAATGCTTGTTTTATAGAGTGTTGTTCCGCCGGGAATACGAATTTTCGACGGTGTATCGCACACAATGCCCTTTACGCAAATATTCGTATCAAACGGAGCTTCTCTGATGGGATAAACAGCGCTCCAATCCTCATAGGTTCTCGGATAAAAGCGCAAAAGAGCACCGACAGTGCCGACGGAAAGCCTTTGAAAAGCCTCCGCCCTTGCGCTGCCGACACCCTTTAAGTATTTGATGTCGGTTGAAAAATTCATACTATCACTCTACCGATATAATGAAATAATACACGGGTTGTCCGCCCGGAATTACATTTATTTCTATATTCGGAAATCTCTCCGAAAGTCTTTCGCTCAAACGCTTTGCCGTTGCCTCGTCTGTTTCCTCGCCGTAATAAACGGTAATGAACGACGCATTGTATTTTTTAGCCAAGCGTCTTGCGGTACGGTATGCGGCATTTACAATATCGTCCTCAACAAGGGTGATTTTGCCATCCTCCATACCGAGAATTTGTCCCTTTTTAATCTTCTGACCGAACGCCTCGCTGTCCCTTGCGGCAAATGTAACCTGCGCTGTGTGAACAGCCTCGGCAGCCTTCATCATATTCAAAAGATTGGTCTCTACGTCCTCCGATTCCGAGAAATTGAGCATTGCGCTGACTCCCTGTGTGAGAGTCTTTGTCTGAAGAACGGAAACCTCCCTGTCTGCAAGGTTTACCGTCTGTTCCGCCGCCATAATGATATTTTTATTGTTGGGAAGCACAAAGACGTGTCTTGCCGGTGTTGCCTCGATAGCCGACAAAATATCGTCGGTGCTCGGGTTCATTGTCTGACCGCCCGAAACTATATTGTCTGCTCCAAGCTCCTTGAACAGCTCAACAAAGCCGTCGCCCGCAGCGACCGAAACGAAGCCGTAATCCTTTGTCGGCTCAACAGGTGCTTGTGCCTGCTCGGAGGGTTTGATTTCCTCCTTTGCATTTTCCGTGCCACGGTCTGCGTTCCTGTGCTGGAAGCGCATATTATCGATTTTTATGTTTGTAAGCGGACCGCATTTAAGAGCCGCCTGAATTACATTACCCGGCTCGTTCGAGTGAACGTGCACCTTGATAATATCGTCGTCCTCAACGACAACGACGCAATCGCCGATTGACTCAAGATAAGCTTTGAGAGCCGCCGCATTCGACTGTGCGTTTTTCTCCCTGTTTATTAAAAACTCGCTGCAATAGCCGAATTTAATATCGCCCGAAGCCGCCGCAACAACGCTTTTATCCGACTTTGCGTTATCCTTTTTATCAAGCGTTTCAATAGGCTCAACTGTCTTGCCATCCTCAATAACGCTCAACATTCCCTCAAGGATGAAAATAAAACCCTGTCCGCCTGCGTCCACAACGCCTGCCTGCTTGAGTACGGGAAGCATTTCGGGTGTTTTCAAAAGTGCGTCCTTTGCCGCTTCGTAAGCCGATTTAAGAACAACCTTGCAATCAGTTTCCTGCGTGTTTTTGACAGCCTCCGCCGCCATTCTGATAACCGTGAGAATTGTTCCCTCGGTAGGCTTCATAACCGCCTTATAAGCCGACTCCTTGCCGAGCTCAAGTGCTTTTGCAAGTGCTTTGCCGTCTGCCGAGTCCATACCCTTAAAGCCGTTTGAAATTCCTCTGAATATAAGAGAAAGTATAACGCCTGAGTTACCTCTTGCGCCTCTGAGCAATGCCGCCGCAGCCTTTGCGGAAACACTCGCTATATCCGTCTGCTCACAAACCTGAAGTTCTCTTGCCGCCGCCGAAATCGTCATTGACATATTCGTACCCGTATCGCCGTCGGGAACGGGGAAAACGTTAAGAGCGTCAACCTCTTGCCTGTGATTTACTATATTATTTGCGCCCGAAATCAGCGCCTGCTTGAAAATGATACCGTTAAGCATTTATATACTACTCCTATTATTCCTTCATTCCGTCAACATAGACGGTAATTCTCTTAACCGTACGACCTGTCGATTTTTCAACAGTGTATCTTACCTTATTTTTAATCGAATCGACAATCGCCTGTATATTGACTCCGTAAGTAACAATAATATGCAAGTCAATGACAAGCTCGTCAGCCTCGGCACGTACCGATACGCCTTTATCGATATAATTGTTGTGCCTGAAAATAAGCTGACGGAGATTTTGCGTAGCTCCGCTGTTTGCCATTCCTGCAACGCCAAAGCATGAGGTTACCGTATGACCGATAAGGTCTGCAAAATACTGCTCATGCAATTCTGTTGTTCCGAGATGATTTTCAAATTTAATCATATTCACTGAACCTTTCCGGCTGTATAATAAACCCTGTCTCACTCCGTTTCAGCCACAACGAAGCGATAAATCTGTCTGACTGTATTTATTCCGCCGATTTTTCCCAATTTTCCATATTGCCGTAAATATCAAGCGGCGCATATGTAAAGTCCGGCGTAAGACCCTTTGAATAAGCCGCCATTCCCATCCTGTAGCAAAGCGGAACAAACGGCATTTCATTTAAGAACGCATCATTCACGGCTTTAATATCCGCCTGACCGTTCTTAAAGGAGTTGTAGGCAGCTACAAAAGCTCCGTTTGCATCAACAACCATTCCCGACCTGCCGTCGAAAAGCGAGGATAAATCGAAATTCTCGCAAAGCTTGACCTCTCCGATATACGTTTCGTAATTTCTGCTTAAAATTCTCTGCCTGTAAACGTCGCCGCTGACAGCCTCAACCGTAACCGAAAAGCCACGCTCTCCGAGCTGACGTGCGATTTTTTGTGCCGCCGAAACTCTGAAGCTGTTTTCCGAATTTACAAGTATCGAAAACGAAAGCACATTGGTCTGATCGGTTTTTATTCCGTTTTTTGTATAATAATTATACCCCATTTTTGAAAGAATGGAATCACTTTTTGTAACATCGCCCTTCGCCGAGGGAAGCTCCTGTGAAGCGAGCATATTAAAATCGGGATTAAACACGGTAACAGCCGACTTCGCATAACCCTGATATGCACCCTGACTTATATCCTCTTTGTCGATTGCATAATAAAGTGCCGTGCGTATCGCCGAGGACGAGAGCGCACCCGTCGGATTTATTCCGAGGAACACGAAATTGTTAAGCGTAACCGCCCTGTTTTGCGCTACAATCCTCTTGTAATTTCCGCTTGAAAAATCCTCAAACAGATAGTTTATATTTCCTATTTCAACCGCATTCGTGATATATTCAAGCTTCTTTATATCGTGAAGCGTTATCTTAGAGATTTTACTTGCAGTCTCACTTTTCGGATTTACCGTGAGCGTTGTGCCGTTTTCAAAGACAAAATGTCCCGAGCCCGTCGGAACAGTGTCCGAGCTTTCGGCTGTTCCCTGCTTGACTATCGGAAACGTCAAAATGTTTTGGCAAAGCGAATCGGGAGCTGCAAGCGTAAATATGACCGTTGAGCCTGAAGCGTTAACCGAATTGATATTTGAAAGCCTTTGTGAAAATGCAACGGACGCTTTAGCCTTATTGAAAGAGTAGACAACGTCCTTCGCCGTAACGGCTGTTCCGTCGCTGAACACCGCACTTCTAAGCGTAACGCTGACCTTTGTGCCGTCTGTTGTGATACTGTCCGCAAGCACCGCCTCAGCCGAATAATCCGATTTTACCGTATAAAGCGGCTGACAGTAAAGTGATGCCAACGCAATATTTTCGTTGCCCGTTGCGAAATACGGATTTAGCGAGTCGCTCGTTGCATACGGCAAAATAATCTCCGCCGCCTGCGTGTTTCCCGTTCCCGTATTTGTGTTTGTTTCTTCCTCGGGAGTTGTCGGAGTGTTCGTGCAAGAGCAAAGCAGGATTGCAACCGCCGTCAATGCACAACAAAACGCAATTATTCTCTTTTTCACGGCAGCCGCCTCCTTTTTATATACTTATTCGCTCAACCAAAACGGTTTTTCCGCTTGAACGGTCTATCTCAAATATTATGCCCTGCAAGAGCGCATTATCGTTGGGATTTTCAAATCTTACAGGCATATTTGTACGCATTTTTTCAATCGCAAGCTCGGGCTTAACGCCTATTACCGAAAGCGACGGACCCGTCATTCCGACGTCTGTTATATAGCCCGTTCCGTTTGGCAAAATCTGTTCGTCTGCCGTCTGAACATGAGTGTGTGTGCCGTACACCGCCGAAACCTTTCCGTCAAGGTAAAATCCAAGTGCCTTTTTTTCCGCCGTTGCCTCTGCGTGCAAGTCTACAATAATTATATTGACCTCATCACGAAGCTTTTTTATTGCCTCGTCCATACAGTCAAAAGGATTTTTGAGGTTTTCCATATAGACCGTGCCGAGAACATTTACAACGCCTATTCTGACAAAGCCTTTGTCAACGATCGTATATCCTCTGCCGGGGCAATCCTCCGAATAATTTATCGGGCGTACTATCGAATACGAATTTTCAAGCGTTTCATAAAATTCACGCCGCTTGAACGTATGATTTCCGCCTGTAATGACATCTGCACCGCTTGCAAAAATATGCTCACACGAAAAAGCGGTCATTCCGTTTCCGACTGCGGCATTTTCACCGTTTACAATACAAACATCTATATTTTTTTCCTTTTTAAGCGAGGGTAAAAGCTCCCTCAATTTTTCACAGCCCACAGCCGAAACAACGTCGCCGACTGCAAGCACCCTTACGGTTTTATTCATAATTCACCGATTTCTATATCTGTCATTTATCGGAAAAAGCCCTGACTGCACAGTCAGGGCCGCCGATTTTTTATTTTGCGTAATCGACAATGCGATTTTCACGAACGATATTGACCTTGATCTGTCCGGGATATTCAAGCTCTTCTTCGATTTTCTTAACTACATCACGTGCAATAAGCACCATCTTGTCGTCGCTTACAACGTCAGGCTTAACCATTATGCGAACCTCACGACCTGCCTGAATTGCGAAAGATTTTTCAACGCCTTCAAATGAGCAAGCAATTTCCTCAAGCTTTTCAAGACGCTTAATGTAATTTTGAACATTCTCTCTTCTTGCGCCGGGACGTGCAGCCGAAACTGCGTCAGCCGCCTGAACAAGGCAAGCAACAACGGTTTTCGCTTCAATGTCGCCGTGATGAGCTGCGATAGCGTGTATCACCTGCTCATTTTCCTTGAACTTTTTAGCGTATTCAACGCCAAGCTCAATATGTGTTCCGTCCATCTCGTGGTCAAGTGCCTTACCTATATCATGGAGAAGACCTGCACGCTTTGCCGTTTTAACATCAGCGCCGAGCTCCGCCGCCATAAGTCCTGCGATATATGAAACCTCAAGAGAGTGGCTAAGTACGTTCTGACCGTAGCTTGTGCGATATTTGAGCTTACCGAGAAGCTTTACAAGCTCGGGATGGATACCGTTTACACCTGCGTCAATAACAGCTCTTTCGCCTGTCTGACGAATTGTCTGCTCAACCTCACGTTTAGCCTTTTCATACATTTCCTCAATGCGTGCGGGGTGTATTCTGCCGTCCGCAATGAGCTTTTCAAGTGTGAGCCTTGCAATTTCTCTGCGAACAGGCTCAAAGCTTGAAACCGTGATAGCTTCGGGCGTATCGTCAATGATAAGGTCAACACCCGTAATCGTCTCAAGAGTTCTGACATTTCGTCCCTCTCGTCCGATAATTCTGCCCTTCATTTCGTCGTTGGGCAATGCAACAACAGAAACCGTTGTCTCGGCAGTACAATCCGCAGCACAACGCTGAATTGCCGTGGAGATAATCTCCCTTGCGAGCGTGTCAGCCTCGTCCTTCGTTCTCTGCTCATAGTCCATAATTTTGACTGCTTTTTCGTGTGTAAGTTCTTCGTCAAGGTTCTGCAAAAGCACCGCCTTTGCCTGCTCCTTAGTATAGCCTGACACCTTTTCAAGCATATCGAACTGACTTTTCTTTATAGACTCAACCTCCTGCAATTTAGCGTCAACATCTTTGAGCTTTGCATTAAGAGTCTCTTCTTTTTTCTCGATATTTTCTGTCTTTTTATCGAGAGTTTCTTCTTTTTGAATTATTCTTCTTTCCTGTCTCTGAACCTCGGCACGACGTTCCTTAATGTCCTTGTCCGCCTCCGATCTGAGAGCGTGAATTTCATCCTTAGCCTCAAGTATGGATTCTCTTTTCTTGTTCTCGGCTGTCTGAACTGCCTGATTGACTATTCTTGTAGCCTCTTCGGTAGCAGAGCCGATTGCAGCCTCGGCAACCTTCTTTCTGTGAAGCTCGCCGAAAATAAATCCTAAAACGCCGCAAACAACCGCAGCGACGATAATGAGTATAACTGAAACCGTAGTATTCAAAAAGCATTGCACCTCCTTTTGTGATTTTTCAATAAACTTAAATGTCGTTAAAAATTATTAAATCGTTAAATAATTTTCAGATAATGATATTTTCGCATTATAAAACATTATCTTAGATATTTTATAACTTTTTGTACAATATGTCAAGAAATCAAAGACAGATAACCTTGATTTTTTTATAAATTTTCGGGTGTTATTAAGGATCTGAAAAAACATTTCAGCTTGCTCTGCCGATTTTTATAGACTATAATAGAATCATTCATAAAGAAAGTGGATTCACGGAAAATTGTTATAGTATATTGAATAATAAGAATTAAGGACGAATGAGTATGATTTGTAAAGTAACCGAAAACAGCCAACTTAATGCCTGTTTGAATATAATTCACAAAAGCTTTCAAACAGTCGCCGTTGATATGGGGTTGACAAAAGAAAACTGTCCGAGCTATACGGCGTTTATGCCATTAAAAAAATTACAAGAGCAATTAAAGTGCGGCAATTCTATGTTTTTGTATGAGTACCGCAACGAGCTTGTCGGATATTTTTCATTAGAGGTTAACGGCAATGGTGCAGAATTGAATAATTTGTCCGTTTTGCCCGAGTACAGACATTTGGGAATAGGCAAGGAGCTAGTAAGCTTCGCAGTCGATTACTCGAAAAACACACTCGGCGTTAACAAGCTCAAAATAGGAATCGTAGACGAAAACGCCGTGCTGAAAGAATGGTATGGTAAATTGGGCTTTGTCCACACCGGCACAAAGCACTTTGAGCATTTGCCGTTTATGGTAGGATTTATGGAATTAGATATATAAAGGGATAACAGCGTGCATGTGCCGACGAACATTTGCGTAATGATAGAAAAACATTAAGATTGTAGGATAAAAAGCCAATATCAGTTCATCTTGCGTTAATATAAAAATGCTTTGATAATATATAGGAGTTGAAAATGACAGATAAGATAATTATAATCCGTGGCAATTCTGGAAGCGGCAAAACAACCGTTGCAAATGAGTTGTGCAAACGGCTTGGAGCAGATTGCATGTTATTGTCTCAAGATGTTATCAGGCGAGACCTGCTACATACAAAAGACGGTGAAAACAGTGTCGCTATTGATTTGCTTAAACAACTAATCATATTTGGAAAGGCACACAGCAATATCATAGTACTTGAAGGGATATTAAATTTCAATTGGTATAAACAGTTATTTGATTGTATTCGAAAAAATTTCAATAACATCTATGCTTATTATTATGATATTCCCTTTAACGAAACGGTCAAAAGATTTCTGACAAAAAATAATACAGATTATACCGCACAAGATATGAAACGTTGGTGGAAGAAAAATGATTTAATTGGATTCAATGAAGAAAAAATCATTTCAAAAGATATGTCCGTCAACGATGTTGTTGAAATGATATTAAATGATATTAAATGATAAAATGTCGTTCATTTCTGTAACGATGCGAAATAACCTTTACCTTTTGAGGTCATCTTTATATAGCGTCACTGTACTCGGCGTGAAATTTTGCCCATGCAAGAGTGATATTTTATTCGCATAAAGTTGCCGCAGGCAATATCACTATGCGCAGCATAATACCACTGCGTAGCAATACCACTCGCCATAGGCTAATATAACTGAAAAAAGCACCTGCATTCGCAAGTGCTTTTTTTCTTGTGCCCTCTCTGTGCAGTCTTTCGGCAAATGAAGCGGCAAGCTGCAGCAGCTCATAACGACCCGCAGGCTCTTCGCCTATGTATTCATTATTTTCGTTATAAACATCTACATCTTCGCCGAAACCCGTTACCCCTTTTTCGGCATACCATTCAAAAAGCTCGTCGGGGACCTCGTTGGATTATCAAAATATATAATCATAATTCCGTCCTTATTTCCTCATACAGCATATTTCAAAATCGCTCATTTTATACTCCAAGAAAAATATTTTATAAAACAAGCAAAACAGGCAGTCAAAACTTAACACATTATCCAAGCGGAACACCTGATAGTCTAAAACTTTATAGTCTTTTCTGTCAAAATCAATTTTTAGGTTTTAATATTGCTCATTATTGTCACCAAGTTTTGCTTAAAAGTTTCGGCTTATATATTTATCACATTGAATTTAACTTTTTAAGTTCTTTCCTCAACCTCTTATTACACAGTAATTCCAAAACCGATCCACTATGTCCTACTCTCATTCTCATTGATGACTCGTGCATTGCACCGTAATATGCTACTCTGAAATCTGCATATTTTGAAAGCTGATATTTCGACTTATAAGTGCTGTATAAATTAAACAAATCTCCCCACATATTTCTCAATTGAAACAAATCGTACTCACGGTCTGCCCACATACTGTCGCACGGGTCAATAAATGCAGTCAAATTAAATGAATGTATGTCTGCCATAATATTCATTATGTTCATATCACCATGAATAAGTACAGAAGATGTGTTTTCCCTGGGTAATTTGTTAAAAGCTTCGGTTGCATCCAGAAGCAATTGAAAAGATTTTGAAGGAAATTTCCCCTCTTTCTCTAGTTTTTTCAATCCATCAAGAATCGGCTGTTGCTTTTCTGTGATGTAATAATCGTACCAATTGTCATAAATAGGATTTGACAACTCACCAAATTTTTTATTTGTAACACTGTGCCACTCCAACATACCTGATATAACTTCATCAGCAAATTTCTGCTTTTGACTTTTACTTTTAAGCAAAAATAGCGGATTCAAAACATTTTCCCCCGGAACAAAAGTCATAGCCAAAAGTGCTGTTTTATTATCTTCATATGTAAAAATCACATCCGGCATATTTACAGAAGTGTGTGTACCAAGAACACGAAGTTGCTCTGCCTCCTGACGTTGATTTTCTTGTAACAAATAGGCTTTTACAGCGATTATATCGCCATTACCAAGAACAACTTTATACACTTTTCCAAAGCTGCCGCCACCGACATATTTTATTGAAGTAACCTTTTGATTAAGTTTTTCTGATACTACATTCGGAACAGTAAGGAATATATGTTTATCTGAAAGATTTAATTTATTCATATTCTCATGTCACCTCAATAAAATTATATCGAACATTCAAAGATATTACAACAGAAAAAATCCGCCCACTATCGTGAACGGAATTTTTTGGTCCACCGGTTGGACTCAAACCAACGACAACGTCTCTTGCGGTGCCCGACGAAAAACTTCCTTGAAGCGTCGTTTTTCTGTCGACCGCTGCGCCATCCTGCCCTCGCTACTCCTGCCACCGGCAGCGCTCGGTCACGATGCAGTTAACAGCCT
>ENA-OOWE01000884-OOWE01000884.1-human-gut-metagenome-genome-assembly--contig:-NODE-884-length-10208-cov-4.357333_pt1 | contig 10208 bp, 10 predicted proteins | sample MGYA00241402_ERZ501311 | MGnify/ENA primary metagenome ERZ501311 (study PRJEB25962, sample SAMEA2042363) | human gut metagenome | biome: human gut; feature: human-associated habitat; material: faeces... | reverse complement strand
ACTTCTGGAGGACTCAGCAGAAGAAAGAGGTGGATCTCATTGAAATTGAGGATGGTATGATGACAGGATTTGAAATCAAGAGGAAGGAAGGCAAGCGTGTAGGTGCGCCTGCCTCATTTACGGCAGCTTACCCTGATGCGCATTTTGAGTGCGTTACTCCATCCGATCTGATGTCTTTCTTGATGTGATTGATTTTTTTTGCAAATTGAAATTTTGACTATGACAATCCTCTCCTTTTTGATATCCCTTTTCCTGACTTCGTCATTTTTTAAAAAGTCAAAATAAAGACTCATTAATTATCAGCACATTGCGATTTTTTAATGATGATTTAGGGTGACGCAATGACGAAGTCAGGACCACTTGCCGTACGTGCTTTTCAAATTTAGCTTACCGATATGGCTGGCAATATAGCAAAATAAGGGTCTTTTGTATATGTTGTTTCCGGCTAAACAAACAGAAAGCGCCAAAGTCCGATGCATCAGCGTACTGCAGTAGTCCTCGCCATGGAAACGCAGAAATGCACGTCCCGGAGTACGGAAAACGGCGCCGAGACTGACAAAAATTTGTCAAAATTGCCGACAAATGGTTCTCTACAAGCTTACAGACGAAGATTTTTAAGAATAATGTTTGCATATTTATGCGATAATACATAAATTGCGCTCAGTTTTTCAATGTTTAACTAATAAACTGATAACATCATGAAAGAGATCGTTGAGAAAATCCAGAAAGAGTATGAGGAGTTCGCAGTAAACGCTGAGGCTCAGGTAGAAAAGGGCAACAAGGCTGCCGGCGCACGTGCCCGCAAAGCTGCTCTTGCGCTCATGAAGGATTTCAAAGAGTTCAGAAAACTTTCTGTTGAAGCTGGCAAATAAAAAATATTTTCATTTGCATGCAACATTCCTGAACCATATTGCATCTATAAGGCAGGTTTAGGTTTTAGTACACGTCTAGAGGTCGGACAGCAGCGATGCTTCCGGCCTCTGATATTTTATGGCCGCCCATTGCCCCGCCACATGATATAGAATACCAGCGGAATGCCCAAGATAGCGATGGCACTGCCTACGGGAACCGGCACAGGGAACATGAGGGACAGCAAATCACCGGCAAGCCCCATTATGGCACCGGTCACAAGAGAAAGCGGAAGGACTGCGCTCATGGAAGACGTGCCGGCAAGCGCCCTCGACACATGAGGCGCCACGATACCTATGAAACCGACTGGACCGCAGAATGCCGTCACGGCCCCCGTCATCACGCAGCAGCTCAGCATTGACACTCCCCTTATCTTCCGGACATCGGCACCGGCCGCCCGGGCATAATCATCCCCGAAAAGCAGCACATCCATCCCCTTGTTGCCTGCCAGCGCCAGAACCGTTCCGACGGCAAGGCACGCGGACATTATCAATATCTCCAGCCAGCTGTTGCCGCTGAAACTGCCTGCGGACCAGTTCCAGAACATCCTCAACCGCGTCTCATCCACCTGATACTGCATTATGGAAGTCACCGCGCTCATGATGAATCCCAGCATCACGCCGGTAATCAGGAGAGCGGAAGCATTGTGCACCCGCATTGAAACCACCATGATTATCAATGATATACAAACGGCACCCAGAGCGGCTCCCGCTGCCAGGCCAAGACCTGAAGCCAGACCGCCTATACCGGCCGCACCGCATATCAGCATCACGGCAGCCGCACCGGTTCCGGCACCCGCACTTACACCGAGAATATGAGGATCGGCAAGAGGATTACGGAAAATTGCCTGCATCTGTGCTCCGGAAATCGCCAGTGCGGCACCTGCCACGACTGCGGTAACCAGACGCGGAAGCCTGAGCTGCAGCACTATAGCATCAGCATTGTCCCCGGACGGGGAAAACAAGGCCCGGAAAATATCAGCGATACCGATATTCAGCGGCCCGGCCAGGATATCCGCCACGACCAGCAGAAAAAGCACCGCCACCGAGCAGAGCCAGGTTATCGCAAGACGCTTATTCATCGTAGACGGCTTTCGAAAAAGATATGTTCCTCCACACCGGAATCACCGCCATGAGCAAGCCCACCGCCAGCACACAGACCGATGTCAGGACAATGTCTTTCCATTCCAGAATGATAGGGTATGCCCTTGTCACGAATCCGCCCGGCATACTTATGAAACCGAATTTCTGCTGGAGCAATGCGAATCCGATGCCCACGACAAGCCCGATGACGAGTCCTAGCACGGAAATCAGCCAACCTTCCATCATGAAGATGCCACGCACCATGCCATCAGGCGCGCCCATGCTGCCGAGCGTGGCTATATCCCCCTTCTTCTCGATAATCAGCATCGACAGGCTTCCGAAGATACTGAACGAGATAATGATGATTATAAATATGAGTATCAGGAAGATAGCCGCCTTTTCATATTTCATCATCTTGTACAGTGCAGGATTCTGCGCGAACCTGTCACGCACCACGAAATCATCCCCCAGCCTTTCCCGCAAGCCCCCGATAATCTTTTTCAATCCAGCTTCTCCCGCCTCCGGCGCAATGCGTATCTCTATGGATGACACTTCATTGTCATAATCCAGCAACTCCCGCATTGACTCGATAGGCACTATCATCAGGCTTGCGTCGACATCGGCATTGACAGAAAATACGCCGGCGGGATAAACCTTGACCATCTCGATGGAGGCTGCGGGGTTTGCGAGCGAAATGTTGCGGTCACGGGCGGGAAAGTAAATCTCAATCGGAGCGACGAAACGCGGGCTGATGTCCATGGTGTAGGCCGTGCGCGCGCCGACGACAGCCAGAGGCACCTCGCCTCTGTGCAATGTGAATTTGCCGTCGCGGATATGGTCCTTCAGCGGGGATTCCTCTTCATAGACCGCATCCACGCCCTTCGCCTTGACCACGCCGCTGCGTCCGTCATAGTTCACGAACACGTTCTCCTCCAGGACACTGCACATGTTCAGCACCTCGCTCCGGGCGTATGCCCAGTCGAATGCCTCCTGCTCCGGAACGAATACCTTGCCCTTGGCCGGAGAAACCAGAATGTCCGGCTCAATGTTCCCGAGAGAGTCCTTGACCAGACTGTCGAAACCATTGTAGACGGACATTATAATTATAAGTGCGGCTGTACCTGTCGCCATACCTGCGGCACTTATCGCGGAAATAATGTTGATGACATTATGGGATTTCTTCGCGAAAAGGTAACGTACCGCAAATCTGAGGACCAGGTTCATCTCGTCACTATTTCTTCAGCAATTCATCGATATGCTCGACATAATCAAGTGTCGAGTCCTGATAGAACACGAGTTCAGGCACAATGCGGAACTGCTTGGCCACGAGACGGCCGAGTTCACCGCGGATTGCACGTGCATTGTCGTCGATGATCTGCATTGCAGCTTCTGCCTTGGATGAAGGGAATATGCTGACATACACCTTGGCCACGGAAAGGTCGGGGCTGATGCGGACTTCCGTCACGGAAACCATCGCACCTCCGAACATGGTCATGCCCTTGCTCCTGATAATCTCGGCGAGGTCCTTCTGGAGTTCTTTCGCCACCTTTAGCTGCCTCGTGCTGGCTCCTGTGTTTCCGTTATCCATAACTAGATGATTTTTACAAGGTTATAGTTCTTCTTGCCACGCTGCGCGAGGATGTATTTTCCATCCACGATATCCTTTTCGCTCACCTCATATTCCACGTCGGCAACCTTGTCCTTGTTGATGCTTACGCCGCCGCCCTGAATCATCTTGCGGCACTCGCCCTTGGACGGGAACACCTGAGTCTTCACGGCGAGAAGGTCAATGATATTGCAAGGAAGATCCGACTTCTGGATTTCGAACGTAGGTACGCCGGAGAACACAGCGAGGAATGTCCTTTCATCAAGTTTCCTCAACTCGTCGGAAGTAGCGTTTCCGAACAGCATTTTGGAAGCGGAAAGTGCATTCTCATACTCCTGCTCACCATGTACCATAATCGTAATTTCCTTGGCCAGAAGCTTCTGGAGCTTGCGCTGACCGGGGTCCTGCTTGTGCTCCTCAATGGCAGCCTCGATTTCTTCTTTAGTGAGAAGGGTGAAAATCTTGATATATCTCTCGGCATCCTCGTCGGAAACATTGAGCCAGAACTGGTAGAACTCGTATGGCGATGTCCTTTCAGGGTCGAGCCAGATGTTGCCGTTCTCGGTCTTGCCGAACTTTCTGCCGTCGGCCTTCCTGATGAGAGGACAGGTCAATGCGTATGCGTCAGTCTTGCCGAGCATCCTGCGGATAAGTTCCGTACCCGTGGTGATGTTGCCCCACTGGTCGCTTCCGCCCATTTCCAGACGGCAATTCTTGTTCTCGTAGAGCCACAGGAAGTCATATCCCTGGAGAAGCTGGTAACTGAATTCCGTGAAGGACATGCCCTCGCGTGATTCATTGGACAATCTCATCTTCACGGAGTCCTTGGCCATCATGTAGTTCACGGTGATATGCTTGCCAACGTCGCGGATGAAGTTCAGGAAACCGTAATCCTTCATCCAGTCGTAGTTGTTCACGAGTTCGGCCTTGTTCGGCGCGTCAGACTCGAAATCCAGGAATTTGGACAGCTGCTTCTTTATGCAGGCGATGTTATGGTTCAATGTTTCCTCATCCAGAAGGTTTCTCTCCTGTGATTTTCCGGAAGGGTCGCCGATCATTCCGGTAGCGCCGCCGACAAGTGCGATCGGCTTGTGGCCGCACTCCTGGAAATGCTTCAGGATCATGATGCTGACCATGTGCCCGATATGAAGGGAATCAGCTGTCGGGTCGATTCCGACGTATGCTGCTGTAGGGCCTTCCATCAGTTTCTCCTCTGTTCCGGGCATGATATCCTGGATCATGCCTCTCCACTTAAGTTCCTCTACAAAATTTTTCATGATATCTATAATTTTTATATTCTCGTCGCAAAATGCAAATATACGGAAAGAATTGGTAATTTAATTCAAATCTATTAAATTTGCGGACTGTTTAGAACATATTAAACATACGAAATATTATGAGAAAGAACATTGTTGCCGGTAACTGGAAAATGAACACAACCGTTCCGGAAGGTGTAGAACTTGCAAAAGCAGTAGTAGAAAAATCAGCCCAGGTCCCTGAGGCTGTCGGACTTATCATCGCGACTCCATTCACCCACCTCGTTCCTGTATCACAGGTATTGAAGGGCTCAAAGGTAGAACTCTCCGCAGAGAACTGCGCAGACAAGGAGAAAGGAGCTTACACCGGTGAGGTTTCTGCTGCAATGCTCGCTTCAGCCGGCTGCGAATATACAATCCTCGGTCATTCAGAGAGAAGACAGTACTATGGTGAGACCGACGCTACTCTCGTAGAGAAGGTTAACCTCGCACTTGCAAACAATCTCGGCGTAATCTTCTGCGTAGGCGAGAACCTTGAGCAGAGAGAGGCTGGAAAGCACTTCGAAGTCGTTACAGAGCAGATCCAGAACGTTCTCTTCGGTCTTTCAGCAGAGCAGATGGCCAAGATCATCGTAGCTTACGAGCCGGTTTGGGCTATCGGTACAGGCAAGACCGCTACAGCAGAGCAGGCACAGGAAATCCACGCATGCATCCGTAAGGTCCTCGCTGACAAATTCGGTGCAGAGGTAGCAGAGAACACCACCATCCTCTATGGCGGAAGCTGCAAGCCTTCAAATGCCAAGGAATTGTTCGCTTGTCCTGATATCGACGGTGGTCTTATCGGCGGTGCAGCTCTCAAGGCTGACGATTTCATCCAGATCGCATTGTCATTCTAATTTCCGCGCGGCATAGGGCCGCAATTGACCGGAAATCCGGTCCCGGAAACAAAAAACCAATAACGGGGCAGCGAACTTAATGGTCCGCAGTCCCGTTTTTTCATTGGAATAACACACAAAACCGATATGATAAAGAAAATATTATTGACCAGCCTATGCCTCGCAGCCGTCGTTTCATGCGGCAACAGGGCACCCAAGTCAGAACTTCAGAAGAAGATTGACTCCTACGCAGTGTTCCAGATCGGATCTCCTTACATGGAAGGCATTTCCGACAACGGAAAAGAGGTGCTCAACCTCTTCAGAAAAGCTGCCGACGAGGTCGACAACATTTTTTGGGAACAGACATTCGGCGACAAGAACGCCATCATGTCCATGCCTGACGGTCCTGCAAAGGATTTCGCATTGATCAACTACGGTCCTTGGGACCGCATGGATGACAATGCTCCGTTCATCGAAGGCTATGGCGCAAGACCTGCCGGCGCATGCTTCTATCCGGAAGACATGACCGCAGAAGAATTCGACGCACTCGAAGATCCTGCAAAGAACAGCCCATATACATTGATCAGAAGAGGCGAAGACGGCAAATTGAAGGTCGTATGGTATCATGACGCATACAAGGAAAGCGTGGACAAGATCTGCGGCTACCTCGAAAGCGCCGCCACGATGACCATCAAGGAGAGTGTCCGCAACTACCTCCTCAAGAGAGCCGAGGCCCTCAGGACTGATTCATACAAGGAGTCCGACTACGCTTGGATGGACATGAAAGACAGCAAGATGGACTTGGTGATCGGCCCTATCGAGAACTACGAGGACGGTGTCTACGGAATCAAGACATCATACGAGTGCTTCATCCTCCTGAAGGACCTGAAGAAGACCGAAGAACTCACCAAATACATCGCATTGCTTCCTGAACTCCAGAAATCCCTCCCTTGTCCGGAAGAATACAAGACTTTCGTGCCGGGAACCGAGTCTGACATGTTCGTCTACGATGCCATCTATTATGCAGGTGATGCCAATGCAGGCGGAAAGACCATCGCCATCAACCTTCCTAACGACCACGAGGTCCAGGCTGCGAAAGGCACCCGCCGTCTCCAGCTCCGCAATGTGATCAAGGCGAAGTTCGACAAGATCGTCTACCCTATCGGCCAGATTCTCTTCGAGCCTGAGCAGCAGAGATACCTAAGCGCAGATGCTTTCTTCTGGAATGTCACTTTCCATGAGGTGGCGCACGGCCTCGGCATCAAGGAGACCGTAAACGGTCTCGGAAGCGTCAAGGACGCCCTCGGCAACCAAGCTTCCACATGGGAAGAGGCGAAGGCTGACATTCTCGGTCTTTACATGGTATGCAGTCTTATCGACAAGGGCGAGATTCCGCTCATTTCCAAGGAGGCTGCCATCACCACATACATTTCCAGCCTGGTCCGCTCCGTACGTTTCGGCGCCGCTGACGCTCACGGACGTGCCAACATGATGTGCTACAACTTCCTGAAGGAGAACGGCGCATTCGAGCGCAACAAGGACGGCCTCTATCACGTGAATTTCGACAAGGTTCCTCAGGCCATCGCAGACTGGGCAAACCTCATCATCACCACACAGGCTACAGGCAACTACATGTTCGCCAAGGAATATGAGGCGAATCATGCAGTAGTTCCGGAGGCATTGTCAGCAGACATCGCCAACGTGAACCGCGGCGGCGTTCCGGTGGACATCCGCTTCGAGTTCGTCTGGTAACAGAATTGACATATAACCTGAAACAGGCTGGCCCGCAAAAAGGACCAGCCTGTTTTTATCTCAATATCTTGACCGTCATGCCGACACGCTTCCGGGAGTTCCATAGCCAGACGACGCCCTCGTCATTGATTTTCTTCACCTCGAAAGCCAGAATGCTCTTGTATACCGTCATCTTGTAGGAGGCATATTTGACGGAGCAGGTAATCTTCTGCCCCACGAAATCCGGTATGGCAGAGCAAGTTACGACATAATACTCCGACATCATGTCATTGTGCACACGGAACTGCTTGTTCTCCCGGCTGAACCCGAGCTGCCATGTTTCCGGCTGATAGAGCACCTCCCTGGCGCCTTTCACCTCCAGCGCCAGACAGTCCTGCTCCAGGAACGCAGCATCCGGCTCATGCTCCGGAGTGCATCCGAGCACACATGCCAATGCCGTCAGTATGAACAATTTCCGTTTCATCTCACAACCATCTTTTTCTCTATGATATCAGTGGACCCGTCAATATATGTGATGTGGGCCGAAATCACACAGCTCCTGTCCACCCGGAAATACCCGTCCTTCCCCGGTGCAATCTCATTTCCGTCCATGAGCCATTCCACTCCGCGCGCATTGCTCAGGTTATAGACAATCAGCGGAATCATTGTCCCGGCCTTGAATGAATGGTCCGTATTACGCTCTATATCCTTGAGATATATGAAAGGATAACCGTCGTTGTACACACGTTTGGTGACGACTTTCACCGTGATTTCCTTCCCTGTTCCCGATTCCGTCTCGTACTGGATTTTCACCGTATAGGCCGTAGACGGCTTGAGCCCCTCGATCCTCAACGCATATTCCCCCGCATCGTACGGATATACCTTTTCTTCAATGCCTTCCGCGTCGGCCGGTCCCCATACCACCTTGGCAGGGATTGAAGCGCCATGCGTTTCCGCCTTCCATTGAAGTATCGCCACATCCTGGAAAACCTGGCTGCGCAGTTCCAATGCTTCGGGAACCGTCGTTCCGGAATTCCTTACCACATTGAATTCCACATTGTTACCGGCAATCATGATATCCTTGATTGCCAGCGGAGCCATGGTCCCGTCCCATAGTCTGAACGCCGGCACAGACTCCGCCGAAAACTCATTGTTCTTTCCGTACGGATAGAAAATCTGGCTGACATCCACGGCTTCCGGCAGCGCCTCCATCATATCGGCGCACTCATGGTCCGGATTACAGTTCACCTCGTTGCTCAGCCAGCGTTCCGCAGCAGTCGCCACACGCTCATATTTCTTCGAATGCCCGGTTTTCGCCGAGGACTTGTCAATGTGATAGATAGCCAGCCCCTTGCCGCCGATATACATATCCCAGCCGACCTGAGCGCGACACTCCACCAGAAAATATTCGCCCTCATTCGCCGTGTCGAAGCGCAGATACCTCCCGTTCTCATGAATAGGCTCCAGAATATAATGGCCTTCGGCCAATGTCTCCGGGTTCCCGATTCCGAGCATATCCCGTTCAATGGCATTGAGGTTCGGCGGCGTGCGGCCTTCATTGTTCCTGCAGCCGTTGTCCATCAGAGACGTTGTGCCCCAGAGATAGCCTTTCCGGATTTCGGTCGCGCGGACTTCCGTGTTGTAAAGGTCCACGAGCCCCAGCACATGACCGAATTCATGACAGAACATGCCGATGCCCGCGAGACGGAATTTGCCGTCCTTGCCCCTGCCGAGTTCCGAGCACATGGCATACCTGTTTATCTTTTTTCCATTGATTGTAAGGCTGATACCCGCCTTTTTCAACGACCAGGAATTCGACCAGAGGGCATTGTCCCCTCCCCCGTCGGCCTCGTCTTTTCCGGCGGTGAACACGAAGACATTGTCGACAGTCCCGTCACCGTCGTCGTCATATTTGCAGAAATCGACACCTTGTCTGGCCGCAAGACGGCATGCCTCAGCCACAGCCTCGGCAGCATTGGCGTCCGCGCCGTTCACATTGCGTCCGTAATATTCGAATGGTTTGCCCAATGTCACCAGCGGACCGATGTCGAAATTGAATTCGCATTTGCCCTGGAACTGGTCGGTGAAATATTTCTTGACGCTGTGGTTGCCTGTATTTATCAGACGGATGAAGTTATCCCGGCTGTGGGTCATCTCCAGATTCTTGAACTGCGCCAGGATGATGATGCAGTTCCGCTTCGCCACAGTCTCTTCCGTTCCCGCATCCGCAATATCCGCAGAAGCCGTCATGACAGATCCTGCCAGGCAGAATGCTGTCACGACGGCTGATATTATTCTCGACAATTTCATGCTTGCTTATTACAATCTGCATAGATAACTTATTTTTACGGAATAAGCAAGAAAGCAGGGTGTTACTTCACCGGCACAAACGGATTCTCCGGGTTTCCGGTATGGAAATCGTACGCCAGATTCCGGACTCACACAATTTTGCTATTTTTGCAATTTGAAAACAGAAATGAAAAATGGAAATCAAGGCAATCATTTGCGACGCGGACGACACGCTATGGAGCAATGAACCGCTGTTCAGGAACGCCGAGCAGCATTGTTTCGAGATATTGAAGGAATACGGCACGCCTGAATGGCTGAACGCGGAACTTTACAGGACGGAAACCGACAACATGGAAGAACTCGGCTACGGCGCGAAGGCATTCATATTGTCAATGATAGAAACCGCCGTGAGAGTAAGCGGCGGAAAAGTCAGCGCAGAGAAGATTCTCCAGCTGGAGCA
>ENA-OOWE01000876-OOWE01000876.1-human-gut-metagenome-genome-assembly--contig:-NODE-876-length-10286-cov-2.335744_pt1 | contig 10286 bp, 8 predicted proteins | sample MGYA00241402_ERZ501311 | MGnify/ENA primary metagenome ERZ501311 (study PRJEB25962, sample SAMEA2042363) | human gut metagenome | biome: human gut; feature: human-associated habitat; material: faeces... | reverse complement strand
CTTTTCTGTCGGCGGTATCGTAAAAACGGACGCCGATTTTTTTGAGATTTCAATTCTTGTCAACGGCATAAAAACAGATTATTCGCTTGATTCAAGCGGATGTTTTAACATTTCTCATCTTAAAAGCGGCGACGTAATCACGTTTTCAAAGGAAGGATATTCTTTCAATTCTTACACGGTGGGAGGCTTTTCCGTGGACGGCATTGAAATCGTCGGGACGAAGTGCCGGTACGACGTGCTTACTTTATTTGACGAAAATTACGGGACGGTTACGGGCGCGGGAAAGTACGAGTACGGCGAAACCAAAAAACTTACCGTCACCCCGAAAGAACATTTTGAAATCGACGGGATTTACGAAAAAGACAACCTTGTGTCATCAAACGGCGAATATTCGTTCACGGTAACGGACGATCGCGTTTTCGTTGTTAAGTTTTCAAAAAAGAAGTATCCGATAACAATTGAAAAGACAGACGAAACGTGCGTGGTCGCGGCACCCGAAAGCGCGGCGTTCGGCGAAGAAATCACGGTTTCCGCAAGCGACGACGAAAACTTTGTTTTTGCATATTTTGAGATTGACGGTACGAAACATTACGATAAAACCTTGAATTTTACGATTGAATCCGAAAACACACAAATTAACGCGGTGTTTTTGAAAAGACTTTCAAAGCCCGAAATATCTTTTGACGGAAGAAGAATTTCAGTTGTCAAAGGCGAAAACGCCGAAAGGTGCGAAGTGGTTATCGACGGCGAATTTTTGTTTAATACTACTTCCGGAGGGAAGTTTTCCCTTGCGGATTACAATGTGTCGGACGGCGCGCACAATGTGCTTGTGAAAGTTGCGGGCGACGGCTTCGGCGAGAACGAAAGAGCAATAAACATTAATTACGTCCGCCCGTACGATACGCCGAAAAACGTCGGTATGCTCATCGAAGAAGACAAGGTTTATTTTGTTTTCCAACAGGTGCTTGCGGCAAGCGGTTACGAAATCTTTATGAACGGGCAAAAGGTTGAAACGCCACTGGACAAGAAGTCTTCGGGCGAAAGCATACTTGTCCGCGTCGATACGCTTTTCACAGAAAACGGCACGTATGCTTTTTCCGTCCGCGCGACGGGCGACCGTCCCGAAAGCGATATGTCCTTCGCGGCGGAATATACCTTCAAAGGCACGCTTTCCGCGCCCGTTGCAAAAATCGAAAAAGGCGTTCTGACCGTTTCCCACGAAAAGGAAGTGAAATTCCTTGTCGAAATCAACGGCGTCAACGTCGCGGACAAGTTTGACGAAAACAAGTCGCTTGCGTTATCCGACGTGCTGGAAAAGGGCACAACCACGGCAAAAATCAAGATCACGGCCATGCTTGACGGCTATAAGCCGAGTTCGGTCGAAATTATATATAATGCGGAGGAATAAAAAATGAAAAAAGTAATCGCGGCGGTGGTGTTTATGCTGCTTGTCGCCGTCTTTGCGCCGTTTGGCGTAAGCGACGTTGCTTTTGCAAACGACGGCAAAACGATGCCGCCGAAAAATCTTTCCGTCACCGTGCGAGACGGGAATTATTATCTGAACTTTGAAAACGTCCCCGGCAACAACGGGTACGAAGTCGTTGTAAACGGAACAGCGACCGTTGTCGAAAAGGACGTAACGGCGGTGCTGATTAACGTCAAAAGCGGCAGCGAATTTTCGGTAAAGATAAGGACGATTTGCGCCGACGAAACGCGCTCGTCCGACTTTTACGAAACCACGCTCGTTATCGGCCGCGCGCTTGACGCGCCCGAAAATCTTACGATGTCCGCCGACAAGAAATTGTCGTTTTCCGCGGTTGACGGAGCGGCGTCGTACGACGTCGTGATAAACGGCGTGTCCGTCTTAAAATCCGCGACCAAAACGGAAATCGAACTTATCGACGTACTGACTTCACCGATAAATTACGAAATAAAAGTGCGCGCAAACGGCGACAATCGTTTGACCTACGACAGCAAGTTTTCAACGCTTTCTTACGACAACGTGATGCAACTCGGCACCCCGAAAAACGTCGGTATAACAAGCGTCGACGGAAAGGTGATTTTATCATTCGACAGCGTTTCGTACGCAAGCGGATATGAAATCGACGTGAACGGCGAAATATTAAAAACAACTGATAACAAGTATGATTTGACAGATAAAGTGTCCGTTCCTGCGGATTATGCGATAAAAGTACGCGCGACGGGCGGAAAAGGATATGACGCGGGCGAGTGGGCGACCACAACGTACGAATGTCGTAAAACCATTGAAAGTCCGCATCTTTTGGTTGAAAACAAAACGGTGTCCTGGGCAAAGTCGGAAGGCGCAAACGAATACTCGGTCGTCGTAACTTTTATGGAAACCGAAATTGAAAATGTCGAAAGATTTACGGGGACGAGTTTTGACCTTTCGGAACTTGTCGCAAAGCACGGAGCGGGCGAATACGCGGTGAAAGTGCAGGCGCTTTCGAACGGGAATTACGATTATTCCGACGTAACCACGATATATTACCGCAATTACCTGATGCTCGAAACGCCGACGGTTGCCGTAAACGGGACAATCGTTAGTTGGACGAAAGTTGAAAACGCGGTCGATTACACGATAAAAATCGACGGCAGGATAATTTCCAAAAACGTAGCCGCAGAAAGTTTTGACGTTTCGCCGTACGTTGCGGAAGTGAAAACTTACACGATAACTGTCGTCGCAAACGCAAACGGCTGGTATTCTGAGTCGGCGGAAGGAACGGCGACTTTTGTTAAGACGGGCGCGCTCTCGTCACCCGTACCCACTGCAAACGGAAGCGTTGTAAGCTGGACGAAAGTACTCGGCGCGACGGCGTACGACGTTTACGTCGGCGACGAAAAGGTGCTGACGGTTACCGAAACAACGGCGGATATTTCCGCGCATCTTCAACAGGGCGAAAACAAAGTGAAAATCGTCGCGACAGCCGAAGGGTTTTCAGACGGAGTGTCGGAAGAAATCGTCGTAATCGGCGACGCAATCGAACGCGTAGGACTCAAAACGTACAGAATGACAATTGAAAACGAAAGCGACTACATCGTTTTCGTTGACGGAAAAAGGACGGACAAGAAAATCGAAAACGGCAAAATCACGCTTCCCGATATGGCGGAAAAGATGATTATCGTCCCCGATATAACGTATTTGCCGGCGGACGGGGAAAAAGTAACGTTGTTTTCGGAAATCGACCTTACGACAGCCGCAAAAGACGGCGAGGAGTACGCAGTCCAAGGGTGGATAGTGGACAGTTTTGACAATACCCGCCTTACGATTATCGGTGAAGGCGATGGGACAAACGAACTCGGCGAATATGCCGTGGGCGGCGAGGAGAAAGTCTATTATCTCAACGAAAAAGGCAAATACCGTCCGAAACAGCTGGGCGAAGTATAAAAGATATTCGTTAAGCCTTGTATTTTAAGAAAAAGACTGATATAATATATCGCGAGGTGAAATTATGAGCGTCGACAAAACGTTAAAAACCCAACTGAAAGATTACGACGTGCAGGAAGTCGCGCCGAAAATCTATAAAATCAACGAATACAACCTTTCGACAATGTTCGTGATCGTGGGCAGCGAGCGCGCGCTTTGCATAGATTGCGGCACGGGCGTAGGCGACTATAAGGCGGTCATCGAAAGGCTTGTCGAAGGGAAACCTTACGATATGGTGTTGTCGCACGGACACGTCGACCATGCCGGCGGCCGCGAGCAGTTCGACAAAATATACGTCGGCAGACGCGACAAAGACATTGTAAAGGAAGCAACCCTTTCGTATCGCAAGTTTTACATAATCATTATGCGCTATCTTATGTTTTTCAAGTGCATAAAGTTTAAGGACGCGGTCATGAAAAAGGTCGAAAAGGAGCCGGAACTTATCCCGATTTGCGAAGGGTTCACGTTTGACCTGGGCGACAAAAAGATTGAAGTTTTTGAGACGCCGGGACACACGGAAGGCTGCTTGTGTTTCTTGTCGAGGAACGACCGCATAATGTTTTCGGGCGACACGTTCAACCCGCTTATGCTGATGTTTCTGGCGCATGCGACGTCAATCGAGGAATACCGCGAAACGCAGGAAAAACTTTTGAAAATCGACGGATACGACGTGTTCTGGCCGTCGCATCTTTCCGCGCCGCTCACCCGTGAAGACGGTGCGGGCATTATGAAAACCGCCGACAAAATTTTGAAGCAAAAGCACAACTTCTTCCTGCCGTCGATATTCATAAAAACGGTTGATAAAAGGAGCATTATTTATCGTCCCGACCACGTTCGTCGCAAGAAGAAAGAAAAACAAAAACAAGGTTAAACAACCAAAATTATGCGGTAAACTGCACTTTTTGCAGTGTGCCGCATTTTTGATATAAGGAGAAAGAAATGATTATTTTTGCAAAATACGGTGAGTATGACAGGCGTGAACTTCTGGAAGAATGCCTGACGAAATATCTTGAAACCATGAAAAAAACCAAGCTCGAAGGCGAACTTACCGAGCTTAAAAACCACAACGACAAACCTTATTTCAAGGATTATCCCGACGTAAGGTTTTCGATTTCGCACAGCGGCGCGCTTGTCGTCGTCGCAATGGCGCAGACGGAAGTCGGAATCGACATCGAGGAGTTCCGTCCCCGCGCTTATCAGAAAGTCGTCGAAAACGTTTTCACGAAAGGCGAGGCGAAAGAAGTCCAAGACCTTGAAACTTTTCTTGCGGTATGGACGAGAAAGGAAGCCTATCTTAAACTCACGAGCGAGGGGCTTTCGGGCGTCAGGTCAAACGACGTGTCGGGCGATTTGTTTTACGAGGGCAAGCGCGTCATCGCAACGCCGCTCAACATTTTCGCGGGATACGTCGGCACGGTCGTTGCGGAAGAACAGCCCGTTATTTTCGTCGATCTCGATTGACTTATCGAAAAAGATTTAGTAAAATAAAACATATTCCGAAACGGAGGACTTTGAAATGGTACTTGATAAAATTAAAGAAATGCTTGAAAAACAACTCGGCATCGACAAAAGCAAAATCACCGAAGATTCCGATATTATCAAAGACATCGGCGCGGACAGTCTGGACATCGTGGAATTTCTGATGGACGCCGAAAACGAATGGGGCATCACCATCGAAGAAGAAGACGTGAAGAACCTTCATACCATCGGCGACATCGTAAAATATATCGAATCCCGCATTTAATAAAACCCGCGAAAACACGAAAAGCACAAAAGAAAACCACCGAAAATTCGGTGGTTTGTTTTTTGCCGCAAAGCGGATTTTCGTTATTTATCCTGATATACGCGCCACAGGAAGTCCTTTTCCTTTTTAAGGACGATGCGCGCCGAGGGCATCCACGTTTTCAGGTTGTAGTCGTGGAAAGAGTTGAGCGGTTCCCACGCGCAGAAGTATTCGTAAGGAATATCTTTTGCTTCCAACGCTTTTCTCAGTTTCTTGCTGCCGCCGTTCGTAAAGACGTCCTGAATGCCGTTGTTAAGGAACAGACGGGGGAAGGGTTTCTCGACGCCCAAGAAAACCTGCAATTCGTTGTAATATTCGTACTCCGATTTGAGTTTTTTGTAGTGTTTGATGCCGGTGCAGTGATAAGTCATCGTGCGGATAACGGGCAGGTTGATGATTTTGCCTTCGAAGTCGATTGCGGGGCAGTTGAGAATCGCGCCCTTGATTTTGATATCGACGTCGGGAAGTCCCAGATGTTCGCGATATTCGGGGTGATTCTGGCAGTTTATCGTCACCATGGAAAGGTGTCCGCCCGCGCTGTCGCCGGAGATGACGAAGTTGTCAAGGTCAAGACCGTATTTGTCGGCGTTGGCGACAACCCATTGCAGAGCCTTGTAGACCTGTTTCATGTAGTCGGGGAAGCGGTATTTCGGACCGAGACCGTAACTGATATTGACGGTGAATGCGCCCGTGCGCGCCATATGCTGGCAATAGCCGCGGCGCATTTTTTTGTCGCCTTCGATCCAGCCGCCGCCGTGAATCATAAAGAACACGGGGAACTTTCCTTCCGTAAGTTTTCCGCGTTGTTTTTCGTCGTAAATAATATCGAGTTTTCCCGTGTCGGGATGTTCCTCGTCATAGACGATATCTTTCACTTCCGTAAGCCCTTTTCCGGGGAAGCGGTTGCACAATAAATATTTGATATAGTCATCGACAAAGAAAGCAGCGCTTAATAATGACATAAAAATCCTCCAAGATTTATTACAATAAGTATAATAAAAATCGCCGCACTTTGCAACAGTTTTCCGCCGCCCGGCAAAAGAAAAAGGCAAAAGAGGGAAAAACGCGCATACGATTTTATTAAAAAAGAAAATACAAACGCGCCGTTTTGTCAAAAATCGCCTTAAAAACACACGTTCTTTTCCATACAAAACAAGACAAGTGTAAAAAATAATATTTTTATCCGATTAAGGATTGAAAAATGGCGCGGTTTTATGGTAAGATTAAGTTACTAAATTCTATAAAAAGGGGGATATCCTATGGACAACATCACCAAGGCAAAAATAAATCTGTTTGCTGTCTTAAGGAACCTTGAAGATTTGTGTGCAATGGACAAAGAGTCCGCCGACATCATCAAGGATACCAAACTTTCCGTACAGTTCAACGTGCCCGACGTAGGAAGCGCAACCATAGATTTCGATCACGGCAAGTGCACTTTCAATCGCGGCAAAAAACACGCCGGACTGCAACTCTTCTTCACTTCGGCGGAGCATTTCAACAACCTTATCGATCCGCCCAAGGACGCTAACGGTAAACCCAAAACGGTCATACCTATTTTCTACAACGTATTCAAAGCAGGATTCCTTCTCAATCAATTCACGAAACTCGCCGACAGACTCTCGTATTATCTGCAACCGGCAGCGGACAAGAAGGCGGAACTTCTGAAAGATCCCGAATATTTCAAAATCAACACGACTCTCACGCTGTACACCGCGTTGTTCGCACTCTGCGAAGTCGCAAACAGCGATAAGGTCGGTAAACTTTGTGCAAAGCGTATGTGCGACGGCAAGATCGCTGCGGGTATCCCCGGCGGTCCGCAACTCAACATCACCGTCAAAGACCACAAGCTTTACGGAGCAAAGGGCGCAATCGACGACTGGTCGGCACAAATGTTCTTTGCAAGTATGGAATTCGCGCACGACTTGCTGAACGGCGACGCGTCGAGTTTCGGCGGTATGGGCAGCGGCGACTTCCAGGTAAGAGGCCGTCTCGATATGCTGGAACAAATGGCAAAGATGCTCAACCTCGTCAGCGCATATCTCGGATAGGAGGAAATTATGAATCTCGTTTACGAACCCAAAAAGATAATTGACGTTACCAAAAGCCAGGCCACTTTCAAAAGGGCTCTGAATTGTATCCCCGCGGGTATTTACGGACATCTCGGACCTTCCGAGGGCTGTATGGTTCCCGTATCGTCGTATCCTTTATATATGGATCACGCGCAAGGCGCGTACATATACGATATCGACGGCAACAGAATCATCGACTATATGTGCGGTTACGGCCCCAACTATCTGGGCTATAACGATCCCGACGTCGACGCTGCCGCCGCCGCTCAGAGAAAGAAGGGCGACTGCACAACGCTTATCAGCGATATCACCGTCGAATTTGCGGAAGAAGTTTGCAAGACCATCAATATGGCTGACTGGGCATTCTTCGCAAAGAACGGTAACGACGTCACGCAGTTTGCGATGATGATCGCGCGTGCTTATACCGGACGCAAGAAAATGGTTTTGACGAAAGGCTGGTACCACGGCGTATCTCCCTGGACGCAAAAACTCGGCTATTCGGGCATCATCGAAGAAGACGTTTGCAACAACCTTTATATCGAGTGGAACCATCCCGAACAATTCGAGGCTCTCTGCCAACAGTACGAAGGACAAATCGCAGGCTTCATTTCGCAACCTTATCAACACGGTAACTTTGCGGATAACGAACTGCCCGCCCCCGGATACTGGCAGAAGATTCGCGAAATTTGCGACAAATACGGCGTAGTTCTTATTATCGACGACGTACGCGCGGGCTTCCGTATCGACATCAACGGTTCCGATTACCATTACGGCATTAAATCCGACTTGTCCTGCTTCTGCAAGGCAATCGCAAACGGATACAACGTATCGTGCCTCTGCGGCAACAAGAAACTTCTCAACGCGACGTCCGACATCGCGTACACCGGCAGCTACTGGCTTTCGGCAGTACCGTTTGCGGCGGGTATCGCAACCCTTCGCAAGGCAAAAGCGTTGAACGCTACCGAAGAAAACGCAAAGAAAGGCAAGAAACTTACCGACGGCCTTAAAGAAATCGCAAAAGACAACGGATTCGACCTCCGCGTCACAGGCGAACCGGGTATGTTCTATCTGCGCCTTGCGAACGACCTTCCTTCGCGCGTTATCCATCAGGACTGGGTATGCGAGTGCGTAAAGCGCGGCGTATTCTTCACCAGCCACCACAACCACTTCATCAACTATGCACTCAGCAATGAGGACATCCAATACACTTGGGAAGTTGCGGACGAAGCGTACAAAGTAGTGCGTGAACGCTATCCCCAGGCACAACTCATTAAATAATTTTAGGAGGAATCAATTATGGCTTTAACTAAACAAGAGTGGATAAGGCTTGAAGAAAAGGCTGACGAACTGCGCAAACTTTGTCTTTACACCACGCATTGTTCCAGCGGGCATATAGGCGGCAGCATGAGCGCAGCCGACGTCCTCACTGCTCTTTATTACAAGTATATGAATTTCGACCCGAAGAACCCCGACGATCCTGACCGCGACAGATGCATCGTGTCCAAAGGACACATCGGCATTTTCCTTGCGGGTATGTTCGCCGACCTCGGACTTGTCGACAAAGAAGAACTCAAAACCTTCAACCTTACCGGCAGCCGTCTCGGAATGCACCTTGACAGCAATAAGGTCAAAGGTCTTGACGCGTCCACCGGTTCGTTGGGACACGGCCCCTCGCTTGCTCTCGGCATGGCTTATGCGGCACGTCTTAACAAACAAAACTACACCACGTACGTTATGACCGGCGACGGCGAACTTGACGAAGGTTCCTGCTGGGAAGCGTTCATGGCAATCTCGCACTTCAAACTCACGAACTGCGTCGTTATCATCGACCGCAACCATTTCAGTATCGACGGCAACACCGAAGACGTTATGGCGCTTGAACCCCTTGCGGACAAAATGACCGCTTTCGGTTTCGACACCAAAGTCATCAACGGACATCGTTTCGACGAAATTTGCGACGCTATCGAATACGCAAAGAAAGCACCGAACGGCAAACCCGTTTGCATCATCTCCGACTCTATCAAGGGTGTAGGTATGAAACTTACGTCCGGTAACTTCAAATGGCACTACGGCGCCATCAACGACGAAATGTATGAAACCTGCTTGCACGATCTGGACGAATACAAGAAATCCAGAATCGCTGTGGCTGAAAAGGAGGGCATTTAATTATGGCTGGCGGATTAGTATATACTGCGCTTGAAAGCACATCAATGGCAACTGCCGAAATTTACGGCAAAACTCTTGTAAAACTCGGCGAACAAAACCCCAAAATCGTCGCTCTTACCGCCGACCTTAAAGGCTCGACGAAAATCGGCGACTTCGCGGCGAAATTCCCCGAAAGAACCATTAACGTCGGTATTGCGGAACAGAATATGTACGGCATGGCGGCAGGTCTTGCGAAATGCGGATTCATTCCTTTCGCGTCTTCTTTCTCCGTCTTCGCGTCGCTCCGCGCGCTTGACCAGATTCACACCGACATCTGCTATCAGAACGTCAACGTGAAAATCATCGGCACGCACGGCGGTACGTCGTTCGGTCAGGCGGGCTCCACCCACCACGCAATCGAAGACTTCGCGGTTATCCGTTCGCTTGTCAACATGACGCTTATCTGCCCCGCCGACGGTATCGAAACGGGCAAAGCGGTCGAAGCGGCTGCAAACACCGAAGGTCCTTTCTACATTCGTATTAACCGTGGTTTCGACACCAACGTTTACGCGGACGACAACTACGACTTCGAAGTCGGCAAAGCCGTTCTCCTTAACGAAGGTAACGACATCACCATCATCGCGTGCGGCAGCTGCGTATATCAGGCTGTTCAGGCTGCGAAGATCCTTAAATACGACCACGACATCAACGCTCGCGTGCTGAATATGCACACCATTAAACCTATCGATAAGGAAGCAATCCTTGCTGCGGTCAACGACACTCGTCGTATCATCACCGCGGAAGACCACACCGTTATCGGCGGGGGGGGGGGGGGGGGGGGGGG
>ENA-OOWE01000874-OOWE01000874.1-human-gut-metagenome-genome-assembly--contig:-NODE-874-length-10296-cov-2.377600_pt1 | contig 10296 bp, 10 predicted proteins | sample MGYA00241402_ERZ501311 | MGnify/ENA primary metagenome ERZ501311 (study PRJEB25962, sample SAMEA2042363) | human gut metagenome | biome: human gut; feature: human-associated habitat; material: faeces... | reverse complement strand
TCTTTGATGAGTAACATTTGCCCGGGGAAAGGCAGGTGCAACTTAAATAAGGGTTTAAGGAAAGGCTATCGGAAGGAGATTAATGATGAAGATTACTTTATTTCCGTTGGAAAAAATTATGATTGACGACAAAAGTCTATATCTGGGAGCCAATAAAGATGAAATCATTCGATTGTTGGGAGAACCGGAAATGATACGGGAACAATATGGAGGAGGTACCTGGCGGCATTTTTATTTTAATTCGGATCTGGCTTTTGATTATAACTCCGAGGGCAGACTGGAGTACATAGAGTTCCTTGGCGGTCATGACGGCATTTTGAAACCCTATATTTATGGGGTGTCGGCTTTTGATACGGAACAGAAGGAATTGGTTAAAATACTATCCGAGAATAACAACGGGGATGTTGACGATAGCGAAAGGTGTTCTTATGCGTTTAAGGGCTCCAGCGTTAGCGTCTGGACAGAAGATGATGAAGAATTCTGGATGACAATAGGGATGGGAGAGAAAGGATATTATTGTTGAGGGAATAAAAGGCATTTGAGTAGGAAAGTTACTCCTTAATTGTGCGAGTTTTTTTAGGAAAATGCCCGTAATGAATTGACTTTCCCTTAAAATGTGCCAATATTTAAGGGAAAGAAGAATTCTTCTTTTGTACCGAAGCGGATTATATGTAGGCATATATATTCCACTTGAGACAAAAATTGTCCAGAATAAAGATTTCACATAATTATTTAAGGTGTTCTCTATATTGGATGTATTTCACCAGAAACGTGGCGAATATTACAAGATACATCCCTAAAATGCAGCCAACAATGATGGTGATAAAATAATTATCGTTGCTGAAAAGGTTAATGAAAAACTGGGGCAGCAGTACGGATAGAAATATAATCAGCAACGGTAGCATTCTGCCTTTCATTACCCGTTGCATCATTTGAAATCTTGAGTCATCATCACAAAAAATTTCTTCTGTTGAACCATTGTCAGTGACGGCTTTTCTAAAATAACTGTACCCAAAAAAATCCTGTATATATTCCCAGCCGCAATCTTCAAACATTTTCAGATATTCATCTTTATGAGCAAGCCCTTCCTGATTATAGTCAAGCTGATAAACAACATCCTGCGGAGTGCATTTTTCAAAATGGTACATGCCCAATCCAGTTACTTTAATAAATTTCCAGCCTGATTTGTGCATTTCCCGTAAATAATCCTGCTCTTTTTCATATTCAAATATTGTAAACCATTTAAATTGTTTTTTTGACTCCATTTACATCTCCTCCTGAGCTATCTTATATAAGCGTTCAATTCGTTTTAGTTCAATCTGCAAAACCTCTAACCCTAAATCTGTGATTTGATAGATTTTTCGTTTATCATCTTCACGGATAAAACGAATTACATGGTCTTTTTCCATTTTGGATAAACTTCCGTACATTGTACCCGGGGTAAGTTTAATAGCGCCATCCGTCATCTTTTCAACCATTTGAACTATACCATATCCGTGATTGGGCTTTCGCAAGCACAGTAGAATGAAAAAAGCAGTTTCCGTCATAGGAACATACACTTTCTTTATGTGAGGGTCCATTTAGCCACCTCCGTTTATTTCATATAATATATCGCACTTCGATATATATAATATATCGTACTGCGATATAAAAGTCAAGATATAAATTTCATAGTGACTTCAAAAAAGATGGAATTCAAGCTATAATGAAACCGGAAATCGTATGATGAAATTCCATCCAGGGTAGAATGTTCCGACTTGCAACCCGCAGTTGACAGATTTCCATGGGTAGGCGGTGGCTGTGCAACCGGTGATTTTGGTACAATTTCTTCAAAAGGAAAGGAGTGCTGACTATGAATATGGCGGACAGAATACAATACTTAAGAAAAACGAAGGGATTCTCCCAGGAAGAACTCGCAGATAAAATGGGTGTGTCCAGACAGGCGGTTTCCAAATGGGAAAGTGAACAGAGCACACCGGATATTGAAAAAATCATAATGATGAGCGAGATATTTGAAGTGACAACGGACTACATTCTGAAAGGGATAGAGCCGGTGAATATGACAGATAAGAAAACGACGCAGTCACTGTATCTGGGATTTGCGGTAGTATGTGCGACCATAGCGGGTATCTGGTCCTTCAGCGCCAACCGTTTCCGTTGGGATGAATGTTTCTTTATCGTGATAGCCGGTGCGGTAATCGGCTGCGGACTTGGGCTGCTTGTGCAGGTATTTATGCGGTTGTTTCAAAAATAAAGCTGCTTATAAAAAAGACGTATGAAAAAGATATTTTCATACGTCTTCTTTGAAATCATTTCTGTATTTACGTGAATTCTGACTTTTGTTTCCGTGCACATAAAATCACGAGTTATTACGGATTTACGGGAAGGGTATACAGATATACCAGACCTTCGGGATAGTTGCCGCCTTCTTCTACCGCAACGACTGCATGAGCGGAAACAGTTGCACCGGCCTGTTCAACCAGAGATCTCAGAGCCTTGGTAGTACCGCCGCCGCCGTAAACGTCATCTACTAAAAGAACTTTTTTACCGTTCATGTAAGCAACATCATCATCGGTCAGATATAAGGACTGCTCTACGGAAGTTGTAACGGATTTGTAAGAGGCTTCTACTGCGTGATGCTCGCCGCCCTTTGCCTTACGAGCTACTACGGTGTGGGTAAGTTCGGGGTTTACCTGCTCGGCCCAACGTACGGCAATGGCATGTGCCAAAGCGTTGCTTTTTGCAACGGGATTTAAAATAGTATCGAAGGTAACTCCATCTTCCAACATCTTCTTAACCAGTAAGTCTGCGGATTTTTCATTCATGCTCACCTGACCGGAGATGTCAAGGAATGCTACCTTATTTCCACCAATCATAACAAAAGGAAGGTCAAAAACCTTGTCCTCCAAAGTAACTCTCAAATACTCTTTGTCACCGACGGTGACAACCTGTGTCTTAACGCTGTCTGCTACTGACATTTTCCATACCTCCCAGTAAAATTAAAAGGGAGATATTGCCATCTCCGCTTTTTACCTTATTATAAGCCCTATTATTCGCACCTGTCAATTCCTTCCGCGCGGGATGACGCCATTCCTTTTACAAGGGCTTCTGCACCGCACCCATCTGTTTGTCATCATTCGTGACACTGCTCCTTTTTGTAAATGGTTAGCCAAAGCTAACTTTTCTGTTGACAATGCAGTTAGCCACGACTAATATAAAAATATATCGCCCTTCAAAGTCGTGAAAAGGAAAGCTGTTTCAACAACAGTTTTGCGAATATGGTCCTGAATAGCTACGTGAAATTGAACCAGACAATAAGACAGACTTGCAGAACGAAAATTGCAGAAAAAGAGGAAAAGCAGAATGGATAAAAAGGAAAACATGATAACCGTACAGAATGCAGTAAAAAAATACGGCAAAGGGGAAAATGAACTCTATGCTCTGAACCATGTGGATTTGAACATCGGAAAGGGCGATATCTGCGTGATACTGGGCCCCTCCGGTTCGGGTAAAAGTACGCTCTTAAATATGCTGGGCGGACTGGACAGCCTGGACGAAGGAAACATCATGGTGGATGGCGTGGATATTACAAAACTGGGACGCAAGGAGCTGGTGGAGTACCGCAGAAAGAAAATCGGTGTAGTCTTCCAGTCCTATAACCTGATTGCGGAACTGAATGTGCAGGAAAACATCCGCGTGGTGCAGGATATTTCCGAAAATCCGCTGCCCATAGAAGAGCTTTTGAAAGATTTGGGACTGGCGCAGCATGCCAAGCATTTCCCCACGGAGCTGTCCGGCGGACAGCAGCAGAGATGCGCCATCGGCAGAGCACTGGTGAAAAATCCTGCGTTGCTTTTATGCGATGAGCTGACCGGCGCACTGGACTCCGTTTCGGCAAGAGATGTGCTGTCCATTCTGGAAAAAATCAACGAAAAGTACCGCACAACCATTGTGATTATTACCCATAATGAAGGAATAGCCGGTATGGCGGACCGCGTTATCCGCATTCACGACGGAAAAATCGTCAGCAATGTGGAGCAGCAAAAGGTAAGTGTAAAGGAGTTGACAATCTGATGACTTTACAACGAAAAATAACCAGAAGTATCAAAAATAACCTGTCCTTTTATTTGACGGGAAGCCTGCTCACCGCGATTACGGTCATGCTGCTGATTGGTGCGTTTGCGGTCAGCGAGTCCCTGTATACCTGGGCAGATGCGTATTATGAAAAAACAAACATAGAGGATGCCAGCTTCCAGACACAAATTCCGATTACGGAAGAAGAAATGGTGGAATTAGAAAAGAATTATGACCTGACACTGGAAAAGCAGGAATATCTGGACTTTACTTATCAGGACACCAAGCTGCGTCTGTTTTCTCCTGCGGAGAAGATGGACTATTACACCATCACGGAGGGAAGTGACCTGAAAGAGCCGGGGGATATCCTTCTTACCTACCGCTATGCAAAAGCCAACAACATTGCCATAGGGGACACGATGGTTATCGGACAGGACGGCACGGAAGCAAAGAGCGCAGGACAGGTCGATAATGTGAGTGCAGAGCAGGGTGACAGTGTGAGCGCAGAGGGAAAGCCTTTTACCGTGCGCGGTCTTATCATGAAATCCGATTACGCGGTTATGCTGTATGATTTGTCAGAAACCGCAGCGGATAAGTCCGGTTTTGGTATCGGCATTGTATATCCTGAAGATTTTGCGGCACTGGGAAACGGTGCACAGCAGTATGCGGTTCGCTACCTGGACAAGGAAAAAGAGACCGCCTTCCGTACGGAAATTTATGAAAAATACGATACCCAGGAATATCTGGAAAAAGCCTCCAATTCCCGTATTTCCCTGATTTACAGCGAAGCGGATGATTTGGTTGCGGAATTTTCCCTGTACGCTCCCATCATTATGATAATTGTGGTGGCAGTGATTGCTATGGTTCTTCGGAGAATGATAAAGAGGGACGGAAAGACCATCGGTACCCTGATGGCGCTTGGCTACCGGAAGGGCGAGCTGGTGCGTCATTACATGGTGTACGGCATGGTGCCTGCCATCGCCGGTGATATTATAGGCGTTATAGGAAGCATTCCTTTTGCAAAACTGTTCTGCCAATTTTATTTTCAGGATTTGGAATATACGGAGTATAAGGTCGTCATGCCGTGGAAATTAGTGGGTGTTGCGGTGCTGTTCCCGATTGTGGTTTACGGACTGGTTTCCTATCTGGTTCTGAACAAAGCCCTGAAAGCCGATGCGGTGTCCCTGCTTCACGGTTTGCAGAAAGAGAAAAATGTGCGTGTTTTCCGTAACAGTCAGGCAAATCTGAAGTTTGTTTACAATGTACGTGCGGTATTTATGAATGCCTCCCGGAGCATCACACTGATTATCGGCATTGCGGTTGCCACACTTTGCATTGTGCTGGGCAGTTCCTTCCGGGATGCATGGAACAATTTGCTGGAAAACAAGGTGCCTTTAGCCATGCTGGGCGGACAGTACGAGTATGGATTTAAGAACTACCAGACGGAAAATCCTTACGGCGGAGATGCTATTTTTGATGTAAGCTTCGGCGCAAGTGCGGATGACTCCCGTTTTAACCTTATCGGATATGATGAAGAAAATGATATTTTCCATGAAACGGCGGACGGCAAGACACCGGTTTACGGTGAGTATTATATGACGAGTTCGGCGGCAAGAACCTACGGCATAAAGCCGGGGGATGAGTTTGCCTTTTACAATACTGTTACCATGCAGGAAACTAAGGTGGTGATAAGCGGCATTGTGGAAAATGATGTTCTGCAGCTTGTTCTGACCAGCAAGCAGAACATGGCGGATATTTTAGGCAGACCCGACACGGAATACAATGTAATTATCAGCAAAGAAAAGCTGGATATTCCGGCGGACCTGCTTCGGAAAAACGCATCGCTTAAGGATTATGAAAATCAGGTAAAACGTCTGTCGTCAGTTTCCGGCATCGTTCTGCAAATCTTAAAAGTACTGGGCGTGATTATCTGTCTTCTGATAATAAATATGATGTCCGGCATGATTGTGGAAGAAGGAAAGAGAAATATTTCCATGCTGGAGGTGTTGGGCTACAGAAGCAAAGAAGTGCGGCAGTTTGTAATGACATCCAACCACCTTCTGGTGCCCATCGGATTTGCGGTGGGAGTACCGCTCGGCTATCTGACCGCTTATTCCATAATGGCGGCATCTGCCCGGTCATCGGGTATGTATATGGGGCTGCCCGTAAAGCCGCTCACCATTCTGGTAAGTGCGGCAATCGTAGCGGTGGCATATGTACTTGCTCTGTGCCTGTCCGGCAGAAAGCTGAAAAAAGTGGATATGGTCGAAAGCCTGAAGTGCCCGTTGGAATAACCGGAATATCCATTAGAAATGGCAGGTGTGTTTACACCTGCCATTTTGATAGAGTATCTAAAATCAGTGCCAGCGTTTCTTCTCTTGCCTGCTGGCATTCCTCGGGGAAATGCTTTTCCCGGGGAAGAAACTTGTTGTTAACCGGAAAATATCCCAGATTGTGGCTGCCCGTTTCGGAATTGACATGCCGGAAATGATAGGCAAACCCGCATCTCTTAAGGCGGGCGGTCAGAAGCTCGGCATCCCGTTTGGCGGGCACGGACTCATCGTGCGTAGAAGTTAAAAACAGGATATCGCCCTTGATATTCTCCACCGGTATCTCGTTCTCTTCCGTTCCTTTTTTATCCCATTCATCAAAAAAGTAAAGAGTCTGTATACGGTGTTCACGGAAACATCTTTTTAAGAAGTCGGAAAAAACATGCTCGGCAGGCACATAGGGGAAATCCGCACCGTGGAAAGAAACCATGGCCTTGCAGGGATTGTCCTTTTCCTTGCCGGTGCCCTGCATGATGTGTCCGAAAGAAGAGGCGGCAATCACAAGACTTAAGTCGGGAACCACGCTGGCAGCAAGCAGCGCCATGCCGGCGCCCTTGGAATTTCCGTAAATGCCAAATCTCTTGAAGCGTCCGTTGTCATGTGCTTTCAGACAGTCGATAGCGGTCTGGAACTGCACAAGAGGTATGGCGCGCATATCGGAGGGCTGCCCCTCCGCACCGTAATACTGCAGGGCAAGGGTGGAATAGCCTTTTGCGGAAAAAAGCTCGGCGTATTTTTCCGGCAGTTCCAGTCCCTTTAATCCCTGAATGACAATTAAAAGCCTGTCATCCCCATTCTGGGCATCGTACAATTTTCCTTCAAATCCATCTTTTAAATACGTGTAATTCTTCATTAACATAGAGGTAAAATCCTTCCTGAAATTAACATCTTCTGTAAGTTATCTGTTTTTTGCAGAAGTTAAGTCACCTGTCATTTGGGAACATAGCTTAGGCAGCTTTGCTGCTCTTCTTGCACAGAACAACCATCCAGACAGTAAAGATAACCAAAGCGCCCAGACTCATGTTGGAGCAGGCAATACCGTTAAGAACGGCGGAAGTGCTCATTTTTCCGAGACCGTTAAATAAAATCTTGAAAAGTAAAGGGTTGATAATCCACATCCAGCCGGGCAGGCAGGTTTTCTTCTTGGCGATGATGAGAGCCATGGTAACGACATTGATAAAATAGAACAGGAAGAAAACAACAAAGCAGGGAACAATGTAGCCGCCCTGCTCCTGCAGGATAACGGTCAGGATGTTGTCATCGGGTGCCGTGCCGGTTTCCAGTGCCTTCTTCATGCCGGTGAGCAGATAGCAGCAGATAATATGGATGGCGCCGCCGAAAGCAACGAAAGCATAAAGCGATGCCCGGTATAATCTGGCAAGCAGAGAAGTTTTATCTTCCATTATCTCATACAAAACATAATATCCGAAAATAGAAACCGGAATGCCCACATAGCCGAAGAAGCCGGCAAGCCCTATCCGGGTGTAGCTGACTTTCTGGGCTGCCAGGATGTACTGACCGAAGGCACCGACGGCGCCAACGGAGTCCACGCCCAAAAGCAGGCAGTCGCCAATCATGTTCAGAACTGCACCAATCATTCCGTAGATAAGTAATTTTTTTACTTTAGATAAATCGTAAGTATTCATTTTTGTCCTCCCGTATTAGAAATAGCATGTTGTGAAACGGTAATTTTCGCCTAATCACAATAGTTAGCATGTGCTAATCAAAAGAATTATAGCACTGTGAGGAGAGAAAGAAAAGTCCCGATTTAGCAGGAAAAGGAGAGTCCCCTGCTTTAAGGAAAATGAAATGGTAAAAAGAAAGAAAAATAAATTTCAAAAAAATAAAATTGGGTATTGCAAAAACTTGGGAGTTCGTATATAATGCATAAGGTAGTCAGCTAAAGGGCTATCGCCAAACGGTAAGGCAACGGACTCTGACTCCGTCATTTCAAGGTTCGAATCCTTGTAGCCCTGCTAAGAACCCCGAAGGAAATTCCTTCGGGTTTTTTTTGTGGTGCGCCTGGCGGCACACGTTTCTAACGGGTTAAAGTCCCGAATCCGCCCGGTAGTGGGAAGGATATAGCCGAAGGCAAGGGTGTCCATCGTGAGGTGGAATCTGAAGGAAGCTGGATGTGAGGAACATACTAACTCACGGGCAAATCTCTGGTCTGACGAACAGAAATCTCATATGAGGTTATGCATGGGGGTAAGGTTGCAAGCCAAATCGAAGCCCAATAACTACACGGAATCATGCATGATAAATGAGGCAGATGGATGGAGAGGAAGAAACGTGTGGTACCTAGGGAGGTCTGTGCGGTACGCCTTGAAAGAGGTAACCATTGCATAAAGCAATGCTGAACGCACAGAAGTCAGCAGAGGTCATAGTAGCCGAGAGGTGAAGGACCGAATCAGTAGGAGTCTTGAGTATGACCGAGAAAGGAGGAATGACCGTCTATGGCAGAAAACATTGAAAACAATGGCTGTTCGCAAAGAGATAATGCGGAACATGAAGGGTATGTGAAAGCGTCTAGGTCATTCAATCGGATATGGAAAGAAAGAGACAGTGCACAGCCGAGACTTTTGGAAGCGATACTGTATAAAGACAACTTTAACAGAGCGTATAAGAGAGTTAAGGCAAACAAGGGAGCACCGGGAATTGATGGCATGACCATTGAGGAGGCTCTTCCATATCTAAAGGAACATCAACAAGAGATAACCGACCGCATTTATCGTGGAAAGTATACTCCGTCTCCAGTAAGACGAGTTGAGATTCCCAAACCAGATGGTGGTGTGCGAAAGCTTGGCATACCAACAGTGGTAGACCGTACACTCCAACAGGCAATAACCCAACAGTTAGTGCCAATCTATGAACCGCTGTTTGCAGATGGTAGCTATGGCTATCGTCCGAACAGAAGTGCAAAAGATGCAATACTTAAGGTTAAGGAGTATGCAGAACAAGGCTACACATTTGCTGTAGTCCTTGACTTGTCAAAGTACTTCGATACTCTTAATCACGAAATCCTCATTAACCTTCTTCGCAAGAATGTCAAGGATGAGCGTGTAGTACAGCTGATAAAGCGCTATCTGAAAAGCGGTGTAATGGAAAACGGAGTAGTCATTGATACAGAGGAAGGCTCACCACAAGGTGGAAATCTATCACCATTGCTGGCAAATGTCTACCTCAATGAGTTCGACCAAGAATTCTTGAAAAGAGGTGTTCCATGCATAAGATATGCAGATGACATCGTGCTTCTTGCAAAGAGCAGGCGAGCATCAGAGAGACTCTTGGAAAGCAGTACAAAATATCTTGAGAAGAGGCTGAAACTTACAGTCAACCGAGAAAAGAGTCGTACTGTCAGTGTGTTTGCAATCCAAAATTTTAAATTCCTTGGCTTTGCATTGGGAAGGAACGGAAAGGGCATTTATGTCCGAGTTCATCCGAAGTCATGGAAGAAGTTCAAGTCCAGACTGAAGGAACTGTCTTCCCGTAAGCGATGTCAGTCAATCAAGCCAAGCCTTGAGAAAATCAAGGTGTATGCGAGGGGATGGCTTAACTACTACGGAATTGCAAGTATGAAGAACAACATAGATGACATCAACGGATGGCTCTATCACAGAATACGCATGTGCATATGGAAACAATGGAAGAAACCAAGGACGAAGGTACGTAACCTTATCAAGATGGGAGTACCCAAAGACTTGGCAATGCAAGCGGGTAATACCCGACGGGGACATTGGTTCGCAACGCATACAGTTGCAGTAAACATGGCAATGACAAAAGAAAGACTGATAAACAGTGGCTTTTATGATTTAGCCGCAGCCTATCAGTCTGTGCACGTCAACTATTGAAACCGCCGTGTACCGAACGGTACGCACGGTGGTGTGAGAGG
>ENA-OOWE01000867-OOWE01000867.1-human-gut-metagenome-genome-assembly--contig:-NODE-867-length-10352-cov-2.319996_pt1 | contig 10352 bp, 7 predicted proteins | sample MGYA00241402_ERZ501311 | MGnify/ENA primary metagenome ERZ501311 (study PRJEB25962, sample SAMEA2042363) | human gut metagenome | biome: human gut; feature: human-associated habitat; material: faeces... | reverse complement strand
ACCCTGCTGCCCGCCTACCTGTTGGGGCGCAATCCCGATCTGCGGATCGCCATCGCCTCCTATTCGGCTTCGTTGGCTTCGAAGTTCAACCGGCGCGTGCAGCGTATCATCGATTCGCCCGAATATGCGGCCTTTTTCCCGGAAACGACCATCAAGCGGGGAGCCAGGCCTCCGGAGTACCTGCGTACGGCTGATGAGGTGGAGATCATCGGTCACCGGGGCGGCCTGCTCTCTGTCGGCCGCGAGGGGGCGCTCACGGGCAACCGTGTGGACTGCTTCATTCTCGACGACCTTTACAGAAAATAATCAAAATTGTCGCAAACCAACTAATGAACGAAAAAATTTGCCTTGTTTTTAATCTGAAATTTTATGTATAAGGGAAAACGCCGCATTTTTTCGGCCCTTTCTCCTTAACCTTTATAGATACGATGCAATTCAACTCCACCGAATTATTTTACAAACTGCATCAGATAGTTTTCGCAAAATCCAGCTAACGGGAATTTCACTACCTCGTCCCGTCCGTCGGGTGTGACGTATTGGAATAGGATTGTATCGGCTTTCACGTGGTAGTCGAACAAATTCACCTTTTCGCCCGTTCCCTCGATTTGTGCCTCGTTAGCCGTCATTGTGCCGATTATCCCGTCCATTTCGTTAAGTTCGCACTTTCATCCAAATATGTATTGTCGATTCTTTGTAAGGACAATTTCGACGGGCTTTGTAATGTCTGCCATATTAGGGGCAAACATGTAGATAAATGTTTCGGGAAATATTTCGTCTTTGGGTTTTCCTACAAGCAGGACTATTCCCTCTGTTTGGCTCCATTTAACCGCCTTTTGGATTATCTGCTTATCCTCTCATGCGTCGGTCTTTCATTCTGTTTTAGGTTGTTTGTATCTGTTCATTTTAGCTAAAATTTAATTGTTATTTATCTTTATAAAGATAAGATTATTAGTAAAATAAACAAAATAAGAAAGTGACAAACTCTGCAAAAGGGTCTTATAGACTAACCTTTTCACAAAGTCTGTCACTCGGAAGGTCAGATGAAAATTCAACTATTCGTTAATTTTTCTTCTAACTTATCTGCGTATTTCAGCACGAATTTTCGGAAATCATCGAAACTTAATTCCAGATCAAATGTAATAGGTGCATTTACATCATCTCCGCTTTTATCCATAATATGGATATTCTCAATGTTTTCTACATTGCAATTCATTATATCGAACCGATAGTGGCATATTGAGTTACGGATATGATAGGCTATATTTTCTATTGAATTCTTATCAACTCCTTTTCTGTGTTCATTCGCTGTGATTTTGGTTGTATCAATTCCCCAGTTTTCATAATCAACTAATCCATCTACGGATATATTTTTGTCATGGTCTGCGCATTGTTGCGGCATAATTAAGAGGCCCACACAACAATTCATAAAGAGGGTCTTTTCAGAGTTGCAGTTGTGTTCGTATTGAACAAGAATTTGTCGCGTGCGGGAAATAAAATCAATGCGATTTTGATAGTTACTCATAAGTTCTTATTTTTATTCATCTAATCCCGTAATGCTTGCAAATTTTTTCCATCCTGTTGCTTTTTTATATGCATCAGTGCATCCTGACGGCACTTTCAGCACCGAATAAGGATTAATGTTGTAAAAAGTATAATCTTTACATGTCGGCGGTATTTCTGTACCTATTTTGAATAATCGAAGGTTGGAATTGCCATAACCCTTGTATTCATCTATTCTTTTGACTTGTGTACATTCAGACATATCAACGGTCGTAAGATTTATTGCCCCATCAAAGGCTCCCAAATCACGAACTCCTGAGATAGATTCCAATTTTGAACCTTTCTCAAACGTAATCATTTCTAATGATGAACAACCCTTGAATGCGGCAATTTCAATCGTTTCCACACTTGCGGGAATCTCGATGAAGGTTAAGGCTTTGCAGTCTGAAAGGGCACCCGAATAATTATCTTTGTTCTGATAACCTCCTGTGATAGATTTCAATTTTGAACCTTTCTCAAACGTAATTGTTCTCAATGATGAACCCTTGAAAGCTGTTCCAAGGCTTTCTACGCTTGCAGGAATCTCAATAGTAGTTAAGGATTTGCAGTCTAAAAAGGCACCCAAAATCTTATAATTATTATCATGTCCCCCTGTGAAAGCTTTTAATTTTGAACCTTTCTCAAAAGTTATTGTTTTCAATGAAACACAACCCTTGAAATTATTAAAGGTCATCGACTCTACATTTACAGGAATCGTCACTTTCCATAGATTGGAACAACCGCTGAATGCATCATCAAGAACTGTCAAACCTGTAAAGTGTTTCAATTCATTAAAAATCTGAATTTCCGAGTTTCCTGTGAATGTTGTGCCAAGTGATGTAACCGTTGCGGCTTCGTCATAGGATAATTCAAGATCTCCATTAGTGTCCCACATTCCCACACATAGTTTCTTTACATTTTCATCTGCGAACTGAATAATATTCGGGTCTACCGATTGTCCCGTTTTGGAAATCGTGATTACCGTACCATCTGCCAATTCAAAGTAAACATTGTTCTCATCCTGCGTGATTTTGATGCTATCTGCATCCTTGCCGTCCTCTCCCGTAGCTTTGCCTAATTGCGTCCAATTCGTTCCGTTGTCATAGGAAATCCACCAATAGCCCTCTCGAATTTCGAGTTTCGGCGTAACACCATCTGCACCATCACTGCCGTCTGTCCCCTGTGCCTTGATTTTCTGTCCGTCCACAATGATAAATTCACCGTCCAGCGTCCAATAATAGATGCCATCCCCGTCTTTCTTCACACCGATAACGGGAGTGTTTCCATCGACGCCATCCGTACCATCTTTACCGTTATAAATCACAATCGGGTTACTCTTGGCGAACTTAATCGTGTAGCCTACCACCTTGCCGTTCTCGGTCAGTGGGTCTACACTCGTGATATAATCGTTGTTTTGGAGTGCTGTCACAATCGTTTGTAATGCCGAAAGGTTGGTATTCGTTTCGTTGCAAAGACGCTGTAAGGCTTCAAAAGCAGACCATGTAGGCAGTTTGATTTGCGTACCGTCAGCCAATGTAAAGATTACATAGTCGGTGCTGGTTTTATAATCCACGCCCGAAAACATGGAATCGCCACCAATGCCATCTTCACCTGTTGCTTTACCTAACTGCGTCCAATTTGCTCCGTTATCATAGGAAACAAACCAATAATCGTTTTCGATTTTGAATTGCGGGGTCGTGCCGTTGGTTCCATTTGTGCCGTCTTTACCCTCGGCTTGGATTTTTCCACCATCGACCATGATAAATTCACCGTTCAACGTCCAATAATAGACACCATCAGTATCTTTCTTTACGCTGATAGTGGGTGTTATCCCATCTTCACCGTCTTGTCCGTCTTTACCGTGGTAGATGGTAATAGGGTTACCTTTGCTGAAAGTAATTGTATAGCCGATTTCTTTGCCGTCTTTCATAAGAGGTGTAGTCCCCGTAACATAGACGTTGTTTTGTAATGCTGTTACGATAGTCTGCAACGATGAAATATTTGTGTTCATCTGCTTGCAGAGTTCCTCTAATTTTGCGACACGGTTTTCCAATCCGTGAACGCTGTTCCAAAGGTCATCATCATCGTATTTACACGATGTGAGCGCAACCACCGCAAATAATGCGGCAAAGGCCAATAGTTTTTTCATAGTAAGATTTATTTAAGTTGAACAAGTGTTTCAAATCTTACTATCCGTCCCTCGATAGTGGCTTATGTGCAAAAGAAAGCGCAGGACTGAAAGCCTATTATAGTTAAGCGGGTTCTGACAAAACCTTGACAATATAATAAGCAACAGCCCCACGCCTATCCGTAAGGATATGACGCGGTAGATGTTCGCCTATTCTCTTGTCTTTTGAACTGTCAGATTCGCTTAACGAGAACAAGCTACACTTTCCGTGTATTCAATATGTTACTGCAAAAGTAGCATATTCGGCGGAAATTGCAAAACATCTTGCCCTTTCGGGTGCTGTTGCCGTATTTAATTGTGCAAAGTTCTTGAAAACAAAGTTTCTATCCAATAGCAGGGAGTATGGAATCGAAACTTTGTTAGTTGTAAGTTGGGTTAATCGTTCCCGCAAATTTCTTGTATTACGCCGTCCATGTAAATCGCCTGCCCGCTCGTCAGCCGTCCCCACCAACGACACCCTAATTTGTCAATGATGATTTCGCCCTGCTCTTTCAGTCGTTCGGCCAGCCACGGAGTAACAAGCCACCATTCCAGCACCTCGTCCCCGTTAAAGGGATAGATATATTCCTCGTCGATTTTCCCCGCTTGGATCAGCTCCTCGATAACCGTGCTTTGTCCCCATAAAACATGGATGTCCGTAATCCGTTTGGCTCTCTCTTGTGTTTCGTACATAGCGATTAAGTTTTATTCTTCGGTTATTAGTAGTAATCCAACTTCATGTAATATCAATAATCTTATGCTGTTAGATGGTTTCGGGCATGAATAGGGGGCGGTCTGTTTTATGTGGAATCCTATTATATGTAATGGATAAAAATTCGATTTTCCATCTGAAAAGGGGGAGGGGTGAAAAAGTGATAGTATCTTCATGGTCGGCCTATCAAAGCAAAACGCCCCGACTATAAAAATCGGAGCGTCTGAACGAAAGTATATTATGTGAGTAGAAAAGATTGTAAATGTAGCTTATTGGCCTTTATCGGGTCTTGGGTGCATAGCACCTTAACGAAATAAGCCAGCGACACGGATTCGGGAATCATCTTGCACCGTTCATTTAGGGCATAAGTAACCGACAGCGAATTATCAGCCGACAGATTCGGAATGTTGTATTTAGTAAGAATCCGATTCATTGCCCGTTCATTTCATTGCGGCGGATTTGTTCCCTTTGTTAGGCAGAATTGACATATTTCATTATAGACGGCGTGTGCCGTATCTTTCTGCGGCGGATTTACAAAGCAATCATCCGTTATTTCGTAGCCGTTCGGTAGGGCCTTAATCAGTCCTAATCCGTTACTCTCTTTAATAAGAGTGGAAACCGTGTTGCGGTTCATTCCGACAGCATCGGCAATCTGTCCGATATTTCAAAGGATAGTATTCGTATTATTAAGACATATAGCCTTTAATATGAGTAGAAAGCCCGCGATTTTCGGCGGATGGTTCTTTGCAAAGAATCGGTTATCCACGAAAAAGAAATCCGTTTGGGGATTGGCTATATAATAGGAATTACGGCGTTTGCATCCGTCGATTATGCGGGTTGTAACCTGCATTGCTCCGCACTCCTCCAATCGTTGGACAGACCGTTTGACGGTACGGATATTTACTCCTGTTATTTGGGACAGCCTATCTTCCGTTATATGGCTTGTTTGTGTCTTGTAGTCCGATTTGCATTTAATCGTTGCTCAAACGTAAATGTCAGTCGGTTTGCCGTTGCCCGTCTGAAGCTGGCAAATTGATTTTGGAATCGTTGTATAATTCATCGTTAGCGACGTAATTAGTAAATAGTATCTCTTTTGTTTTTAATAATTTCCGAAAGCAGGCGGAGCCTAACGCGGCTTTGGCGGCTTTTCGGTTGTCGAATCATTTGTGTTGCGTTACATAGTACAGCATAGTCTGAAAATCGGGTTTGAGGCTCTTCAGAGCCGAGAGCCTAAATTAGGTGTTGGTTGGGTAGGTAGTGGTATAAGTGCCACTTTTGAGCACGAAGCAGGGGACAGATTTAGGCATCGCCCTTATCCCTCTTGCTGGCTTCTGTAAAGGTACAGAGGTTATTTTCAGCAAACAAATGAATCGGGGAATTCTTTATCGGGAGCCGAAATGAGGGCTTTTCAGCGAAATTCGCTAAATTTGGAAATAAAATAATTTGGATTATGAGTATTAGAACCGACGATTTAGGATTTGTCTTTTATGAAGCCGACGAACAAGAAGAAAAAGAGTTGGAATATGTATATGCGATTACCGATTCTTGGAATTATATGGGTGATGAAGTCATAGACACTTTCCCACGCAGATTTTGGGATAGGGTCTGTCAGGAGAAGATAAAAGCCCCGTTTACAAAAGAAATGTTTTTGCAGGAAACGGATATTATAGCGACAATTAAAGGCTTTGGATTGGACGTAAATAAATTTTGGTGGGCTGTGCTGTTTGTTTATGATTGGTCGATTGAAAAGTTTACCAAATGTTTTTGGGTTAAACTCCCGCCAAAATCATTAACCAAAATATTAGACTATATCGGAGATTCAAAAGATTTTGAGATTACATTCCGAGTAAAGGGTAAAAAGAGCCGCGAAGCAGACCCAAATGTAAAAGCAGCAGTTATGTATGGATTAAGGCAAAAACTCAAAGAGTGGAAAGACAAGGAGTTTTACCGCATAATAGATCATTCTACCTACACAACGACATTCACAAATTCATCCTATTATATGTGCTTTGCAGCGGATAAGTTCAAACATCTGTTCGATGCTTTGAAATTGCCGAATCGAGGTGCGGCGAATGAACACAGATGCGATAAAGAGGTATCTTATAATAAAATGTTGCTTATTTCCCGTCTGTTCTATTTTATGCGGCTGACACGAAATGTAAACTTTAAGGATAGCGATGAATCGCTGAAAGGAGTGCTGAAAACCTATGCAAACAAGCTGCCGCATACTGAATCCGCTATCTATGGATTTTAGGGAGTAGGAAATGGGCTGTTTTTTACTCCCTGCAAAGGGTCGCTGGCAATAGTACTTTTGCAGTGTCGAAAGGGATAACCCCGACGACCTGCAAACACTTGGGCAAGGGATGCAGCATAATTTAAGCCTCTCCCTAACAAGGAGTAAGAAATATTATGAAAAACTTAAATGTTTTTGAAATTTTCAAATCTTCTCAATTTGCTTTTATCAAAGGCAATCGTCCTACCGATGAAAAAGCGATTAAGGCAAAAAAGGATTCTCTTGCCGAATATGGGATGTTGTGTCCCATTACGGCGGTGAACGGTAAAGCCATCATAGCATCGGGCGGTCACCTGACCGATTTGGACGGCAACGATATTGCCGATGAACATGCAAAGGATTATTACGCTGTTTTGGACGGTCAGCACCGTCTGAAAGCCTACCTTGAATTAGGCTTGCCGCTTGAAGATTTGGTGGTCATTGAGCCGCTGAATAAAGGGGTTGCCATTGCATTGCTCATTGCCGAAATGAACATTTGCACGAAAACGTGGAAAGGTTCCGACTACATGGCAGCCCCCGCAATGGCCATTAAGGAAACAAATGCGGCCTTTGATTTTGCTATGGAATTGCAACGACGCAATTTCCCGCTTTCGACAATCTCGTTTTGGGCGTGTGGCAACAACAAACTCAAAGCCAAAGATTTGGTGGCAAGTCTTAAAACCCGTGAAATGCCCCAATGTCTGCAAGAGGCTGACGGGTGGTGTGCCAAGAGCCGCAAATGGTTTGAAGCGGCAAGTGAAAAATTCACGGCTAAATTCCTCGCCAAAAAGTATTTGATTACATTCATCCAAGACGGTTATAATGCTGCCGATGACGCATCCGCCTACACTTCTGAAATGGAAGAAAAATTAAAGAATCTTACCCAATGGCAGGCGGATAAAATCCAAAATGCCCGCAAAACCTCTACGCAGACACAAGAACAGATAATCCTTGATCTGTTACGGGAACATCTTTAATTGTTCGGTCGTTTAACCGAACCGAAAAGGGGACGATTGCCATTACAGCAATCGCCCTCTTTTTTCATTCCGTTATCGGGATCTCGTATTCTTCGACGGGCATGGCCTTGAAAAATTCGTCGAACGTGTAGCGCAAATTCATTGGCTGGGCTGAATAGGGATTATCCTTGTCGGTTCGTAAGGACGGAACGATAATTTGTTTCCGTTCCATGTCGCCTTTGAACGTATCGGGCAAAAGGTAGGTTCCGCCGTTTCGGTGCTTTTTAATCAGCACGTAACGTGTCATGCCGTTCTTAAAGATTATTTCCAAAATGCCACGCATGGCAGAGAGGGAATGATAGACGGCTTTTTGCAATTTTTCCTTGTATAAGGCCGACTGCTCCATTTTGCTAAAATCTTTCTGCTCCACATTCCGTTTTATTTCGGCATCGTTTTCGGCTATCTGTCCGTTCAGTTCGGAAATTTCCTGCTCGGTTTGCTTGATTTGTTTGCAAAGCACGTTATAATCGGTTTCCAATTCATTGATAAGGTCATCATTATTCAGTTTCTTGATTTTGGCAATCAACGATGCCGATTGCGTTTTCAGTTCATCGACGCTATTGACTTTTCGGGTGATTGTTTCCCGAATCTGCTTGTTTATCCCCTGCAATTCATTTGCCCGCTGGGTATTGAAGCGCTTGTATTCCTCGGTGTGCAAGGTTTCCTTTACACAAGTCCAAACGGACGATAGGATATAAGCGCATTTGACGCCGTAATTTTCGCATTTCTGTTTGTCGTTATAAGCACTTGAACAACGATAGATTAGATAGCTGTTGTGGTTGGGTTTCATGTAAAGACCGCATCCACACGGGCAAAACAGCAAACCTTTCAGCGGATTATAGTATTTCGGAGCATTGCTTTGAAACAGGCTGTTTTCACGCATCTGTTTGTTGGCCTTGTCGAAATCTTCGGGCGTGATGATTTGCAGTTCGGGAATTTGGCCGTACAATTTTCCCCGTCGGTATATCTCCCCTTTGTATTTGGGATTGCGGATAATGCGGCAGATGCCCGAATAAGAGAGTTTGTAAGGGTATAATTTATTGTAAACCCTTACAGTCTGCCGTATCGTATTGCCGTCGATTAGCTGCTGAAAAAGGTATTTTACCGCTTCGGCTTCTTTGGCATCGACGACAAGCAGGTTTTTAGGCGTTTGGTTCAGTTTGTAATCGGGATTGTGAATGACTTTGTAGCCGAAAGGAACCGTACCGCCTGCAAACATATTGCTAAACTCGGCCAGTTTGGAGCGTAAACCCGTCTGCATCCGACCTGCAATCTTGTAGCGTTCGTCGGCACTTGCTTTGGCTTCTACTGACAGCGTAATGATGTCGTAAAGGGATAAAATAGTTCCAGCCTTATAAATGCGGTCTTGCTTATCCAAAAACAGAATATCGACACCTTGTTTCAAAAGTTCGTTTATCGTTGAAAGAACGGATAAAATATCATCTTCACGCGATAAACGGGAGAGTTCCGACACGATAATCATATCGGCGACCGCATCGTCCACATCTAAAAGTTCATTTAGACTTTTCCTGTCCTTTCTGGCTCCCGAAATTTTCTCTTGAATGATTTTGATTAGATGATAATTTCGGTCGCTACAATAGGCCGTAATAAGTTCAATTTGACGGGTAATGTCTTGTGCCTCCGTCGAAACACGGGCGTAACCGACTACTCTTTTCGATTTTTCCATAACGCTGTCAATCAATCTTTAGCGCAAATTTAACGTTTTTTTGTTAATCTGCGACAAAATTGATTACTATATGTACAAAGATGCGATAGAGGCTAATTCGCCCGTCGTGCGGGAGAACTGTTGGGAGTGGTACACCTCGGTCGTGAAGACCCGTATGCACAACTTCTCCGGCGAGTTGATCGTCTTCACGCGCTGGCACGAGGAGGATTTGATCGGCACGCTCTGCCGCCGGGAGCCTTTCGTCGAGTTCACCGACTGGGCGCAGCTCGATACGCTGCCGCCCGATACCTGGCTCTATTTGAACTTCGAAGCTCTCAAAACGCGTCCTCCGTCGCCGGTCGATCCCCGTGAACCGGGCGAAGCGCTCTGGGAGGAGCTTCACGGCGCGGAATTGCTGCGTGGTAAGCGGCGGCTCGATCCCGTGCGGTTCGAGTGTATGTATCAGGGGCGTCCTTCGGTGCGCGAAGGGCTGCTCTACGGGGATAATTTCCTGACTTACGAGGAGCTGCCCCGCGACATCGTGCGCCGGGCGAACTATACCGATACGGCCGATACGGGCGACGATTACCTCTGTTCGCTCTGTTATGTCGTCGATCCGGACGGGGTGATCTACGTTACCGATGCGGTTTATTCGCGCGAACCGATGGAGATGACCGAAGGACTGGTGGGAACGATGCTCCGCGAGTCGGGTACGCGTGCGGCACTGATCGAGAGTAACAACGGAGGCCGGGGATTTGCCCGCGCGGTGCAGGCTTTAGCGCCGCAGGTTCGTGTGGAGTGGTTTCACCAGTCCGCTAACAAGGAAGCCCGCATCCTCTCGAACGCAGCGACGGTGGTTCATACGGTACGTTTTCCCTGCGACTGGGCGCTGCGCTGGCCCGAATTGTATGCCCATCTGACCACTTACCGCTGGAAATTCCGTGCTAACCGCTGGCACGATGCCGCAGATGTGGTGACGG
>ENA-OOWE01000863-OOWE01000863.1-human-gut-metagenome-genome-assembly--contig:-NODE-863-length-10389-cov-2.245887_pt1 | contig 10389 bp, 9 predicted proteins | sample MGYA00241402_ERZ501311 | MGnify/ENA primary metagenome ERZ501311 (study PRJEB25962, sample SAMEA2042363) | human gut metagenome | biome: human gut; feature: human-associated habitat; material: faeces... | reverse complement strand
ACGAACGATTGCACGTCCCATAGCAACACGCTGTCTCTGACCACCGGAAAGAGCCTTAGGCTTTCTGTCCAGAAGGGGAGTCAGGTCAAGGATCTTAGCTGCATCTTTTACCATCTTATCGATTTCATCCTTCGGAACTTTTCTTAACTTAAGTCCGAAAGCCATGTTGTCATATACAGACATATGAGGATACAGAGCGTAGTTCTGGAATACCATTGCGATATCTCTGTCCTTAGGTTCTACATCGTTTACGATTCTGTCGCCGATTCTTAATTCACCGGAAGAGATATCTTCCAGACCTGCGATCATACGAAGAGTGGTGGACTTACCGCATCCGGAAGGTCCTACGAAAATAATGAATTCCTGATCTGCAATTTCAAGGTTGAAGTTCTTAACTGCTTCGAAACCGTTAGGATATACTTTGCAGACATTTTTTAATGATAAACTTGCCATATTTTATGACTCCTTTCTTGCTGTACAAATAAATACATTCGGCCTAACCTTGTTTTAGTATACCGAATAATTCCATTTCTTGCTATAACACTATTTCACAAAGTTTTCGTTGGGCTTTGTAAAAATTGCTTATGCTCCGGTTCAAATCGGGCACTTTGTACAAACTTTACCGCTTTTAGTATACAATCTGCCGAACCGTTCCTATGGTTCCGTACTCTCTTCTCCATAAAAAGCCAGCCGGTTCTTTCCCTTCTTTTTTGCCACATACATTGCCTGGTCCGCCGCTCTATACAGACCTTCAAAGGTCTGGGCATCCTTGGGATATACGGCTGCGCCGATGCTGGCGGTAGCGGAGTACTTCACATAGCTGCCTGCCTGAAAGCTCTGGAAAAACTTTTCCAGACGCTTTGCTTCCTTCTTAATAATGGCATCTTCTTTCATGTTGCACAAGAATACCATAAATTCATCGCCGCCGGTACGTCCGATAATATCACTGGCACGGAATTCTCCGCAGATATGCTTTCCCAGTGTCTTCAGCACCTCGTCTCCGAATGCATGCCCCATGGTATCGTTAATTTTCTTAAAATTATCAATATCCACTACGAACATCACTGCCATCTCGTCGGGATGGGCTGCCAGATGTTCTTTAATTTTCCGTTCCGTTGCAATCTTATTGTTTAATGTGGTAAGCAGATCCGTATCGGCTTTATCCTCTAACGCTTTCTTTTTTTCATTTTCATGGTTCTTTTCCACCACATCGATAATAGTCAGAACCACTATGAAAACTAACAGGACTGCCATAATCTGCAGGGCTATGGAATACAGCGGTCTCCAGCCTGTATGCACCTGCTCGTTCACATAAGTCTGCTCAGCGCCTATAATGAGAAAATAATCGTCGTCCAGAACCGGTACTTCAAACAGGGTATAGGAATAATCCCCGTAAGTATACGCCTTCGTGCACGTCTGATTGTTCTTCATCTGTGATTTTAAAACCTCTGTCTGAAAGCTGTCGTCCGTCAAAGTCCTCAGGGTCTTTATGTAATCATCGGAAGCTACGCAGAAGGGATTTTCCTTTGCCTGCGCCTTTTCATCCAGATACACCACTTTTCCGTTCTTATCCAAAATCAGATAAAAGGCATTGCCGCCGAAATTTTTCGTTATGTTCTGTCCGGCAATCAGTTTCCTGTCGTAGGCACAGATTGCATACCCTGTGACTGCACCCTCCTTTTCGATGGGAGCGGCCGCATAAAAAGAATCACTGCCCGCATATATATTGCCGTTCTGTTTACTTTCCCGGTTAATCTCCGCAGCCTTTGCATACCGTGTCATTTCCTCTTCTGTCAGTTCCTCGCCGCCGGCACGGTAGCCGGTTCCGTCCATATCGTAAATAAAAATATCCTCTAAACCGGTCGTATCAAGGAATGCCTGCATTACCTTGTCCACATCTCCGGCATTGTCATATTCCAGGTATTTTGCTATGACCTCCACGGCTTTCTCCGCTGAACGAAAGGTTTTATCAATCTGCTGCCCCGCAACGAGCGCCTGTGCCTCCAGATTGTCCCTCACCGTTTTCTTCTCCTGTTCCATGCTGACGGAAAGGGAACGAATCAGCAGAACGGAAATTGCCAGCACAAGAACAGCTGTAGGCAGTACCTTTCTGCAGAGAAAACTGCCTATTCGGTTATCCTTCATTATTTATCCTCTTGCTTCTCTTCAAACATAGGCTTGTCGCTGAAGATTTTTTCCTCCTCCGTCTCAGCATTTTCCTCTCCTGAGGTCTCTTTTTCCTCTTCCTGACCGGCTAAAATTTTCTCCTCCAGCTGCTTGAAAAATTTGCTGTACAGGGCTGCACTGCAATACACCGGCACCGAAACTCCAAACAGGAACACTATCGGGAACAGGTAGAAATTGGAAATCCACAAAAGCACCCACGGGCAGACATATAAGACTACCATGGCTATGGTGTAGGGGAACTTCATCATACTGATGGCAAAAGCATTTTTCATGGTATTTTTTATGGTATTGATAAATTTTGCCTGTACGGCATAAACCCATACCACATAAAAAACATACATAATGGCTGCTGCCATAATCAGAACCTGCGCCACCCTGGGGATATGGATATTGGAATTTTCATTCATAAGGAAAATATCCGTCACGAAAATCGTCAGCAGCAGCAGGTTGATAACGCCGAGAATAAATCCCTGCTTGAAATTCACCTTAAATGCCTTAAAAAAGTCCCTGGTAATATATCCCTCTTCGTTACGGTACATTTTCAGCTCCACATAATGTGCTGCGGAAAGTGCGGGACCTATGGTCACAATGGGAATACAGCAGATAAGTGTAAGGATATTCAGCCACATCAGATCCGCAAACTTGTTTAATATCCTCATCAAGGGACTGTCCATATCAAATATTCTACTCATTTTGTGCTTTCCTCCTACAAAAATCTCTCCATGGAAGTCACCCGGATACCGGAGAAGCTTTCCTCCGGTGCGCACGCATGAAATCCTGTTTTGCGGTAAAAAGCTACCGCATAGGGCGCCGCTTTGACAGACATATAGATTTCTCCCCTGACATCCCTGAGATACTTTGCCATTGTCTCTATCAGTGCCCTGCCCACTCCCTGCATATGATATTCTTCGTCTACAAATAACAGAGAAATAAAATTCCTTCCTCTTACGGAAATTTCTCCGATAATTTTTTCACCATCCAATGCTACCAGCATGGGATATCTCCCGTTCAAAAACATCTGGTAAATCTTTCCGTTTGTCAGAAAATCCTGAAAATTAACAACGCCCTCTTCTGTGTAATCAGCTGCTTCGAAGCGCATAAACGTCCGCCAGACCATCTGCATGGTTTCCGGCCAGTCCTCCGGCTTTGCCCATCTGATCGTATAAGGAATATCCCGGATATTACTCATATAAATCTCCATTCCTTCAAAAGCCTTATTCCGTTCTAAATGTTAATTAAACTATTATAGCAAATGGGACCTTATCTCACAAGGTGTTGTTTTACCCAATTTTCAATATCTTTCATAATATCGTACCGGTCCGTTTCATTCATCAGCTCATGACGGTCCTTCGGGTACAGCTTTAAGGTAACGTCCTCCACGCCCGCTTCTATCAGAGCATTGTAGGTCTTTTTTACCCCTTTTCCGTAGCCGCCCACAGGGTCGTCTTCACCGGAAATCACAAACAGCGGCAGATCCTTGGGGATTTTCTTCATATTGTCCATACTACAGGCACGGGAAACCAGCGTGCATAAGGTCTTGAAACCGTTTGGTGTAAAATAAAAGCCGCAGTTGTCGTCCGCAATATATTTGTCCACTCTTTCCGTTTCCCTGGACAGCCAGTCAAAGCCGGTGCGCGGCGACTCCACCTTTTTGTTGTAGGAGCCGAAGGTTACCTTGTCCAGAAACTTACTGGGTACATTTTTACCGTGGAATACCCCTACTAAGGAAGTTACGGCTTTCCCAAAAGACACGTACAGAGGGGACTGCATACCGGTACCCATAATGATGGCTCCCTGAATACCGGTGCCGTAACGGTAAATGTAGTTTCGGGTGATGAAGGAGCCCATGCTGTGTCCCAGGATAAAGTAAGGAACGCCCGGGTAAAGCTCCTGCGTCATTTTTTTCAGTCTATGCACATCCCTGACCACAACCGTAGCCGGATCCTGCTCGCAAAAATATCCTTTAACCCCACCTTCGGGCACGGATTTTCCGTGTCCCAAGTGGTCTTCTCCCGTCACAAGATAGCCTTTGCCGGTGAGGAACTCCGCCAGTTCCTCATACCGTTCCACATATTCCGCCATACCGTGCACAATCTGTATAATTCCCTGAATGTTTTCACTCTCCGGCAGCCATCTGACCGCATGGATTCTCGTGACATTGTCCCGGGACGCAAATGTAAACTCCTCTTTTTTCATAGATAACCCCATCTTTCTCTATAAAATACCGGACATTACCGTGTCCATCATTTCATAACCGCTTTGCAGATTAGCAGATTTCCGCACCTGCGGGCATGTCCTTCTCCGGCTTCATCAGTGCCAGATTGCCTTCCGCGTCCTCTGCGCATAACAGCATACCTTCGGAAAGAACCCCTGCCAGCTTGGCAGGCTTTAAGTTCACAAGAACCATAACCTTTTTGCCCACCATTTCTTCCGGTGAATAATATGCCTTGATGCCGGACACAATCTGCTTTACCGTGCTGCCGATTTTAACCTGGGAGCAAAGAAGCTTCTTGGACTTGGGCACTGCTTCACAGGCAATGATTTCACCTACCTGGAACTGCATAGCTGCAAAATCCTCATAGGAAATTTCCGGCTTTGCTTCGATATCAATGCCTTTTTCTTCCTCTTCTTCCTTTGCTTTGGCAGCCATCATGGCCTGTGCCAGTTCTTCTTCCTTCTTTGCCACTTCCTTCATATCCAGACGGGCAAACAGAATTTCAGGCTCTGCCGTTACCTTGTTGCCGCTCTCATACAGACCGAACTTCTTAAGGTCGCTGAAATCTCTTACGGAAGTATTCAGCTGCTTCACAATCTTTTCTGCGGTTTCGGGCATATAGGGCTGCAGAAGAGATGCACCGATGGTAATGCTTTCCACTAAGTTGTAAAGCACGGTGGAAAGACGGTCGCTCTTTGCTTCGTCCTTTGCCAGTACCCAGGGTTCTGTTTCGTCAATGTATTTGTTGCAGCGCTTGAAGATACCGAAAATCTCGGTAATGGCATCTGCCACACGCAGGGTGCTCATCTTCTCTTTTACCTTGTCGTAGGTGCCGGTTACCACCGCCTTTAAGTCAGCATCCAGTGCTTCATCCACAGCGCCCTTATCGGCAACCACGCCGTCAAAGTATTTGTTGCTCATGGAAATGGTACGGTTTACTAAGTTGCCGAGTGTGTTGGCAAGGTCGGTATTGGTACGCTCCGCAATAAGCTCCCAGGTTGCGTTGCCGTCATTTTCATAAGGCATTTCATGAATCATATAGTAACGGACCGCATCCACGCCGAAGAAATCTACCAGATCATCGGCATAAATAATATTGCCCTTGGACTTGCTCATCTTGCCGCCGCTCATGAGTAACCAGGGATGTCCGAATACCTGCTTGGGCAGGGGTTCTCCCAGCGCCATCAGGAAAATGGGCCAGTAAATCGTATGGAAACGAATAATGTCCTTGCCGATAAGGTGTAAATCCGCCGGCCAGTACTTCTTGTACTGATCGGTGCTGTTTCCATCCGCATCATAACCGATACCGGTGATATAGTTGGTCAGTGCATCCAGCCATACATAAACCACATGCTTCGGGTCGAAATCTACCGGAATTCCCCACTTGAAGGAGGTACGGGAGACACATAAATCCTGCAGCCCCGGCAGAAGGAAGTTGTTCATCATTTCGTTCTTGCGGGAAACCGGCTGGATAAATTCCGGATGGGTGTTGATATGCTCAATCAGGCGGTCTGCATATTTGCTCATCTTAAAGAAATATGCTTCTTCCTTGGCGGGCTTTACTTCTCTGCCGCAGTCCGGACACTTACCGTCCACAAGCTGGGACTCTGTCCAGAAGGATTCGCAGGGGGTACAGTATAAACCTTCATAGGAGCCTTTGTAAATATCGCCCTGGTCGTACAATTTCTTAAAAATCTTCTGTACCTGTTTTTCATGGTAATCGTCGGTGGTACGGATAAAGTGGTCGTAGGAAATGTTCAAAAGGTCGCACATATCCTTAATCTGTCCGGCTACCTTATCTACAAATTCCTTGGGTGTTACGCCGGCTTCGTTGGCCTTCAATTCGATTTTCTGACCGTGCTCGTCGGTACCGGTCTGGAAATAGACGTCATAGCCCTCGGCTCTTTTATATCTGGCAATACTGTCTGCCAGCACGATTTCGTAGTTGTTTCCGATGTGAGGCTTGCCCGATGTGTAGGCAATGGCTGTTGTGATGTAATACTTTTCTTTGCTCATTTTTTACTTCCTTTCTCCCTAAAGCTTTCATGCATACTTCTTTATGCTTTCGCATGGCAAGGCGCCTGCTGCCGCGTAATACGGGACATTTCCTAATATAAAAACCCGCCTTCCCATACGTGATTCGTACAAGAAGACGGGAACTTGACCCGTGGTACCACTTCTCTTTATCCTTCCTTCACAGGAAAGACCTCTGCAAGTGCCTGTTAGCACTCTCCGCTATAACAGGCGGACCTGTTGCAGCCTAACCGTCCTGCCTTTGGGTCATCCCGCAAGCCGCCGGCTCAGTGCACTGCTCGGAAGCCATGTTCTCCAAAGTCCGTGTCTGTCTCCTTCCAGCCTGCATAAAAAACATGTCAGGGAGACTTCTCTGTAAGACCGTTCCAAGGGTACTCTCTTCGTCAACGCTTTCTTTTAAGAATAGCACACATTACAAAATCTGTCAAAAAAGATTGTCGGTTTTATTCTGTCTCTTTTTCCCGGATTTATTTGGAAAACATTATTTTTTCATCATTAAACATCCTGGTCAGGACAAAGGTAAGAATACCCGCATAAATCAGGTTGCATACCATGGTGAGCACCACATTCACGGTACTGCACTGGAAAGAGAAAATGTCGTACATGCTTCTCACACTGTTAAATATCGGAATAAAGGAATAGGCAATGCTGCTCTCTCCGCCACCGCTGAACATGGGAATAAGACTGATACCCATTACGACAATCATAAGCGGCGAAATGGCGGTGCCCGCTGCCTTTACGCTCTTCGACATGGCGGAAATAATGGAAATTACCGCTACTAAAAGCAGGACGGTTGTTAAAATCAGTCCCAAAAGCAGACCATAATCAGCCACACTGTATACACTGGCATCCATGCCGGAGCCTGCGTCCATTCCCATCAGGTTCGGCAGGGAAAGCATGGTACCCAGGAAACTGGACAGACCGGACAGCAGTGCAATGGCGCTTAAGCTGATGATTTTGCCCAGTGCAAGAGAGCTTCTCTTCATGGGAGTAACAAGCAGGGTGGCGATGGTGCCTCTTTCCTTTTCCCCGGCAATGGACTCGGGTGCTACCGCCATACAGCCGCTGAACAGGAAAATCATTAACAGCATGGGCAGCATCATGGAAAATATCTGACCCACCACGTCTTCCTTGGTGGCGCAGTCATACACACCGTCCCCGGCATTTATATCAAATTTGTTTGTCATGGATGCTTCATAGCTGTCTAAGAGGTCGTTTACCGTTCTCTTTATCTGTTCGGAGTCCGTTTTTGTGGAATTGTAGTAAATCTCCACATTGGGTGCAGCCACACCGCTTTTTACATCATAGGCTGCGATTTCCCCGGAAAAGTTCTCCGGGAATACCACCAGTACATCCGCTTCTTTATCCTGGATTTTCTGTTTTACGGCATCCGTATCCGCTTCCGCCGTATCTTTCCAGTCAGCGGAAAGCTCCTCAAAGGAGTTCTTCAGTTCGTCCGGCAGGTTTACCACATAAGCATCCGCCACATATGTGTCATCCGCCATGAACTGCTTCATCATGCCCTGCCCCATAATGGTATACATAATGTAAATCACAAGACCCGGCATAATAACGGTGGTAAAGAATAAATTTTTATCCCCGAAAAAGCGGGCAAATTCCTTTTTAATAATGGTCAGCATATCTTTTCTCATGCGATATCACCTGCTTTCTCTTTATAAATCTCAAAAAATCTGTCCTCTAAGCTCATTCCCTGACAGATGGCATCCAGAGTATCGCATGCTTCCATGTGACCGTTGATGATAATTCCCACTCTGTCGCAGATTTTTTCAATCAGGCTGAAAATATGGGTGGACACGATAATGGTCTTGCCTTGTGCCTTCAAATCCAGCAAAAAGTCCGTCACCACCTTGGCGGTCAGAACATCCAGACCGTTTGTGGGCTCGTCGAAAATAATGATATCGGGGTCATGTACCAGAGAGATGGCAAGGGATGCCTTCTGCTTCATACCGGTGGACAGATTGCCTACCTTTACTTCGGCAAATTCATCAATGCCGAAACGCTTAAACAAAAGCTCTTTTCTCTGCTTTCTGCTCTCCGCATCCATACCGTGTAAATCCGCAAAGAAATCAAACAGATAATTGGGGGTAAAGAAATCCTCCAGCTTCAGCTCGCTGGTTAAAAATCCAATCTTGCTGCGCACTTCTTCCGGTTCCATTACAATACTGGCACCGTCCAGTACGGCATCCCCGCCGTCCGGTCTGATCAGGGTTGCCAGCATACGCAGTGTAGTGGTCTTTCCGGCGCCGTTAGGCCCTAACAGTCCGAACACTTCTCCTCTGTATGCGGTAAAGGAAAGGTCATTGACCGCCACCTTTACTTTTTCTTTAGTCTTTTCGATTTTCTGTTGTTTGGCAGACAGCTTAAATGTCTTTTTCAAGCCCTGCACCTTCAATATTTCTTCCATATTCCCTCTTTTCCACGCACTTAGGCTGTATGCAGCCGTGCGTTACTTGCATATACGACCTGTGCGCTTTTGACCGCACAGGTCTGTGCCTTCCGGCTATTGTCAGTCATTCATCATCTTCTGTGCCTTTTTACAGGAAACATGATAGGTGATTACCTGAATCATCCAGATAAATGCCGGCACCAGCATGGGCAGAAGACCAATCTCGATTACCATGCCTAACATCATGAAAATAAGCATGAATATCATGCAGGCGATACCCGTTACCTGAACGGTATGATAAGATGCAATTCCTATCTGACGGCGTTCCGCTTCATCGCAGCTGTCGTACCACTGCTTCTTGAATTTCTTATCATACAGACTGCCTTTCTTTTCCGGGTTCATTTCCTTGATCATATTGACAATTACATGCTGCATATGAAAAGAACCGTATACATAGAGCAGAAAGAATGAAATGGTTATAACAAAGGAAACCATATCCTCCGCACATGGCAGACAATAGAAACCGATACCTGCGCATATGAAATTCATAATTACCATTACACTGGCAAGGAGCAGGGAAATATTCAGGGCATCGTCTATTCTGTCGTAATCCTCATCCAGATCCCTGCTTTCCTTCCGGATTTTCCGCGCTTTACGGTAAAAGTATTCCGAAGCTGCCCAGAACACTGCTCCCACTGCCACAGTAAGATAGCGGAACGGAATGGCAAGGTTTCTCTGTACCATCAGGAAAATTTCCGGAAAGGACAATTCCCTTGCCGCCATATAATCGTCAAGAAAACCCATCAGGAATCCCGCCGTCCCCCCTACGATGCCGCCAATTCCACAGAGTGCAATAAACTTCCAGTAAAACTTTTTATCCTCTTTTTTAATCGTTTCCAGTCTTTTTGTATTTTTTTCCTGTCCCTTTTCTTCTGTTCTTTCTTCGTTTCTGACCTCATTCATCTTCTTTTCCCTCTCCTTCCTCATATTCAAAAATATCCTCTACCCGCACACCGAAATATCCGGCAATCTTCAGTGCCAGAGTAACGGAAGGAGAATAATCTCCCCTTTCAATCAGGCTGATGGTCTGACGGCTGGCATCCACCATGCTTCCCAGCTCCTGCTGGTTAATGTTCTTTTTTGCCCTGTATTCTTTCAAATGATTTTTCAAAGGCATATGCTTTCCTCACATTCTTTCTTAAAACCCCACATAATTAGAGATAAAGGCAAACAGAATATAAATTATAAATAAAAGCATGCCCCAGTTAATCCATGCTGCTGTGAATCCTCCCTTTGCCACATACTTCGGCGGCTTTACGAGGAAAAACTTCTTTTTGGCAAAGGCTACGATCAGAAGCACAATACCGGCGATGGCAAGGCACGCTAAAAGTCCCAGCCATGCATATAAAACAATGAGTTTCGGAAGCATATCGCCCATTATCGCCTCTAAGTTGCCGCTTGCTTCCGCCGATAACAGTTCATCGTATCCGGCCCACTGCAGGATACCGACAGAGCCGACGGATGTAGTCAGGTTTACCGCCATGTG
>ENA-OOWE01000849-OOWE01000849.1-human-gut-metagenome-genome-assembly--contig:-NODE-849-length-10453-cov-4.863147_pt1 | contig 10453 bp, 9 predicted proteins | sample MGYA00241402_ERZ501311 | MGnify/ENA primary metagenome ERZ501311 (study PRJEB25962, sample SAMEA2042363) | human gut metagenome | biome: human gut; feature: human-associated habitat; material: faeces... | reverse complement strand
CCAGCTCAATGACTCATTCAAGACGGTTACCGACATCCGCAACTTCATCGCTGCAGAGCGTGACGCGATGTCAGAGGCAGACCGCCAGTTCATGAACACTGTACTTAAAGTGGATCAGGACGTGAGAATGGGTATTGTAACAGATATCAAACAGGAACTTAGACGCTGCTCAGCCCTGAAGATCATGTATCAGGCACGCAGATCAGCAGAATAAGGTCAACCTGAAATTCATAGAAAGAATCCTGGGGAACAATTCTCCGGGATTCTTTTTTGTATAAGAAGACGGATTTAGTTATCTTTGCTGAAATAACGGAATTCATCATAGCAATGGAAAAAGTTGTAAGGACGAAAATCAAGGATCTGCTGAAAATGCAGCCAGGTCAGGAGGTACTTGCCAAAGGTTGGGTAAGGACCAAGAGAGGAAACAAACAAGTAAAATTCATAGCACTTAACGACGGTTCTACGATCAATAATATCCAGATTGTAGCCGAGGCTGAACTCTTCAATGAGGATCTCATGAAGAAAATCACCACGGGTGCAAGTCTCGGTGTAAGAGGACAGCTGGTAGAGTCACTCGGAAGCGGACAGCACGTGGAAATCAAGGCTGAAAGCATCGAAGTCTACGGCGAGTGCGACCCGATGAGATACCCGCTCCAGAAGAAAGACACTTCTCTGGAATATCTCAGGACAGTAGCCCACATGAGATTGAGGACCAATACTTTCGGAGCAATCCTGAGAGTAAGGAACGCCATGGCTTTCGCTATCCACTCGTTCTTCCAAAGCAAAGGTTTCGTATATCTTCACACACCGCTCATCACTGAGTCCGATGCGGAAGGTGCAGGAGACATGTTCCAGGTTACGACACTTGACCTCACAAAAGTTCCGATGCACAACGGAAAAGTGGATTTCAGCAAGGATTTCTTCGGCAAGAAGACGAGCCTTACCGTAAGCGGTCAGCTTGAGGGAGAACTCGGTGCCACGGCAGTCGGAGAAATCTATACTTTCGGACCTACTTTCAGGGCTGAGAATTCCAATACCCCACGCCACTTGGCAGAGTTCTGGATGATCGAGCCGGAAATGGCCTTCTGCGACATGTATGAGACCATGGACCTGGAGGAAGAGTTCGTGAAATATCTCGTAAACTACGCACTTGAGCATTGCATTGACGATATCCAGTTCCTGAATGACAAATATGACGACGGTCTTATCGAGAGATTGAAAGGAGTCATCAACACGGAGTTCGTAAGACTGACTTATACGGAAGGAATCAAGATCCTGGAAGAGTCAGGACAGCAGTTCGAATACCCTGTAAAATGGGGCGTGGACCTGCAGAGCGAACATGAGAGATACCTGGTGGAGAAGCATTTCAAGAAACCTGTAATCCTTACTGACTATCCTAAGGACATCAAGGCTTTCTACATGAAGCAGAACGAGGACGGCAAGACAGTCCGCGGAACAGATGTGCTTTTCCCGAAAATCGGAGAAATCATCGGAGGATCGGAGAGAGAGGCTTCGCTTGAGAAACTTGAAAAGCGCATAGATGAACTCGGAATGAGCAGAAAGAACCTCGAATGGTACATTGATACCAGAAGATTCGGAACAGTTCCTCACAGCGGATTCGGACTCGGTTTCGAGAGACTGCTTCTGTTCGTGACCGGCATGAGCAACATCAGGGATGTAATTCCATTCCCTAGAACCCCTAGAAACGCTGATTTTTAAGAGATTAGGACATGCTTGTAATCGGAATAGCAGGAGGCTCGGGCTCCGGAAAGACGACAGTCGTAAATGCAATTACCCATCAGCTTAAAGAGCGGGTCGTGGTAATACCTCAGGATTCATACTACAAGGATTCAAGTTACCTTCCGCTGGAGGAGCGTCAGAAAATCAATTTTGACCATCCGGATGCCATAGATTTCAAACTTCTATGCAAACAGCTCAGGGAACTGAAGGAGGGAAAAAGCATTGAACAGCCTGTGTATTCGTACATAACATGTTCAAGATCGAAAACCGAAACCATTACGGTGGAACCGGCGGACGTCATTATCATCGAAGGTATTCTGGTGTTCACATGCAAGGAACTCCGCGACCAGATGGACATCAAGATTTTCGTGGATGCAGACGATGATGACAGACTGATGAGAGTCATGGCCAGGGACATCATTGAAAGAGGCAAGACAGTGGAAACCGTCATTGAAAGATACACCAAGACGGTGAAGCCTATGTACTTGCAGTTCATTGAACCTAGCAAGCGTTATGCTGACATCATCATTCCGCAGGGAGGTCACAACAAGGTTGCAGTAGATATCATTTCAGCTACAATAGAGAAATCGCTTCAAAAGAAAAATGCTGACACGGGACGATAAGGCAGGACTTTATCTGACGGTGATATTTCACCTCGTGATTCTGATTGTCCTGCTAATAGCACAAATAGGGTTTTCCTTGCAAAAGGAGAACTCTTTTGTCATAGACTTCACCAAGCAGGAAGAAATCGAGGCCAGGGAGAAAAAACAGCGTTTCGACGAGGAAGTGGAGAAGAAGGTGGACGACCTTATTGCGGCGAAAGTGGACCGTATGCTGGCCGGCATGTCAGGTGTGGAATTCCGGAACACCACCACGTCGCGAAACAAGGGCGCCCTCAAGGATGACCGCAATACCGATGCGGAGAAGCTTTACGCTGATGCGGAAAAACTTGCCAAGGACCTGAAAAACGGCCCGAAAGCAGAATTGAGCAATGATGATTTCGTAGAAACGCCTTCAAAGACACAGAAAAAAGACGACAAGGCGTCAGACAAGACTTATAGCGGACCTTCCGTGCTGTCATGGCATCTGGACAACAGAAAAGCCAGCCACCTTCCGATACCGGCATACAGATGCTACGGAGGAGGCATGGTGACCGTCGTGATTACAGTGAACAATGCCGGTAAAGTAGTGGATGCCAGGGTATTGGACGAGGTTTCATCAGATGACAAATGCCTCCGTGACTTCGCAATAAGAGCGGCAAGGATGTCGATTTTCTCGTCATCGCCTACCGCTCCTTCCAAACAGACTGGAGATATAATCTACCAGTTTATCGCGCAATAATTTCTTCGTTCACGTTATCCTCTCCACTAATCCACCGCTGCCTTCACGACATTGTCAATGTCAAGATATATCTTATAGAAGGCATTTTCACCTAGTTTCGAGTATCTTCCGATGAGGGCCCGTATCTGCGGGAGTATATATGGGGCTGTCTTTTCCCACTCACCCGGCGCTGCGACTATACCGTCAACTGAAGCCGCATAAGATTGGAATCTCCTGGAAATGTCAAGCCCGTCCAGGAAGGAATTCAGCTTGGCGAAATCATCTATCGCACTGAGCTGTTTGCCATATTTGTCGAAAATCGAAGATGCAAAACGCATCTGGCTAGCCTTCCTGTTACATTTCAGAAAGTATTTCGTGGCCGCTGTGGTATCCATCGGAACGAAAACATCCGGCACGATACCGCCACCGCCATAGACAGGACGACCTGATACGGTATGATAGATTTCCGTGCTGTCTATACGGATGCTGTCCTTGTCGAACATCTCGCCATCAGCATATCTCTTATAGATATCATATTGGTAATCATCCGAATATGGCTTCTGGATACATCTTCCGGAAGGAGTATAGAAACGTGCAATCGTCAGCCTTATACCTGAACCGTCGCTGAAGAAACGGGACTCCTGGACAAGGCCCTTTCCATAGGAACGGCGCCCTACGATAGTACCTCGGTCGTTATCCTGCATCGCCCCGGCGAAAATCTCGCTTGATGAAGCAGAGTTCTCATTCATGAGCACGGACAGGCGGACGTCCTTCAGGATTCCCTTGCCGTCAGCCTTGTAATCTTCACGCTTCTGGTGAAGCCCCTGAAGATAAACTATCTCATCTCCCTTTTCGAGGAACATGTCGGACAGCAGGAGAGCCTGATCCAGATAGCCTCCGGAATTGTCACGCAAGTCGAAAACCAGATGCTTCATATTATTGTCAAGAAGTTTCTCGGCAGCTGCTGAAACCTCCACGAAAGTCGTGCGGGAGAACTTGGAAAGACGGATGTAGCCGGTGGTGTCATTGATCATGAATGCCGCATCCACGCAATGCATAGGGATTTTCCCGCGCTTTATATTGAAAGGAATCTTCTCCTCTCCCCTCTTCACGAGAATCCCGACCTCTGTTCCGGCACGTCCCTTCATGCGGCGCACCATGCTGTCCTGCGGGAATTTGACGCCCGCAATATTGCATGAGTCCACTTTCAGGATGCGGTCTCCCGGCTGGAGTCCGACTTTTTCGGAAGGACCGCCCGGGATGACTTCCAGGACAATCGCCGTGTCATTAGGGACATTGAACTGTATGCCGATACCATCGAAGTTGCCGGCCAGTTCGGTCTGCGATTTCTCCAGTTCCACCGGCGGCAGATAAACGGAATGCGGGTCAAGCGCTGCCAATGAAGCTACTACAGCCGCGTCGGTCACTTTCTTCACATCCACGGTGTCCACATAACATTTCTGAATTTCCTGTAGAACCAGATTCAGCTTTCTCCAATTGTTATAGTTGTCGGACATGCGCGCCGGCTTGCCGATAACCGTAAAAAACAATACCGTACCCAGAATTCCCAAAACAATTCCGAGCACGGCAGCTAAAGTACTTGACTTGTCTCTTTCAGTCATAAAAAATATTCATTAATCGACGTCTACCTGTTCAACTTCTATGCCTGCCTTGCGAAGCAGATCCGGGCCATCCTGCAACCGGTATTCATCACGATAAACGACACGTTTTATACCAGCCTGAATGATGAGTTTCGAACATTCAATGCAAGGAGACGCTGTCACATACAAGGTGGCACTCTCGCTGCTGTTTCCGGATTTGGCAACTTTCGTGATGGCATTGGCCTCGGCATGAAGTACATACGGCTTCGTGACACCGTTCTCGTCTTCGCAAATGTTTTCAAAACCGGACGGGGTTCCATTGTACCCGTCCGAGATGATCATATTGTTCTTGACAATGAGGGCGCCCACCTTGCGTCGCTTGCAATATGAGTTCTCCGCCCAAATTTCCGCCATCTTCAGATAGCTTCGATCAAATTTCTGCATATCAATGCTTTAGTTTCTCTGGTAAAGATAACGTTTGATACTACGTTTCGGAGTACGCTCGAAATCTTCCGGCAGGAACTCTATCTTCGCGATCTTGGCGTAGTTAGGAATCTGCTTGTTGATTTCAGGGAGAGTTTCCTGTATCTTGGCTTCCAATGCCTCTTTGCTGAGGCCGTCCAATTCTGCCTGATGATAGTCCGGGTAGATGAGGGATACGAGTGTTCCATGGTCTTCAATCACCAGAGAATCAACGACATAGGTAACATTGTTTACCACGCCCTCGATTTCCTCAGGATAGATGTTCTGTCCTGAAGGGCCGAGAATCATGCACTTGGAACGTCCTTTAAGGAAGAGGAAACCTTCCTTGTCCATAACTCCCATGTCTCCAGTGTGGAACCATCCGTCCTTGTCGAAGACACTTGCGGTAGCCTCCTCATTCTTGTAATATCCGAGGAACACATTGGCACCTTTCACGAGCACCTCGCCAGGGATATTTTCAGGATCCGGGGAATCAATCTTGCTTTCCATATTCATTACGGCACGTCCGCAAGAATAAAGCTTGGCATCTTTCCAGTCCACGTATCCGATAATCGGAGCACACTCGGTCATACCATAACCGACAGTCAGCGGGAATCCTATCTTATGGAAGAAACGCTCAACCTCCGGATTGAAGGCTGCGCCGCCGATGATGACCTCATAGAAACGACCTCCGAAAGCATTGACAAGCTCATTGAGAATCTTCTTCTGAATCACCTTGTCAATGATAGGCAGGTTCATAATCATCTTGTTACGGTCGAGAATCGGCTTGAGTTTCGACTTGTATACCTTCTCGATGATGAGCGGTACCGCAATGATGACGCTAGGCTTGATGTCGGCAAATGCCTGCATGATGATCTTCGGGCTAGGCACACGTGTAAGGAAGTGTACATGGGCGCCGATGGTCATCTCGAAAAGGAATTCGAACATCATTCCGTACATGTGGGCTGACGGCAGCATTGACACTACGTCTGCGGTATTGTCGAGCTGCGGCATCGCCTGGACATGGGCGAATTCGATATTGGAATAGAGTGCGCGGTACGGAACCATCACACCCTTTGAGAAACCGGAAGTGCCTGAGGTATAATTGATAAGCGCGAGTTCCTCCGGACTGTCCTCATAGTAATTCAAATCTTCCGGGCCGAAATTGTTCGGATATTTATGTCCGAAGCTTTCATTCAGATGCTCGCGGATCTGGGACATTTCCTCGGTCTTCGAATAAAGGAAACCGAAAGTATTGATCTGGACAACCACATAGAGTCCAGGCATTTCCGCCTCGGAAAGGTTTTCCCATATGACATCGTCCACGAACAGCACCTTAGCTTCCGAGTGGTTCACAAGGTAATGGATATTACCCGGCTTGAACTCGTGAAGAATCGGCACAGGAACCGCACCGTATGTCAATGCAGCGAGGAAGCTGACTCCCCAGTTTGCCTGGTTTCTAGAACAAATGGCTACCTTGTCACCCTTTACCAGACCGCATTGCTCGAAAGCGATATGAAGTTTGGCAATACGCCTTGCGACGTCCCTGTAGGCCAGATCCTGACCCTTGTAGTTCGACAATGCCGGACGATCCCAGTTTTTCCTGAAACTCTCTTCAAGGAGTTTGTTTACTGAATGAAATTCCATTTTTAATTGATTTTCAAAGTTTTAATACACGTTCTTTGCCGTCGTGGCAGAGAGCGGAGACAGAACCATTGTCATTAACCTTGATTTTGGCATCAGGGCGGAGCATCTTGTTCCCTCCCGGATTGTAGACAGGGCTTCCGCCGTCAAAGCCGTAGATGACGGTCCTGACCGATGTCCTGACTACCCAGAACCGCTTCCCCTTGACGCGGAGAAGTTCCGGCAATGACTTGATGGTTTCTTCTGATTTTATGCCTTTCCATGTGGAAGGAGTCTTCCCATGGAGGTCGTACATTCCGATTGTATTGTCCTTATGCAGGACCATGGCCGTATAGGCGTGCGCGCCAGAGAAATCGTATGCAGCCGGGCCAATGAGGACTTCCTTGCCCAATTCCACCGGAAACGGCTTCACGAAACGGCCAAGTCTGTCAATGAGATAAAGCTTGGAGCCCGAAGCGAACAGGAATTGTATCTTGCCGTTTCCGAAGTAGTCGATTTCCGAGACCGCTCCACATATTGGCGTCCCGAACTGGACTCCCCACAATCCTTTACCTTTTTCATCCTTGAGTACCAGCCAGTTGTTGGATTGCTGCGAGAAAAGATTCGTCTTTCCTGTGGCGCAGTTCTTCACCTTGAAAGGTCCGGACGGAACCGTGACGGCGGTATCCTTTACCGCAGCCGGCACATCTTCATTGATTCCGGTAAATTTCACTTGCAGTGCATCGATGTTCATAAGGAAAGAGGTCTCGCCAGGCTCGATGGACAGGACCACCGGGGATGCAGCTGCCGAGCTGTACATCTGGAATACGGTTCCAGAGCTCCGGATCATGCTCCCTGCCCCGGCTTCAGACAGATAGTCCGCAAGTGTCCGGCGCTTCTCGGCCTTAAACTGTTCCAATGCTGCAGGCGCACCGCATATAAGCCATCCGTCCTTGAATATATAGGTGGAATCCTTAATCGAGAAGATGTTTCCGAACAATGTTCCCACAGAGGCAAACAATCCGGATTTCAGCACTCCCCCGTCATATTCCTTCACCGACTTGATTTCGCTGCCCCGGAACAATTGTGAAGGATCATCCTTTCCGGGCTTCATAAGCAGAACGGATGTTTCACCGCCGGGAACGGACACATTGGCCTTACATATCTCCTTGATTTTAAGAGCATTGACCCAAACATCAGGCGCAACGCCGCCATTGATGCGGAACGTTTCGAGCGCGGCATTGTATTTCGGCAGCCGTCCGACGGCATCGATATATTTCTTGTATGCGGTGATATATGATTCGGTGGAGCTGAGCTGGAGCATTGACGCACTCAGTGTGCCGGCAGGGAGGACGGACTTCACCGTGGATGTCCCCGGGGCAATTCCCTTGTACAAATTGGAGAAGAATGCCGGGCTTTCGAATGAAGCCGATGTTCCGGAAAGGGCAAGCCGTTTATCCGTCATGTCGTTTATCGTAAGCGCGGTCCAGTCGGCAAAACTTTTCAGGAATCCTGCCTGTCCACGCAATTTCGAAGCAAAGAATGACGAAACAATCTTGCCTGAGTATGAATGATTTACGAATATTGCCGATTCATTTCCGACAGACGCAACTGCAGCTGCACATTCTTCGTCTTTCAGCACCGATGTCCCGGCTTCAAGATTCCTGCCGGCCGACATCACCAATGTTTCGGAAGGTGAAAATGCGAGTACCGTTTTCCGTTTCAATGTTGGCGTACAATCACCCGCATTGTCAAAAATCCGATACGCGATGCGGGCAGAGTCAGCGGCACGGACAATCGACCACTCCCCCTTTGTGGAATCTTTCGGAAAACCGGAGGCACTGACTAGCATCAGCGGTACAATGTTGCCGCTATAATGCATTGACACAGCCATTTCGGAGTTTCTCAATGCCCTGGCTTCATCGCCGACAAGCATTGAAACCCTGGACAGGAATTTCCGGAAATTCGATTTCCCACTGCCGGAAAACATTGAACCGAACGTCCAGGTGGTGTCTGTCACCACATCGATACAGTCCCTCATCGTGCTGCAATGGAGTATCATCGCGGCATCGGAAGGAATAGCATTCATGACCGGTCTGGACGAAGCTGCGATTTCATACAATTCGTCGGCGGATGGTGAATTTACAGAGCTTTTTTCCGAATACAACAGCGCCACCGCTCCTGCCACGAGAATGACAAGAGCAGAAAGTGCAGATATACAGATCAGTAACGTTCTCTTATTCATTTCACCAACTCATTTTTGCGGTAAAGTGCGCCAATATGGGGTGAAACCCATAAGACACAAAGATACACAATATTTTACTTAATGTGTACTTTACTCTTGACGTAGTATTCCAAATGGAATTATTTAGCAGAACTTAAGAGTATTAATTCTACCTTTTAGACAATTCTGAAGTGATATTTATGAATTACTAGCGAAAGACGATGGCGTCTTCGACAGCCACAAATAACAATTCTCTCACAATTTGGTTCCGAATAAACGTTTTAAGCGGAACCAACAGCATCAGCAAAGACGTTTTGTTCCGAGAAAACGTTTTAGATGGTACAAAGTAGCAACGCAGGACGCATTGCCAGCGGAGGATATCTTTGCACTTCGTTTCGTTATTTTTCATTATCTTTACGAATCGTATCGAATTTTGGAAAAAATAATATCGTAATGACAAATGACTACAACAAGGAACTGACGCCGGAGATCAGGGAGAAGCTTGCAAAAATCAAGCATATTGCCCTGGATATGGACGGGACCATTTATATGGGAAGCCGTCTGTTTCCTTTCACGCCGGGATTCCTGGAGGACATGACGAAGGCCGGGGTGGGATATTCATTCCTGACAAACAACCCGACGAAATCCGTTGCAGATTATCTGCATAAGCTGGACGGATTGGGAATCAAGGCTGACGAGGGAAACATGTATACGACATCTCTTGCTGCAATCGATTATATAAAAGAGACTTATCCGCAGGCGAAGAGGCTTTTCATGCTCGGGACCCCAAGCATGGTCAGCCAATTCGAGAAGGCCGGATTCGAAGCTTGCAGCGACGACCCGGAAGATGTGCCTGATGTATTGGTCGTAGCATTCGACACGACACTCACCTATCCGAGACTCTGCCGCGCAGCATGGTGGGCCAGCCAGGGCATTCCGTACGTGGCGACGAATCCTGACCGCGTATGCCCTACCGACCAGAAGACCGTACTGGTGGACTGCGGCTCCCTGCAGAAATGCATTGAACACGCTACCGGCAGGAAACCGGACATCGTTCTCGGCAAGCCGGATCCGACAATGCTGGACGGCATCATGCACAGGCATGGGCTCAAACCGGAAGAAATCATCATGACGGGAGACCGGATTTATACTGACACAGCCATGGCCCATAACGCGGGAGCGGTAGGTGTGCTGGTGCTGTCCGGCGAGACCACCTTGGAGACAGCGTTGAAGGTGGCAGAGGATGCAAGAAACAATCCGGCCCCGGAATTTTTCCCTCCGGATCTGATCGTGCGCGACATCAGGGAACTGGGTGACCTGATTTTACGGAGTAAGTAATCCTTAAAAAACGCACTAAGGGAATATAAAAAATCGCTCTGAAAAATTATAATTTTGTCACATGGGAGATAAAAATCTTCCACGGAACATAAAATCGAGTAGGAGGAAAACGAAGTAGTTTTCTTCCTACTTTCGTTTTCCGACC
>ENA-OOWE01000832-OOWE01000832.1-human-gut-metagenome-genome-assembly--contig:-NODE-832-length-10639-cov-2.329932_pt1 | contig 10639 bp, 18 predicted proteins | sample MGYA00241402_ERZ501311 | MGnify/ENA primary metagenome ERZ501311 (study PRJEB25962, sample SAMEA2042363) | human gut metagenome | biome: human gut; feature: human-associated habitat; material: faeces... | reverse complement strand
TTCCTGCTGCCTCCAGTGCATACAAAAAGGGCAATACGTTTGAACGTATCGCGCTTATATCAACTTATCACGCTACTATAATACCACAGGTACGCATGCGAAATCATGCCATTTTGAAAATTTTTTTAATTTTTTTTCATTTCCTCCGCAAATGCACGCATCAGCTCCGTAAGTTTTCCCGCCTGGCTCACTCCTGCTTTTTCACATGCTTCTGCAAATTCTTCCACTACTTCACGCTTCAGCTTGTAGGATTTGCTTATCAGTCCTACCTTTCGTGCATACTTCTCTGTTGCCTTGGTCTGTGCGTTTGGATTTCCTACCGGCATCATAACACCCCCTTGCATATCAATATCACACCTGCTACAGCTCCTACGAGGACTAACACTTTTCCCGTAAGTTTCAGAATGTTTACCGTCAGTTCTTTTACTTCCTTTTTCACTTGTCATTCCTCCTGTTCTGTGTTATATTTTGGGTAAGGAGCCAAGGGGCTTTCGCCCCCCAGCCATGCTCCTACTTAAGTAAAAGAATAATGATAAGTATCCAACCGAGCAAGGATATTATTCTTATCATCAGCTTCTCAATCTGTTCCACCAGTTTGAGAAGCTCTTTTACTGTTTCGGTGGCTTTCCGAATTTTGTCTTTCATCTTCGGTACCTCCTTACAATTATAGTATATCATATGGTGTACCCTATGTCAACAGCTTTTTACAAAAAATCTTATAATTTTATCAAAACACCTTTTCTATGAGTACGGGTCTTCGTTCGTAAAGGTCAGAAATATTCCGATACAGTGCCCGGTTGAACTCCTGCATCATTCCTACTACCTTCTGGTACTCTTCCATGCTCTGATACCTGTTATACATCTGTAGCATGCACTCCATTCCCGCTATCTGTCTTCTTACTTCCTGTAGTCCCTTCTGTGCCGTTTCATTAACAGGAATGTCTACCACCTCCCTGCCGTTCGGGCTCCTGGTCTCACATGCCTGCTGCCTTGTCTGGTTCGCACGGAAGTAAAAGTCAACCAGATAGTCGTATACTTCCCATGCTTTATCCGTATTCAGGCTCTTAGCGTGGAGCAGTGCTCCCTTCTCTGTCCATAGATACAGCTTACATGTCCTTTTGGAAACTACTTCGAAATTTTCGAAGCGGTTCTTGAACTGTTTCAATTTCTCTCCGGTTAAGAGGATATAATGCTTTCCCTCTATAAATCTTCTTCTGTTGTTTATAAAGTTTTGCTGGATTTTGATGTCCTCCGTTTCATAAGCTTCTGCAATCTGCTTTGTTGTTAATACTCTTTGTCCTTTTACCTCGATAGTCTGCAACTTATCCATCTTTTATTTACCTCCTTATTACGTGCAAATTGTACGTTTTATGATTTCACATAATAACGTACAATTTGTTCATAGTCAAGTATTTTTTTCATGGAGGAAATATCATGTTTGGAAAAAGACTACGGGATATGCGTAATAAACGAAACCTTACTCAACAAAAAATGGCTGATTTACTGAATATAGCGCTCCGCTCTTATCAGTGTTACGAAGGTGGAGACCGTTCTCCGTCTTATTCTCTTCTTGTTCAAATAGCAGATATTTTGGATGTCTCTATTGATTGGCTTCTGGGTCGTGATGAATTTCTGAAATCTCACGGAGTTTCCGTTGATGAATACCTGTAATGTCTTCCAGTGCGTCCCAAATTTCAAAATCACCAGTCCTGCTGCCTGCTTCTATGTTCTGATAGTATCGTAAACTAATTCCTACCTTTTCTGCCATCTGCTGTTGTGTCATGCCTGCTGCCTTTCTGGCTTCCTTCAAGTTTCTTCTTTCTCCCATTCCTTACCTCTCCTATCTGTTTCACAAGCATGTCTTGAAATTCAAGACATGCTCCTAAAATCTTATCTCTGGCTTTTCTGTTTTAATAAAATCTATTACAAACACATAGGGGTCTGCATCCCATCCATAGCGGTCGATGTCGGGCTTCTTTATGGTGGAGTTCCATAGCATCTTCCATTCTTCCAACGCAATCTCCATATCTCCGGCATGAACCGCTACAGAGGAAAGTCCCTCTCTGCGGATGTCATCAATCGTAATATCCTGCAGCCGCTCTACTCGTACATCCGTAACCCGTAGCCAGATACGTGCCGCTTCTTTTGGCATGTGGATTGATGGATGCCAAATATCAGCTGATGGATATTCGTTGTCCTCACACGATGCCCTGTACATGTAACATCCATATTCCTTTTTCTTGGCATTGTATATCCGCTCTTCTTTATTCCCGCATCCGGTCTTTTCTACGTCCAACCCGCAATCCCAGCACGGACACCAAGCCCATGTTTCACGAACATACAAGATATCTCCCGGCTGATATGGTGCGTTTCTGATACAAGGCTCATTCCTGCCGTTGTACAGCATTGCTCCATCTTTGATATATCCAGTCCACCACGGATTTTCTCCCGGCAGAAATTTTACTAAACGCCGAGTACACCCTTTCCGTCCGTCCAGATTTGCCCGAACCATCTCGGTGTTAAATAAAATCGGTAATACTCTACTCATCTGCTTACCCCCCATATTCCGATAATTGTTAAACCCTTTTCAAGGTCTAAATTATCCAGTTTTTCTAAATCATCCACCGTCTGTATCTTTTCTAATACCTGCTTAGCCTCTGATATATTATTTTTTAGTACCTCAATTTCCTTTTCCAAATCAGCTAATTGCTCGTACATTTCCTTTTTGATTTCATCAATCAACTTTTTCATTTACTTTACCTCCCCTATGTATTTTCCTACCTGGTATACCATTTTGAATACAATTCGCTTCATCTGCCTCTCGCTGTACTTTGTTCCTGTAATCTGCAGGTACGGAACCGGCTTCTTACCGTCGCCCGTCCAGTACCGTTCTCTGATGACCTTCTGCTCCTCCGGGCGAAGGTTGTTGTAACAAAACTCCACCGCTTCTATCTCCTGCTTATTGCGGTACGCATAAGCGGATGTCATTTTCAACGCTTTCGCTTCGGTTACTGACTGCGGTTTGTTTTCCTCTTCCTTGGCATCCCGGAATATATTTGTTTCCGGTGGCTGCTGCGTCATTATGACCTCTTCCAGGTATTCTTCATATTTTCGCTTTGTCTTTGGGTACCGCCGTATGATTGTTTCGATAATTCTCCACGCATCTCTCTCCACGCTATCCCTCCTCTTTTACTTTTTCCTTGTACCTGCCGTCCTATCCTCATGGCTGCATTCTAATCCATCTCACCTATTGCAATAACATCCTTCACCCAGATAACTGCACCTCTATGTGGCACATAGAACCAAACCTCATCTACAGGTGAAACATCTCTTAATTCCCAGAAAAAGGGCGTAGGATATATTTTTACCAACTCCTCATAGCCTATATTCACTTGATGAAGTGGTTTTAATTTTTCCCAGTTAGTCCTGTTAATCGGAATGCACCTTTCAATGCAAAATGTACCTTTTATACGAGGGTTTCCGCTTTCGAGAAGATATAATTTCACTCCAATCTTTGAGGTTTTACTGCCCCGGACTTCCAGTCGCTTTCCATGATACAAGATTTTATTGCCCCATTTGGGTTTTACAATCAATCCATCCATATATTTAAGTACTCCTTTTACCGATTTAGCTCCGAATTTGCCAGCGTATTTCCCTGTGCCACAATTCCATTTATGCCCAATATGCTTATTTGTACATACGTCATGTATTCCCCTATCTCTTTCCGTTCTCAATCAGCTTATACATTTTTTCTTTCATTCCTTAATCGCCCCTCCTTCGTGTAATTTACATATACCGGCTTTGTGCGGCCTATCCTCATGGCTGCTGCCGGAACGTTCTTCTGCATCCCGGAATATACCTTCTCCTTACTCGGTGTCTGCTCCGCTATCATGTCTTCCTCCTGCCAGCTCATCGGCTCTCTTTTTCCACTTTGTGACTTCTCTGCATTTTTCTTCATATAACCTGTCCATCTCCTCTATCTGCCCCGGTGCAAGACCGGTGTTCTCGTAATCTTTTAATTTGAATAATGCTCCGTACATCTTTTCATACGTCTGCTGCGTAATGACAGCGCCTTTATACAGGTCTTCCCACTTTACACCTTTCAGCGCCCAGTTCCCGCAGTTATCCGTTTCTGTCAATCTGCTGTTTTCCTTCATTTTTTCTGCCCTCCTTATAATATCTTTTGTTGCCCCAATACAGTAGGAAGTACAAATACACGGATATCATACTTATAGCGATATAAACCCGTCTGGGATGCCTGCTTCCGGCTTTCGGCATACCTGCTGCCGCTCGAACTCATCCAGTACATTCTTTCCAAATATCTCCCGGAAGTTCAATGCCGGATATGCCCTTTCAAACGCCCTCTGGGCATCCTTTTCCAGCATCCGGCGGATGTCATCGTTTCGGTGGACTGCTTCCGGTCCTCCGTCATAGGTATGATGATTGATGCACAGATAAACCTTCAATCCGTATTTCTCCGAAAGTCTCCGATTCTGGCCGCCATACATCACATGATGCTCTTCCAGGTTCCCGTGCCGGCTGTAGTTGTGATGCAGCTTCATGCACAGGTAGCAGGTTTTATCCTCTTTCCTGTGCATGATTGACTTGCTCATCGTGACTCCATGGTTTTTTTACTGGATGTCACCATTTCCACCACGATCGTGCCTTTATTGGTGCGGCGCAATGTACCTTTGACGCCATTTCCGGTGTCAACCGTTACCTTTGCCACATCCTCGTTTTCTATGTAGACCAGTGCCTCTTTCATAATGGCTTCAGTTTCCGGGAAGTCCTCCCGGAACAGTCGGATGATGTTTTCTTCCGCCGTTCTCTTGGCTTTTACCTTTTCCTGTGCCGCCTTTGCTTCCTCGCAAGAACATTTTTCCGTTGCCCACTTATCAAGCTGCTCCTGCTTCGCCATTCCTGATGTGCGTAATATCATGGTCTGTCCGCAATACATGCAGGTACCTGTCTGTTTTGCTACACCTTCCGGCATCTCCCTACTCTGTTCTGTATTGCTCATCTGCTCCACGCTCCTCTCCCATTTCGTCCAGCTGCTCCACGACTGCTGCCAGATGCTCCATATTGGTCTTGACCTTGCTCATCTCCTCTTTGTCAATCAGCAGTTTTTTATACATTTTCATGGTGTGTGCCACTTTTAACGCCAGTTCCTCGGCTTCCTCCTGCAGTTTATAGTACGGGTCTTCCACTATGCTTCCGTCCGGCTGCTCCGGTTCCCGGTCTGTTTCCACGGTTTCTTCTTCGCTTTCGCTGCTCTCCGTATCCGTGGCTGTTTCCTCTTCCTGCTCTGCCTCTGTATCGATTTCCGCTGGTTCTGTGTCCTCCGTTTCCTCCTGCTTTTCCGCTTTGGGTGGCTCGTTTTTGTGCGACGTCGCACAGGCTTCCGCTTCTGTCTTTTCGGGCTTTTCCGTTGTTTTCGGTTCTTCTTTTACCGGTTCCACAGCTTCCAGCATCGGTCCGTAGAAGTTTGTCCACGTATCCGGGCCGTAAGAGTCCCGGTAAATGGACTCTACCTCTTCCATGAATGCCTCCCATGTCAGCTTCTTGGTTTCTTTGGTTGTCACAGTCTTATAGGCTACGCCTCTGTCTGTATCGTACAGAAACATATATATGATGCCTTTGTTGAATGCACCGTACTCGGACGGATTTATCAGCTCTACCTGCTGCTTCCGCATCTCCTCCGTGTGTTCCTGTTCCAACTGCATTTTCAGAACCATGTTCAGGACGTCCTTTTTGTCCTGCTGCCGGAAAAATTCAATAATGCACTTCTGGAATGCTGTGTATACTCTTTCTGTTTCTTCCCGTGCCGGTTCTTCCGATGCCTGCTGCCGGTTAAAGTTCTTAAAGTCCCTTATATCGGACACCGTGCTCTTGTCTGTGAGAAGCTGGCAGTCCTCGTCCGACAAGGTAAGCATCTCCTGCAGCTTCGATACTCCGAAGTTTTTATATTCCGGGAGCAGCTCCGTTGAGTTGCCCCCTATGGAAAACTTGGATGTAATTGCCATGAAGCGCTGCGTGGTGGAGCGGTGCAGTCCGTATTCCTTCTGGGCAAATTCGTAAATGTCTGCTGCCCCGTCCTGCTTGTAGCTTTCCTGTGCTTCAATCTCTTTCAGCCGGCAGCCTATGTAGACGAAATTCTCCGCCGTTTCATTCAGCTTTTTTCTGATATCGTCTTTCATTGCCTGCCACTGCCATAATGTTATCTGTCCTTCCATTCCTTTTCTCCTTCCTTAGATGGCTATTTTTAGCCGCTCCTTTTCTTTATTTGCCTTTTTTTCACACCGCAGTCTCACCACATAGCTTTTTATCCATTTATCCATTTTCCCCTCATCCGGCTTTTTATCATTTGCCCCGTACCACTGGATAATAGCCTCTGTTTTTGCATCTATTTCTATTGTGATGTACGGTATGTTTGGTTTATTTTTCTTACGCAACATCAGAATATAGCTTTTTCCATCATTGTGTTTTTTCAAATAATTGTTTCCGCCTACGCAATGGTGCAGTGTCTGTCCCTCTATTACGATTTCCTCTGCCGACCTTGCCGGTCTGACTATGTAATTTTCGTCCTCATAAATGTACTGTTTTCTCAATGCTCGGTAGTGTTTGCGTATCAGGGGGAATTTCTCGGTTACCTCTTTCAGTCTGATGTCCATTTCTTTTTGTGTACTTTCCATCACCCTCTCTCTATGCTTTTCCTCGATATTTTTTGGATACTGGTACACAGTATTATGTAGGTCATATCCCAGCATCTGGCTCATGTAAATGTAATCCATATACTTTCCTGCCATTTCCTTTAGCCGCGCCGTAGCTGTTATGCATCCCGTTCCATATTCCCATTTTGCATACCTGCTTATCCGGTTCAGCAACTTTTTCACACTCATGTATCTTAACGCGATTTCCAGTTTTCCCCTTTCCGCGCCTATTTCTGCCAGTCCTTCAATTACATCCATTGACCAGTTTTGCTGCATTCTTTTTTCCATCTGCATAATTCTCAGGAATTTCATATCGCCTTTTTTTTCTGCAAGCTGTTTCACTCTTTCTTTTTTTATCCCCAAAAATTCATCGGGTCTATTCATATTCTTCCAGATTGCTACTGCGCCCTGATTTTGTATGAGCTGTCTCACCACTCCTATCATCTTCATCTTTACCAGTATTTCAATCTGTGGAAGCGCCCTATATGCCTCCATGTAATCAACCAGATTTATTTCTCTTATGTTTTCTGCTGCATACTCTTTTATAGCGCTATACTGGAATATAGTACCTTTGATATTCTCAAAGGTTTCTGGCATAATAGCTGCCTCTCTTATGTTTATATTTGCTAACCCACTCAGATTACAGTCATCCCAGAAATCTTCTCCGGTATATGGATCGCATTTATGGTAATCAATCTGTGGACTCTTATCCGGTTCAAAATATGCCCTGGCTATTTCGGTTTCGGTAAGCTTTTCTGACGCATTTTCCATTTCCGGTCCGTTCTCCCCGCAAGTTAAACCCAGTTTCCATATTTTTGAAACCTCCACATATCTGACAACCATTCCCTTTTCTTTGTATTTTTGTCCCAAAAACAAATGATTTGTTATGCCGTGCCATCCCTTTACCTTTCCCTGGCACTTCCACTCTCCCCTTGCGTTGCATAGCGGACAATTTCCAAATTCCCCTTCTCTTGGTTCCTGGACAAATTTTTGGAAATTAGACTCGTAGGAAATGCCTGCTTTCCACCTTCGTTCATCTACCCTTCCACACCTGCTGCACGCAATCTGTACCCAGCATCCTCGTTTTTTGTAATATAAAAAATGTTTTTCCCGAAACTGTATCTTGTCTGCCCAGTCCAATATTCGTTGTGCCGGAAGCACTTCTGTATGAAGTTCTCTGTCATTTAATGCCTGCCGCCTTCGTTCATATTTACGCTCAGCTATTTTTCTATTTTTTTCTGACCGTATTTCGATTTCCTGTCTGTATATGTATTTCCACCAGCTCATTCCGTTCCATGCCGTTGCAGTGCACATGTTTTTAATTCTGTCAAGGTCTTTTTCATCAAACAGAACACTTCGTTTTTCTTCCATCTGCCACGTATCTTTTCTTTCTTCCGGTGTGTTCCATAAAAGTGCTGTACCGCTATAGTAGTAATCTGTTTCAATCTTTTGGCTTGTCCATACATTTTCAGATGGAAAATAATTTCCAAAATCGTTTTTTGTAAGCACGATTCGGACAATAGGGACCTCCCTCTCCCCTTTTTTGTTTCTATAAACTTCCAGAAACAGGTGCCGCACTTTGCTTATATTCTTAAACGCAGTCACTCCTACATATTTTGCGCCTTTGTGTTTGTTTTCCCCTGATATAGTCAGATACGGAATTTTTTCAATAGCTTTCTTTTTCATTCCACTTCACCTACTTTCCCATGTAGTATGCCGTGATTATTTTCTTTGCCATTTTCATGCCTGGAATACCCAGTGTGACTCTTCCTGCATTGACTCCTGCTGCCTTGATTATGTCCTTATCAACGGGATGCTGGTTTTTGAAACTCCATTTCAGCAGCTCTGCAATACAGCCTTTCAGGCTTTTTCCTTTCTTTCTCACGGCCTTCGCCACCGCCTCATCCTCAAAACACTTTACTTTTATGTATTCCACCCAGTCTTCCATAATCTGTACCGGTTTCAGTTCCTTTGCCTCCACTTCAATTTTCCCGATTGCGGCAGACATTTCATCAAACAGATAAAGCATATCTCCTTCAATAAAGGCATCCGCTATCTCTTTATCCAGCCCATTCTCCTGTGCCAGTTTCCGTATGCTTTCCATATCTCCCTCTTTTCGGAGATTTACTGCCGTTTCGTTCATTTCCTCTATGTTGTCAAATTCTCCAAACAACTCAAACATTCTTACTCCTTTCCGGCAGGGATTTCTCCCTGCCTCACACTGACATGTTTTCAAGTTTTTCGTGATACATATTTGAACCATTACATGGCAAATACCTACTTTTCGGATGCGGCGCTCTTCACCGCCTTGTCCACTTCCCGGAGCATCCAGTCCCGATATGTATGCTCCATGGCAATTTCTGCCCGAACCGGCAGCCCATTCAGTCTTTCTGCTATTTCCTGCCACTTTTCGGCATCCTTGATGGGCTCGCCCTTCGCCGTTTTGAAACCGTTTGCAATCCAGTTATCCATCCAGCACTCAAATACCGCTTGGATGTAGCCGGAACTGGTACAGATAGTGAGGTCACAGCTTTTCAGCCGTTTCACTGCTGCCAGGATGCCCATGCACAGGCTCTGATGCTCCGTGGTGTCCGGAATTGCTTTTACTTCGGTCAATGTGACCGGTCCTGCTGCCGCCCGGTATTCCAGCACGTAAGCATAGGCTCCTGTCTGCCGCCGCGGTCCCCGGATGGACGTTTCTATGTATAACCTTACTTCCTTTAGCACTTATCCTTCCTCCTTTCCCGGCGGGAGCTCCACGATTGTGTATTTCTGGTACGGTGTTCCCGTAAATTTGTTGATGCCGTTTACAATGGAATCCGGCAGTACACAGTAGCCCTTGGGTGCTTTCGGCACCGGCTTCCAGTTCATGAAACGTACCTTTTTCTTTCGCTCGACCGGTCGGATCAGGTTGCGGCTGCACATATAGGACAGCTTCTCAATGGTCTGCTCCCTGTCCATTCGATTCTTGGTTTCCTTGACTATGTACTCCGCCAGCCCCTTGTAGTCCCGGTTATCATCCAGCGGCGTCATATGTGGGCGCCCCCGTGTCCAATGCTTTCGGATAATGTCCCATGTGCAGGTCTTTTCGTTGTATTCGTTGTTGCAGATCATATGCCAGTGGGTTGCTCCCCGTTTTCCCGTCTCGCAGGTGATGATGTATTTGAACTGCCACCCCTGTTTTTTGAACTCTTTCTGTACCTTATCCCGAAATGCCCGTATGATCATCGGTGCGTCTTCCCTGGCCGGACGTTCCTCTTCCCGACAGGTGAGCTGCACATGCAGGTCCCCACCCTTAAAATTCAGTTCCATGGTTCGCCGGAGATATTGACACCTTTTCCAGAAGTTCTGCTTCGCCACCTCTTCCGGTGTTGCCTTCCGTTTTTCCTCCCTGTGAACCCCTGGTGCTCCATACCTTCCGTCCTTATACTTCTCTATTTCCACCTTGTTGTTAATTCTGCACGATTTTATGATATAGATTTCCGCCACCCTCTTTCCGCTATGTTTAATATCCTAATCGAGGGTGTAAAAAATGCCCTCGCATTCTGTCTTTTTCTTGCTTTTTGCGGTGGCACATGCTATACTGTATTTAGCATTGATGAGCACAGTTTGTGCCACCCTGGACCGTTTCCCGACGGTCCTATTTTTTTGCGTAAAATCGTTTGTGCTGGAGATATGCCTTTCTCTTTTTCTCCTCCTCGATCCGTTCCTCTTCGTTCCGGATGCACTGCTCCAGCATTCGGATTACCAGATCTTCCTCAAATGCTCCGTCTTTGGCGTCTGCCGGGTCTGCTTCGTATGGTCTTGTCCCGAACAGCTTCTTTTTTACATCCTCCGGCATGTCCAGCTCCGTACACAGGGTGAGAGCCTTGTCATACAGACGTTTGGCGATAATCCATTTCTTTCCGTAGCACGCCGCCCGGAACTCC
>ENA-OOWE01000785-OOWE01000785.1-human-gut-metagenome-genome-assembly--contig:-NODE-785-length-11131-cov-4.190141_pt1 | contig 11131 bp, 10 predicted proteins | sample MGYA00241402_ERZ501311 | MGnify/ENA primary metagenome ERZ501311 (study PRJEB25962, sample SAMEA2042363) | human gut metagenome | biome: human gut; feature: human-associated habitat; material: faeces... | reverse complement strand
CTATATATAAAAATCTATGGCCTGGTAGTTCAGTTGGTTAGAACGCTAGCCTGTCACGCTAGAGGTCGACGGTTCGAGCCCGTTCCAGGTCGCCATTTTTTTATTATATAGGCAAAAATAACTGGCTTGATAGCTCAGTTGGTAGAGCAGAGGACTGAAAATCCTCGTGTCAGTGGTTCGATTCCACTTCAAGCCACCATACAACATATGGGGCTTTAATTTTTTATCATATGGCGAGGTAGCTCAGTTGGCTAGAGCATTCGGTTCATACCCGACAGGTCGAGGGTTCGAATCCCCCCCTCGCTACCATAGAAAAATTACTGTAAATAGTTTGTATCTAAGGATACAAGCTATTTTATTATTATTTATCTTATTTTAATATAATTTCTAATGATATTCCTCAAATCAAATTTTACTGCTAAAACAATCAGACAATGCAAGCTGGTTGTTTTTTATTATGCAATGTTTGTAATGAAAATGTAATACAAACGCAATTGAAATGTAATATATAGCCCCAAATGTAATAAATTTAAACCGTTTAAGCCAATTTAACAATAAACAAGAAACAAAAAAGTATTGATTTATAGATTAATAAATAGTATTATATAAACAAATGAGGGAAAAATTATGAATAATAAAAAGAAAGTTATAGGGATAGTAGTGCTAGTTGCTATATTAGCAATAGGAATTGGATATGCAGCAATAACAACTATACCTTTGAAAATCTCTGGTACTGCAGATGCAACAACTAAACAAGGAAACTTTGTAGTAAAATTTGAAGGTACTCCTACAGTAACAAAAGGTGAAAACCTTGACGCAAGTGTAACAGCAACAGCAACATTAACAGATGATACAAATGCTAAATTTGAAGTTGCAGGCTTAACAGCAAAAGGAGATAAAGTAACAGCTAAATATACAATAAAAAATGCAAGTCCAGATTTAACAGCTAAATTAACTGTAAATGACCCAGTAGTTGAAAACACAACTTATTTTAAAGCTACAAAAACAGTTACAGGATTAGCAGAGAACAATACAATGGAATTAGCAAAAGATGCAACTGTAGAAGTAGAACTAACAGTTGAACTAATTAAAACACCAGTAACTGATGATCCAGTAGCAACAACAGTAAATATGTCAATTAATGCAGATCCAGTACAACCATAATTATTAAAATGGATAAGAAAAGCAAAAGGAGGAATTATGAATAGTGATAGACTTAGATTATATATAATAGAGTTTTCATTAATTTTAGTTCTCCTTTTAGCTCTCATTTTTAATGAATATATAACAAGAACAATAATAATGACAGTATTATTAGTATTTATGGTAATAGCAATAAAATTTATTAAAGGCCAAAAAACAGAAACTATATATAAAAAGCAGATGATACTTTTAGTAAGTACAATTGCTATAATTTATGTAGCAATTTTATATATGCTAGGAATAAAATTGGGCTTTTATAGCTCTGTAGTAAAATTTAGCAAATGGTCTATAATAAACTATATAATACCATATGTAGTAATAATAATATCATCAGAAATTATTAGAAAACAGATATTAATAAAACAACAAAAAAAGGCTAATCTAATAATTTTAATAGCAATGATATTATTAGAAATAATAATATCAACAAATATAAGCAGTATAAAAACATTAAAAGATTATTTTACATTAGTCAGCTATACAATATTTACTGCAATAGCTAACAATGTGCTGTACAACTATATTGTAACAAAATACGGAAATTACAAAGCAGTAATATGTTATAGAATAATAACATCAACGTATATGTATATTATACCAATAACACCAGACATAGATATATTATTTAGAGCAATAATAGGAATTGTTGTGCCATACGTGACATATGTTTTGCTAGAGAATTTGTACTCAAAAAGAGTGCAGATTGTAGCAGTGAGTGAAAAAAGAAAAGAAATGATAATATGCATAATACTGTGTATATTAGTATCACTGCTAATAATGGTAGTTTCTTGCAGGTTTAGATATGGAACTTTAGTAATAGGCACAGGAAGTATGACAGGTACTATAAATAAAGGCGATATTATAATATATGAACGCTATGAAAAAGAAGAATTAGAAATAGGAGAAATAATTGTATTTAAAACGGAAAATGTTTTTGTGATTCATAGAATAATTGATAAAAAGAGCGTTGGAGAAGAAATAAGATATTATACAAAAGGGGATGCAAACCAACAGGAAGATAAAGGCTTTAGAACACAAAAAAACATAGTTGGAATAGTTAAAGGTAAAATACCATATATAGGAAAAATTACACTATTATTAAATGACATAATTAATAAGTAAAAATCGGAGGATAAAAAGATGGGAGAAGTAAATCAAGATACTATATTGCAACATCAGAGAAAGAGAAGAAGACACAAAATAAAATTAGCTGTAGGAAGTTTTGTAGTAATACTAGTAGCTATTATTCTTATAGCAACATATGCAATATTAAGTAAAAACTATTATAACGAATACAAAGAAAATGCAGAAGTAGAATATAAAATAAGACTAAACGAAAATGAATTCTATACAGGAGAATATTTGGAGGGAAGCACAGGAGTAGTTGCAAGTATAATAAAAGATATAGAAGCCGAATTTAAATATAAATTAGATTTAAAAGAAGAACAAGACTATATATATGATTATAAAATACTTAGCCAAATAGAGGTAAAGGAAGGTAGCAGAGAAAACTCAATATATACAATTGAAGAAGAAATAGCAAGTAAACCATCAACAGAAACAAACTCGAAACAATTGGAAATAGACGAAAAATTCACCATAGACTATAATGAATATAACAGAAAAATAAGTAAATTTATAACAGTATATAATTTAAGTAACACTAATAGTACCTTATCTGTAAATATGTATTTACATGTAATAAATAAATATGATGGAAGCCAAGTAAATAAAGATGAAAAGGTAATGACACTAAATGTACCACTAACCACCAAAACAGTAGATGTAAGCATAGCAACAAATGTAGTAAAAGGCGAAGGAAAAATGCTAATACAAGAAAGCCAATATGGTGACCTAACATACGTTTTAATAACAGGAGTTTCAATTTTAACCATAGGAATAATAATATTACTAATGTTTATAAAATATGTGTTAGAAACAAGAAGCGCAGAAACTATGTACGAGCAAGAGTTAAGAAAAATATTATTTAACTATAAAAGTAATATACAAAAAATAAGTAGCGAAGAAAACTTACAAGGTTATAAAATTTTAAAAATAGGCACATTTAACGAAATATTAGAAATGAGAGATACAATACAAGCGCCTATACTAATGTATGCAGAGAATGAAGAAAGAACAAAATTTATGATAATAAATAATGACGTTTTATTTGTTTATGTATTAGGAGTAAAAGAAATAAGGAATGAATTAAGAGAAAAAGCAAAAAATAAAAAACAAAAAGCAAAGAAATAAGTTGTAGGGGCGATTTTAATCGCCCGCACTTCGAAGAAATTACTAAAAAAGAAGATCACAAGGAGAAAAATGTGAAATATAACGACAAGAAATTTAAAGTTATTGGTGCTGTACACACACCAATATTTTATATAAAATTTAGTAAACAATCATTAATACTATTTGTGTTATTAGGAGCAATATTATTTATAGGAATAGGCTATTCCGCAATAAATTCTGTAACAGCAGAAATAACAGGAGGAATAACAGCAACAACACAAAATGGAGTATTCATAACAGATGTAACATATGTAAGTGGAGTAGATGCAAACGTAGATGCATCCAATATAGAATACTATAGAGGAACAATGCTACAAAGCTTGATATCACTTTCAGAACAAAACCCAAACTCAGAAATAAAATATAAAGTAACAATATATAACAATTCAGAAGAAACATATCCATTTGTAGCAGTACTGTATGACGAAGAATTTTATGACAATCCAGACATAGTATTTGAGATAAGTGGATTTAATATAGGAGAAACAATAGGAGCAAAAGAAACAAAAGAGCTATATATAACATTTAAATATAAAAATCAAACAATACCAGAAAAAACAATATTAAGCTCATATATAAACTTTAAAATAGCAGAACCAAATAGACTAATGGCAGTTACGGGGTCAGGATCAACAGCTAAATATTTAAGAGGTACGGTAATAAAAAATGAAATAGAAGAAATAGAATTTGCACAAGGAACACAACCACCAGAAGGCACAATAAATGAATTAAGTTTTGACGCCTCAGAAAAGCAAGACAAAAGCATAATGGGGTATTACACAGATACAGATGGAAATGGATTATATAAATTAACCTTTTTAAGCCCAGAAATAATAGCAACAACTAAACATATATATGAAAATTATTTATTTTCGTCTTTAGTTAATCTAAAAACTATTAAGTTTGATAATTTTAGTACATGGGGAACAACTAGAATGCAAGGACTATTTAATGGGTGCTCAAAACTAGAAACGCTAGATCTAAGCAAATTTGACACAAGTGAAGTGACAAGTATGGGAGAGATGTTTAGGTTTTGCAGTAGTTTAACAACATTGGATGTAAGTATATTAAATACGAGCAATGTGACAAATATGAATAGAATGTTTTATGGATGTAGCAATTTAACAGCGCTAGATTTAAATAATTTTGATACAAGTAAGGTTACTAATATGAGTACAATGTTTCGTGACTGCAATAAATTGACAACATTAAATTTGGGCAGATTTGACACAAGTAAGGTAACTGATATGAGTGAAATGTTTCTTAGATGTAGTAGTTTAACAGGACTAAATGTAAATAATTTTAATACAGAAAACGTAAAAGAGATGAGAGGTATGTTTGATGGTTGTAGCGGACTAACAACATTAGATTTAAATAATTTTGATACAAGTAATGTAACAACTATGAGAAATATGTTTTTGAATTGTGGCAAATTGATAGAACTAAATATAAGTAATTTTAACACAAGTAATGTAAAAATCATGTCTTATATGTTTCAAAATTGCAGTAAGTTAATAGAACTAGACACAAGCAATTTTGATACAAATAATGTGACAGAAATGACTAGTATGTTTTATGGTTGTAAAGGATTAACAACTCTAAATGTAAGTGGATTTAATACGAAAAATGTAACAGCTATGGGAAGTATGTTTAGCGGTTGTGGTGGATTGACAATATTAGACGTAAATAATTTTGATACAAGTAAGGTAACTGGCATGGGTGGTATGTTTAGCGGTTGTAGCGGACTAACAACATTAGATTTAAGCAATTTTGATACAAGTAAGGTAACAGCTATGGATGCTATGTTTAGAGGTTGTAGTGGACTAACGACATTAGATTTAAGCAATTTTAATGTGGTTGCCGTAAGAAACGCATCATTAATGTTTTATCAATGTGGTAATATAACAACTTTGAACTTAAGTAATTTTAGCACAAACAATGTAGAGAATATGTACTTAATGTTTGGAGGTTGTAGAAACTTAACAACAATATATGTAAGTGAATTTAATGCGGAAACAAATACAGGTTGGACTACAACAGCGGTTACAAATTCAAAAATTATGTTTAGTGATTGTACTAAATTAGTGGGAGGCAATGGAACAACATATAACAATAATATAACAGACAAAACCTATGCAGTTATAGACACAGCAACAACACCAGGATACCTTACAAATATTAATAAAAACAAGAAGATAAATAGGTTAATATCTGCTAGCAGTGTAGCTCCAAATGGAAAATATTTAAATAGTACAATAATAAAAAATAAAATAGAAACAATAGAATTTAAATTAGGAAAAGAAAAACCAGAAGGAACAATAGAAGCTTTTGATGCATCAGAAAAACAAGATGAGAGCATAATGGCATATTACACAGATACAGATGGAGATGGATTATATGAATTAACTTTTACAAGTGATGGAGTAATTGCTACAAACACAGAAGCACAATATTTATTTCAAAATTTAACACAATTAACAAAAATAACTTTTGACAACTTTAGTACTAATGGTGCAACAAATATGCAGTCTATGTTCTCAAACTGTAGTAAATTAATAACATTAGATGTAAGTAAATTCAATACAAGTAATGTAACAAGCATGTTAGAAATGTTCTATAGCTGTAGAGCATTAACAACATTAAATTTAAGTAATTTTAATACAAGTAGCGTAACAAATATGCAAACTATGTTCAGTGGTTGTATGGCTTTAACAACATTAGATTTAAGCGGCTTTAATACAATTAATGTAATAACCATGAGAACTATGTTTAATAATTGTAAAGCTTTAACAACAATATATGTAAGTGAATTTAATGCAGAGACAAGCACAGGATGGACGACAACAGCGGTTACAAATTCAACAAGTATGTTTTCGAATTGTACCAATATAATTGGTGGCAACGGAACAACATATAACAATAATATAATAAACAAAACCTATGCAGTTATAGACACAGCAGAAACACCCGGATACCTTACAAACATAAACCATAGATGGAGGAAGAATTAAATATGAAAGCTTTAATAACAGGGGGTTCTTCTGGAATAGGAAGAGATATGGCAAGAATTTTAGCAAAACTAAATTATAATCTAATTTTAGTTGCTAGAAATGAAGATGGATTAACTAAAATAAAAAATGAACTAGAAACAGAAAACAATAAAATAAATATAACAATATACCCTATGGATTTAAACATAAAAGAGAATTGCTACAAATTGTATGAAAACGAAAAAAATATAGATGTATTAATAAACAATGCGGGATTTGGCTTATTTGGAGAATTTGCAGAAACAGATTTAGAAAAAGAAATAACTATGATAAATACAAATATAACAGCTGTGCAGATATTAACAAAACTATATTTAAAAGACATGATAAAAAAAGACAAAGGAAATATATTAAATGTAGCATCAATAGCTGGATTTATGCCAGGACCACTAATGGCAACATATTATGCGACAAAAAATTATGTTGTTGCATTAACGAGAGCAGTTAGAAAAGAACTAAAAAAGAAAAAATCAAATGTAAAAATAAGTTTGCTATGTCCAGGGCCAGTAGACACAAATTTTAATAAGGTTGCGAATGTAAAATTTAAAATACCAGGATTATCAAGTGAAAAAGTAGCCCAATATGCAATAGATAAAATGCTAAAAAATAAATTTATGATACTTCCTGGAACATTAATAAAAATAGGAAAGGCATTTTCGGAAATAACGCCAGATATAATAAAAGAAGAAGTAGCATACCATGCACAAAAAAGAAAAAGACCAAAGGTCTAAAAAGGTATTCTTCATCAAATTTAATGAGTGCTAAAATTTAAGTTAATTTAACAACCTCTTAAACATATAATAAGTTTAGGAGGTTTTTATGATACGAATTGGAATTTGTGGATATGGAAACTTAGGAAAAGGTGTTGAAGAGGCAATAAAGTATAGCAAAGATATGGAATTAGTTGCTATTTTTTCTCGAAGAGACATACAAACAGCAGTACCATTGATAAAAATGGAAGATATGGAACAATACAGAAAAAAAATAGATGTTGTAATTATGTGTGGGGGTTCTGCAAAGGATTTGCCAAATCAAGTTCCGCAATTTGCAAAAATATATAATACAGTAGATAGTTTTGACACACATAAAAATATACCAGAATATATAGAGAAAATTAATAGAATAAACAGGGAAAGTAATACAATATCTCTTATATCAGCAGGCTGGGATCCGGGACTTTTTTCAATAAACAGATTGTATTCAGAAGCGATAATTCCGAATGCACACACATATACTTTTTGGGGGAAAGGGGTAAGTCAAGGACATTCTGATGCAATAAGAAAAATAAATGGAGTAAAAAATGCAATACAATATACAATTCCCATAGATAGTGAAATAGAGAAAGCCAGAAGAGGAGAAATACTATGTTTAACGAATGAGCAAAAACACTTAAGAGAATGTTTTGTGGTACCAGAGGAGGGGGCTGATTTAGAAGATATAAAGCAAAAAATAATAAATATGAAAAATTATTTTGAAGGTTACAAAGTAATAATTCATTTTATTACAGAACAAGAATTAAAAGAAAAACATAATCAAATGCCACATGGAGGAAGTGTAATTTGTTCTGGTTTTACAAGTACAGAGAAAAAGCAAATAGTAGAGTATTCTTTAAAATTGGATTCTAATCCAGAATTTACAGCCAGTGTTTTAGTAGCATATGCAAGAGCTGTTTATAAATTAAGTTTGATAAAGGATTATGGAGCAAAAACGGTTTTAGATATACCACCAGTTTTATTATCAAGTAAGAATAGAGATGAACTTATAGAAAAAATATTATAGGTGATAGTGAATAGGGACTTACTATACTTAATAAAATTAATTAGGAGGATTAAACATTGCTTTAGAAAGGGCGGAGATAATAGGGTGGTTATAAAGTTAAAGAAAAGTGTTTTGTTTAAGATAAGTGTATTAGCGATTATGATAATTACATTATCAGTTGTAACAATATCTTTAGGAATGGATCATTATTATAATGTTGATTTTACAACAGGATTAGTTACAGCAAGTTTACTAAATGTTAGAAGCGGACCAGGTACAAAATTTCCAATAGTTGCAACAGTAAAAAAGAATGAATATATTAGGGTATTTGCAGGGATTGGAGATTGGTATGTGGTACAATTAGATAGCAATTATATAGGAGCAGTAAGTAAAAAGTATATAAAGCCAATTTATCCTAATACTGGAACAGGAACAGGTTTAAACAATAATGATTCAAATAATAATACAACTAATACAACAAATTTAACTTCAGATGAATGGGAAGTATTTAATCTAATTAATCAACAAAGGAGTCAAAATGGTTTAAGTCCATTAAAAATAGATTATGAAGTGCAAAGAGTAGCAAGAATAAAAGCACAAGATATGGTAAACAATAACTACTTCTCACATACTTCACCTACATATGGTTCACCATTTAATATGCTAAACAATTTTAAGGTATCTTATAGAACAGCAGGAGAAAACATAGCCGGAAATTCAAGTAATAGTGCGGCAGTAACTGCATGGATGAACTCTTCTGGACATAAAGCTAATATACTAAATAGTAGTTTTAATTATACTGGGATTGGAGTAATAAATGGTTCAAAATATGGAAAAATATATGTACAAATGTTTATAGGCAAATAATAAAACAGTAAAGCTATTGATAAAATAGTTTTACTGTTTTATAATGTGGGGGTAAAGAAAAAATTTTAGGAAGGAAATGGTGATATAATGAAAAATGGAGTTTGGAAATTATTACTAGTTATTTTATTTGTATTGGCTATTGTATTTGGAACGCTTTTTATAATAGATACAAGCAGAATGAAAAACAATAAACCTGTGTTATTTAGTACATGGGGAAAAAAGTATAGTGCACCAGTGGCTTCGGCAGATAAAATGAATGTGGTGCTTTCTTTAGAGGATAAAATAGCGGATGATACGGTTTGGTGTGGTACATTTAATTTAATATGGAATGATTTGAAGAATGAACTTGCAAAAAAAGATATAGAATTTACGCCACAATTAGATGTAGTAAGAAATTTAAATAAAGGAACATTTAATACAGAATATTTATCAGAAGATAGTTATTATAAGGTATATGGCAAGCCAACAATTGAATTAAAAAAGCAGATAGAAAAAGAAATAAAAAGAAAATTTAACGAAACAAGTGATATATTAGATGATTTTAATTGGAATGAGTCAGGAGATAAGGATTACCTTCTATATTCTATGCTAAAAAAAGAGTTTGAATTTCCAAAAGTATTTGACAGATTAGAAAAAGGAAAGTTTAAAGATTGGGAAAATGTAAAATATTTTGGAATAAAAAAGAAAACATCTGAAAAAGTAAGGGAGCAAGTTAAGGTATTATATTATAATTCAAAAGAAGACTTTGCAATAAAATTATTAACAAAATCTAATGATGAAGTAATTATCTCAAGAGGAAACAAAGCAAATACATTTGGAGAAATTTATGCAGAGATTAAAGAAAATAACGAGAATTTTAAGGGAAGTAAAAATATAGAAGAAGATGAAATAGTAAAAATTCCAAATATAGACTTTAAATTAAAAAAGGAATTTAACGAAATAGAAGCTAAACCATTTTTATTTGCCAGTGGAGAAGAATATGTTATAGAAAAAGCAGTACAAACAATAGAATTTTCTTTGGATGAAAAAGGTGGAAGAGTAAAAAGCGAAGCGGGAATGACGAACAAAACAACAGCATTATTACCAGATTTAGAGCCAAGAGAATTTTTAGTAAATGATACTTTTTGCATTTTTTTGAAAGAAAAGGATAAGGAATTACCATATTTCGCAGCAAAAATATCTGATATAACACAAGTGCAAATATTAGGAAATTAAATATATAAAAGTGCAATAACCTTCAAAATTTGTGACTATAATCACAAGGAAAAACCTGCCTGCATAATATATATCAAATTATGTAGGAGGTTTATTTTTTATGGATTATGAGATAATGATGAATGGAATTATAAAAATAGGACAATATGCCCCGGATTTTGAGGCAACAACAACAATGGGAAATATTAAATTAAGTAACTATAAAGGCAAATGGATTGTGCTATTTTCGCACCCAGGAGATTTTACCCCCGTATGAGCATACAATTTGGGGAAATATCAGAAACGCTTGCTATTGCATAACATTTCTTTAATCGATAACTTACTCTAAAATGAATAAAAATTGCCACAAAATCAATCGTGAGGCAATTGATTAGGAAGATTTTTGAATAATGAAAGAATTTAAAGGAGTATGGATGCCTTATGAAATATTTATAAATAAAAAATTAACTGATAAAGAAAAGTTTGTTTATTCAATGATTATTTTTTTAAGTAAAGAAAATGAATGTACAATTTCGAGTGCTTATATAGGCAATTTATAAAATATATGTAATGTACAAGTATCAAGAATAATAAATTCATTAAAGAAAAAGGGATATATAAATACAAAGATTATTTATAAAGAAAATTCAAAAGAAATAGCTTTAAGAAAAATACTACCTATTATCAAAAATGATAATACTTATAAACAAATTAATGTTAACCCTATTAACAGAAACACTAAAGATATATAAAATATATTAATAAAA
>ENA-OOWE01000780-OOWE01000780.1-human-gut-metagenome-genome-assembly--contig:-NODE-780-length-11179-cov-3.026699_pt1 | contig 11179 bp, 10 predicted proteins | sample MGYA00241402_ERZ501311 | MGnify/ENA primary metagenome ERZ501311 (study PRJEB25962, sample SAMEA2042363) | human gut metagenome | biome: human gut; feature: human-associated habitat; material: faeces... | reverse complement strand
CCAGATTACGCGGTCTCATCCTTTCCGGAAGGGGAGGAAGCAGTCGATTCATCTTTTCAGTATCCATATCGCGAAATTATATATAAACCTTTGTAAATCAATAATTATAACAAATATGTTAATCAGTATAACATTTTTGTTATAGGCATTTTTCAGCATTCTTGAGGCAAAATCAGTCAGTATTTCCAGTCCTGTCAGCCCTGAAACTGCAAAAATAATGAATGGCTGGCGAAAAGGAAAGAGTAATCTTTTTTTCCTCACGAACATTACACGAACAATATCGGAATTGTACAATGATTGTAATATAATTTCGGTTGAAAGTTACTACATTTGTACTTGGAAAATAATATGGAAATGTTTGAGAAAAAGACAAAGATCATCTGCACTATTGCAGACAACAGATGTGATGAAGAATTTATCAGGCAGTTATACGAGAACGGAATGAACGTTGTCCGTATCAACTCCGCACATGCATCACTTGAGGGTGCACAGATGGTAGTGGACAATGTACGCAAAGTATCAGACCGTATCGCCATACTCATTGACACGAAAGGACCTGAGGTCAGACTTACCCAGATGGCAGATGCCGTGGGGTTCGTAGCACATACGGATGAAATCATAGAAATCATTGACAATCCTGCGGAAGCATGCCGGAAGGGGAGACTCTACACTACATATCCGCACATGGCCGAAGATGTTCCTGTAGGTTCCGACATTCTGATTGACGACGGCTCCGTGGATTTGTCTGTTATCGGCAAAGAAGAGGGCAAGCTTATATGCAAAGTGATGAACGAGGGTGTAATCAAAGGACACAAGAGTGTCAATGTCCCGAATGTCCATATAAATCTGCCAGCCGTTACGGAAAAGGACAAGAAATTCATTCATTGGGCAATCAAGGCCAATATTGACTTCATTGCACATTCTTTCGTGCGCAGTGCCAAGGACCTCCAGGAAATCCAGGAGATTCTGGATGCCGAGAACAGCCATCTGAAGATAATTTCCAAGATAGAGAACCAGCAGGGAGTGGACAACCTCGACGACATTCTCACATACTGCTATGGCGTAATGGTCGCGCGCGGAGACTTGGGAGTGGAGATTCCTGCAGAGCGTATTCCACTGGTACAGAGGGATATAGTCAAAGCCTGCCGGGCAAGGAAGAAACCGGTGATCATCGCCACCCAGATGCTCCAGAGCATGATTGAGAACCCGAGGCCGACAAGAGCAGAGGTGACGGACGTGGCCAATGCCATTTTCCAGAGCGCTGATGCGATTATGCTGAGCGGTGAGAGCGCTTACGGAGAATATCCGGTAGAAGCTGTCAAGACAATGACCAAGATAGCGCAGCAGACCGAACAGACTCTCGACGTTAACCTGGACCTTGATTTGAGGAAGGTAGTGAAACCGGTCGCCGTGGTACTTGCAAGATCATTGGTTGCGGCAACCCAGGAGCTTCCTGTCAAGGCTCTTGTCTTCGATACATATACAGGAAGAGTAGGACGCTATATCTCCACATTTAGACCTGAAGTTCCGGTTTATGCAATGTGTTATAACGATTACACTATGAGAGAGTTGTCGCTCGTGTTCGGAATCAAGGCATACCCATTCCACAAGGTAAGGGACAAGGAGGAATTCGCAGCCGACTCCATCAAGATCCTGTGCGATGAGGGCAAACTCCAGAAAGGTGACCTCGTAGGCTTTATAGGAGGAGTTTTCGGTGCTCAAGTCGGCGCCACATATATGGAATTGAAATACATTTAGCACGCATTGAAACAATCCTTGACAATATTTGTGGTCTGCGTGTGTCTTCTGATATGTTCAAAAGGCTCTGCGCAGGTTGTGGACATCGGTTTGCTGTCGTCTCCCAAAAGCGTCGGCTTCAGTTTCCGCCACTTGTCAAGGAACCAGAATCTTTCAGTCGCCAGACTCTCGGCAGACATTCTTGATGTACTTTCGCACAAGCATGACAATGCCGGTATAAAATGCGATTATGCAATGCTGATGCCTCTGACTGCAGGACGCATCGGCGAGGACACGCAGTTCAGCGTTATGGCCGGCCCCGGAGCATCTGTGGGCTATGTAGCAGACCACGGGACATCCAAAGGCCACATGTGTGGACTGATGGGAGCTGTCTGCATCGATTTCGCGTTTAAAGTACCGGTTCATATTTCATTGAGTGCCAATGCTATACTGGGATGCCACATAACGAAAGACGGAAAAACGCTCGAATTCTACAAGAACGGCATCTACAGAAGCTGGATTCCGGAGATAACCATTTATTACAGATTCTGAATGAAGCAGTTACGACTCATACTGGCATGTTTGGCATTGACTTTTCCGCTGCTGACAAAGGCAGGGGAGAGAGCGTCATTCAGATATGGTATGGAATGGGGTGTGAATTCGGCCATCCTCGTCGGCAGCCACAGTTCATACATCTCCGGAGAAGGGTATCTTGTGGACAGCAGAAGTTTGGATTTCAGGTCCCATATAAATGGTGAGGTGATGGGGCTTATAGGATTGGAATACAAGCGTTTAGGATTATATGTCCGAAGCGGGTACATGGGGCTTCAAAAAGAGGAGTGCGTCGTTCCTGTTCTCCTGCGGAGTTCTTTTGCTCTGTCCAGGTCCGGAGTCGAAAAACACGGTTCAATATATATTGAAGGCGGCTGTGGACTGCAAAAGTCCAAACCAGTATCAGCAGTAACCGGTACAGGATATGTTTATCGCCTGAGACTTTCCGAGAAATTGGCATTGGACCTGAACGGCGGACTACGCATATCATATTCGCATCCTGACGTTTACGACAAGTATGCCGAACGGAAAGTTCCGAAAGAATCACTCGGTCAGAGCAAAAGCTTGAATATCGGCTTGGCCTTGACAATCGCGCTGGTTTTCTGACATGACAATGTATTTTGGAGATGTTCCGTGCGCGACTGGAACGAAACTGAGTTTTTTTACGGCTATATGTAGCCATAAAATATTATCTTTGTATTCCCATACGGGTTTGCCGTGTGTTACACAATTTATATTATGTTAAGTTAGGTATGTTTTTACAGATCTTCTCCCTACTCGGTGCCATTGGATTGTTCCTCTACGGCCTCAATATGCTGAGCAACGGACTTCTCAAACTGTCCGGCGACAGACTCCAGAAATTTCTTCCTTGGATGAAAAAGAATCCTGTCAACAGTATTCTGTCCGGATTTTGCATAACGACAATCGCCGAATCATCAAGCGCGGCAACCGTAATGGTAGTAAGTTTCGTCAATGCCGGCGTACTTGCACTGAGCCAGGCAATTCTCGTCATAATGGGAGCGAACATCGGTGCATCCTTCACCACTTGGATAATTGCTCTGTTGGGCTTTCTCATTGATATAAAATACGTTACATATCCACTTATTGCAGCCGGATTCATTCTGACAATGATGAAGGGACAGAAACGCAAGGTGTTCGGAGACGTTCTCCTGGGATTCGGTCTTCTTTTCCTCGGCGTATCCTTCATAATGACCACATTCCCAAGTACCGGCCAACTTCACGGACTCGCCTACCGCATTTCTGAGCTCCAGACCAACAATTTCCTCGGAGTTCCAATGTTTATGGCCATCGGATGTATCCTTGCATTCGGAATGCAATCAACTGGAGCTGTGACACTTACGATGGTTATGCTCAGCTGCGGATGGATCAATTTCGACCTTGCTGCAGCTATGGTGCTCGGTGAGAACATCGGAACCACAATCTCCGCAAACATGGCTGCCACAGATGCAAATATACAAGCAAAAAGAGCAGCATTGGTACATACATTCTTCAATGTTTTCGGCGCCGTACTTGCACTTATCGCATTCAAGCCGCTGATTGGCCTTGTCGGCTGCATAACGACAGCATTGGGAATTGCTCCCGGCATCTGGGCGGGAGTTTTCGGAATAGCGCTTTTCCATACGCTCTTCAACCTGTTCGACACCTGCATCCTCGCCTGGTTCACTAAATTCATCGAGAAACTTGTCACCAAATGCGTCCAGGAATCTGACAGCGAAACAAATGAATACAGCAATCTGATTTACATCACCTCTCGCAACTTCGGCACACCTGCCATAGCCATTTCACAGGCATTCAAAGAGGTCGTACACTTCGCTGAAATACTCAGAAACGGCTTTGACAATGTGAAAAATGCTGTTATGGAAAAAGATCCTGACAAATTCGAAGAATACCGAGTGAAACTCGTGCACCTGGAGGAACTGTCCGACAAACTCGAATATGAAATCGCAGGTTTCCTGAGCAATGTCTCCACAGGCAATCTCACAGAAGAAGCAGCAGAGCAGGTCAAAGTGCTCTACCGTGTCATAGGCGAGCTCGAAAGCCTCGGCGACAGTGGAGAAAACATAAGCAGGATATTGGAAAGAGAACGCGTGCATAACAGAAAATTTGATGACGACTCCATATCCAAGATACTCACATTGAGTTCTAAAGTCGAAAAAGGCTATGACGTAATGGTTGAGAATCTGAAAAACGCTACGACTCTGAAAGGAGTCAAAGACATTTCCAATGCCTATGCCTCAGAAGATGACATCAACGAAACTCGCAACAAGCTGAGAGAAGAAGGCATTCTGCAGATAGAGCACCACACTGGAAACTATCAGTCTCTCAACTATTTCCTCGATATGATAGCAGAATTGGAGGCAATGGGAGACTTTATGATAAATGTATCACAAGCCATCGTTAGAAACGACAATTGAAATGGGACGTAAAAAACTCGACCTCATACTTGAAAATGTTAAGATAGAAGCTGTTGCTGCAGAAGGAAAATCACTTGCCCACGTGGATGGGACAGTGGTTTTCGTAGAATTCGCAGTTCCGGGAGACATTGTCAATGTCAAGGTAACAAAAAAGAAAAAGAACTATATGGAAGGTTTCATTCTCGAGATAGTGAAACCTTCCGAGGACAGGCTTCAGCCTTTCTGCGAGCACTTCGGAATATGCGGAGGATGCCGCTGGCAACCATTGCCTTACGATATGCAGCTGAAAGCCAAACAGCAGCAAGTCTGGGACCAGCTGGTCCGCATCGGACATCTGGAAATTCCGGACATCTCCCCTATCCTGCCGTCAGACAAGACCAAATACTACAGGAACAAGCTCGAATTCACATTCTCGAACAAAAGATGGATCTACAACAATGAAGATCCGGACAGCCTTACTGACGAGGAGCGTCTTGGACTAGGCTTCCATGTAAGCAAATTCTTCGATAAAGTATTGGATATCAAGCATTGCAGCCTGCAGCCTGAGCCTTCAAATGAGATCAGGCTTTTCATCAGGGAATACGCCGTCACTCATAACCTCGAGTTCTACAACATCCGGGAAAATACCGGTTTCCTGAGAAATATCATTGTCCGCAACAATCAAGTCGGCGATGTAATGCTCACAGTATGTTTCGCTTACGACGACCAGGACAAGATTGTCCCGATGCTGGATGCCATTGCAGCAGAATTTCCGCAAATCAAGTCGCTGCATTACGTGATAAACGAAAAGCTCAATGACTCGATTTCCGATCTGGACTGCATATTATATAAAGGAGAGGACGCCATCTGGGAGACCATGGGCAAATTGAAATTCAAGATCGGTCCCAAATCATTCTACCAGACGAACAGCGAACAAGCCTACAAACTGTATTCAGTAGCCAAGGAATTTGCAGCATTGACAGGAAATGAGGTCGTATATGACCTCTATACCGGCACTGGCACAATCGCCCAGTTCATTTCGGACAAAGCATCCAAAGTGATTGGTATCGAATATGTTAAAGAAGCCATCGAGGACGCGAGGATAAATGCGGAGGCTAACGGAATCACCAACTGCACATTCTTCGACGGCGACATGAAAGATATCCTGACAGCCGATTTCATAAAAGAGCACGGCAAGCCGGAAGTGATGATTATCGACCCGCCAAGAGCCGGAATGCATCCGGATGTAGTAAAAGTCATTATGGAGGCCGCTCCTGAACGCATAGTATATGTCAGTTGCAATCCTGCCTCACAGGCAAGGGATCTGGCAATGATGTCCCCTATGTACGAGATTACTGCTGTGCAGCCGGTGGATATGTTCCCTCATACGATGCACGTGGAGAACGTATGCGCATTGAAACTAAAAGACAAAGAAGAAGAATAATTTTAAGGTAACATGCTGATAGAGTGTTTATTGCTTATAGTCGGACTTGCACTTGTGGTTCTCGGTGCAGACTTTCTGGTAGATGGAGCATCATCCATTGCCAAGAGGTTTGGAGTCAGCGACTTCGTCATAGGACTTACGATAGTCGGAATGGGGACATCAGCACCTGAGATGGTAGTCAGTTTCATCGGAGCCCTTCAGGGAAACGGAGATATCGCAATCGGCAATGTAGTAGGCTCGAATATTTTCAATGTATTCTTGATTTTGGGAGCCACAGCATTGATTTTGCCGATGAACATTACTCCGATGAACAGGAAAAAGGATATACCTCTGAACATAGCCATAACATTGATATTTATCGCTTTAGGAATGAGTCGTACCCTTTTCGGCATCGGAGATGACGTGCTGGGCAGAATGGATGGAGCGATTCTCCTCGTGCTGTTTGCTGCGTACATTTATATGTGCTTCCGTTTCGACACGGCAAATCAGACAGAAACCAATGAAAATGAAAAGGTTATAAAACCGGCATTGGCAGCAGTGCTGATAGTTGCCGGACTTGCGGGACTTGTTTTCGGCGGTAGAATGTTTGTCAATTCAGCTACATCAATAGCCAAGATGCTCAATGTCAGCGACAAACTCATTGCCATCACGATTCTTGCCGGCGGCACGTCAATGCCTGAACTTGTGACCTGCATCGTGGCCGCATTCAAGAAAAAGGGGCAGCTTGCTCTTGGCAACATTTTGGGCTCCAATGTGTTCAACATTCTCCTGATTCTTGGAGGCTCCGCATTGTTGCATCCGCTCTCCATGACAGGCATGAGTTATGTGGACTTGGGCGCACTGCTGCTCAGCTCACTAGTGATATGGGCAAGTATCCATACAAACAAGAAGAACCAGCTGGATCGGGCTGACGGCCTGCTCCTACTGCTTCTCGAAGCAGCATACATGACATTCCTGATAATCAAGAAATAAATCTAAACCAATATGTTCAAGCCAATCGATTATAAGTTGATCAATGTATCAAACGGTCGAATTTTCGATGATGAGGGCTGGTCTCTTGCCGACCCGGAAGCAACTGCTCCTTCACTTGTAAGAGCTGTTTACAATAACACCAAATTTACCCCGAGAGATGACCTCAAAGGGCTTTACAGATACGCAGAATGGCTTCCAGTGCGCAAGACTCTCAGACATTCGCACGCACCTGTAACGTATAAGAGCAAGGGTTTGGCCAATATGTTAGGCCTTGAGAATCTATACATTACATTCTCAGGTTATTGCCCTCGCCTTGGCGCCAGAATGGAAACCTGCTCGTTCAAAGAGACTGAAGCCTATTCCGTATGCGCAAGACTTCCGAAGAACAACAAGAGAATCCTGGTTGTCCAGTCTGCCGGAAACACAGCAAGAGCATTTGCCAAAGTATGCTCTGACAACAACATTCCTATCGTCATCTGCATTCCTTATGACAATATAAGCGACCTCTGGTTCAGAAAGAAGCTGTCATCTTGCGTAAAGATAGTCGCAACCCCGACAGGCACAGACTATTATGACGCCATCGCATTGGGAGACAAACTCTGCAAGGATCCGAGATATATGGCTGAAGGCGGTGCCAAGAACGTGGCCAGAAGAGACGGTATGGGAACCACAGTACTGTCAGCCGTGGAAGTGATTGGCCGTATTCCTGATGCATATTTCCAGGCTGTAGGTAGCGGCACGGGCGCTATTGCCGCTTGGGAAAACGCAGAGAGGCTCGCTGCCGACGGCAGATTCGGCAAGAACAATATGAGAGTCTATGCCAGCCAGAACGCTCCGTTCACTATCATGTATGACTCTTGGAAGAATCACAGCCGCGAACTCGTATCGATGACACCTGAAGAGTCCAGGAGTAAGGCGGAAGTCATTCTCGGAAAGGTTCTCTCCAACAGAAAACCTCCATACAGCATAGCAGGTGGCCTGTTCGACGTGCTGGAGAAATCAGGCGGCGACATGTTCAAAGTCAGCAACGATGAGATTGTTTCATGGGTTGTACGTTATTACAGTGCTGAAGGATATGACATTTTCCCAGCCTCAGCATGTGCTGTGGCCAGTCTTAAACAGGCACTCGACAGTGGTACCGTGAAGAAGGATGAAACCATTATGCTCAATGTGACAGGGGGCGGTATGCTGAGCGCTACGAGAAAAGGGTTCATACTCAAGGAACCGGATCTGGTTCTTAGTCCGGAACTGCCTGCAGAAGAAATAATTGCAGCAATCGACAAATTGTTCTGATATAGATGATTCTACAAATTCCGCAAATAGCTTCGCAGCTGGATACCGCAAAGTTCAATCCGGACTCCGCGAAAGTTGCATTGAGCAATATGGCTAAAGAACTGACCACCAACCCTGATCAGTTCTTCCAGAGCCTTATCCATGATGCCATCACATTCGGCTTCAAGGTGCTGGCCGCCATTGCAATATACGCAATAGGTCTCTGGATCATAAAGCGGGTAAAGGTACTGCTCCGAAGAATATTCGAACGCAAACATACAGAAAAGACACTTGCATCGTTCGTCACCAGTCTTTTCACCATCACATTGACAGTGCTGCTCGTCATCATCACGATAGGCACATTAGGAGTGAACACTACTTCACTTGCGGCCCTGCTCGCTGCAGGCGGTATGGCGATAGGTATGGCGCTGAGCGGAACAGTGCAGAATTTCGCCGGAGGCATTATGATATTGATGTTCAAGCCTTTCAAAGCTGGAGACTATATCAATGCTTTAGGTTTCTCCGGTATCGTGACAGAAGTGAATATCTTCAGCACCAAGCTCAGGACATTCAACAATGAAACAGTCGTCCTGCCTAACGGTGCGCTTTCAAACGGCAACATAAAGAACTTCTTCGAGAGAAACGTGAACCGCTGCGAGTGGTTTGTAAATCTCGATTACAGCACGGACAATGCCAAGGCCAAGGAAGTCCTGATGAATATCCTGAAATCCGACAAGCGTATCCTTGACGGGACAACACCAGGCTCCGCTGCCCCTTTCGTAGCACTTAATTCGATGAAAGACAGCAGCATAGAATACGTAATGAAAGGCTGGGTCAATGCTGAGGATTACTGGGATGTAATTTATGACATAAACGAGACCATATTCACGGAGATTCCCAAGAGCGGTCTAAGTTTCCCGTTCCCGCAGATGGATGTGCATATAAAAAATCAGTAGCCGGTTTCGACTACTGATTTTTTATATATGTTCCGCACATTCTGTTACTGCCGGGAAGCAGCGGCACGTTCTATCATAAGATTCTCAAGACTGACTACAGGATTCGCATATATCCTCAGGAATATATCTCTCAAATCAGCCCTGCACAGAGACTTCTCCACCTTATCGAGCTGATGCTCAACGTAATCCGTAAACTGAGCAACATCTTCCGGAGTATATTTGTCACGGTATTTGAAAGTGTGGTTCACCATATCATAACCGATATAGTTGGTCTTCCACAACTTGTAACCCTCTATAATCCTGACGTCAACTGCATGTCTGATCGCCTGGTAGCGGTCATTCTTGTTACAGCATGACGCAGCCTCGATCTCATCATGAGTGAGCGGCGAACCGATATTCAGATGGATATTGCCTTTCTGCTGCTCGATTCCGGTCATAATGCTTATGAGATCCTCACGGGAGCCCTTGACATATTTCTGTGTCCGTGAAATCAGGCGCTCACGAGCCTTGAGGATATCGCACGGCTCATATTCGTATGAAATACTGAGCGGAACAATGTTAAGTTCCTCAAAATTCGTAGTGAAATCAGCAGTACCGCTCATATCCAGCATCTTGAGCAGTCCCTGCTCAGTAGTGTCGATACCGTCCTTGGCCCTGCCTTCACGCTGGGCAATCCATATGGAACTGCGGCCGGAGGTGATGCACTCTCTGATATATTTCGAAAGTACCTGTGACGAAAGATAGAGCTGTCTCGCATTGATTCCGCGAATGACCTTGATCATCCTGTTCGAGCGGATGAGATATTCTATATACTTGTTGGTCAACAGGTTGCTTCCCACTGCTATCTCTGTCATAGGAATCGCATTGCGGTAAAGCACCACCTGAGTTATCGCAGGGTCAAGAATAATGTCGCGGTGATTGGACATCGCCAGAAACTTGCCGTTGATTTTCTTGAGATTCCCGATGCCGTCATAGGAGAAATTGTGCGCTGTCGTGGACAGAACCCATTCTACAGCCTTGTTCATTACAAGAATCTGGAACTCGTCAATGCTCTTTACGCTCTTTAGTATTTTTCTGAGGAATTCAGGCTCTTTGTCCGGAAATATAGCTTTAGACACTTCCACAACAGCGGGATGATCTGCAAGTTTACCAAGCGCCTCTACCGCTTCCGCATCCGTATAAGGACTGATGTCGGTGAATTCATTCAATTCTTCACTCATAATCTTTAAAAATTGGTTTAGGATATCATACATTCGCGGATATCTCCACAAAATGCAGTATCAAGGGACAAAACTAATAAAAACCACGTGAATATGCAAAAAGTTCTATTCCAAAGGCTGCTCCAAAAGTAATATTATTGATTTCAAATAGGTGATTTTGTCGGCAGAATTGTTTTATATTTGTAAGAAATAATGCAACTGCATAGCACTGGACCAATGAAATTCAAGAACACTATCATGCGTATCGGACGCTCGATGAGCGCCATGGTAATGCCCAACATAGGAGCATTCATAGCCTGGGGACTCATCACAGCCCTCTTTATCCCTGACGGATGGCTGCCCAACGACAACCTGGCAAAGCTAGTTTCACCCGCATTGACCTATCTCCTTCCGATTCTTATCGCCTATACGGCGGGCAAGAACATCGCTGGCGACAGAGGCGGAGTAACCGGGGCGATAGCGACAATCGGCGTAATCGCGGGCAGCGACATTCCGATGTTCATAGGCGCGATGATTATGGGGCCGGCGGGCGGTTTGGCCATAAAGGAGTTCGACAAACTGACCAAAGGACGCGTCAGGAGCGGCTTCGAGATGCTGGTGAACAACTTTTCG
>ENA-OOWE01000777-OOWE01000777.1-human-gut-metagenome-genome-assembly--contig:-NODE-777-length-11216-cov-4.022937_pt1 | contig 11216 bp, 6 predicted proteins | sample MGYA00241402_ERZ501311 | MGnify/ENA primary metagenome ERZ501311 (study PRJEB25962, sample SAMEA2042363) | human gut metagenome | biome: human gut; feature: human-associated habitat; material: faeces... | reverse complement strand
TTCTGCCAAGTGTACGTCCACGTTCCGTCATGCAGCGGATTGCCAATCGCATCGTAGGCAATGGCGTTTCCGTTGAACACCGTGAGCTTGTCGCGCCAGTTCGCGTCACCATAGGTATAGGTAACAGTTTCCAGAGGAGTCGTCGTATCGGCATACGCAAAGCGTTCCTTTTTCAGGATGTTGCCGCCGAGGTCGTAGGTGTACTTCCAAGTCGTGCCATTTTCGCCAGAGCGGGTATCGCTGTGGTCGTTGACCTGCACCAACTGACCCAGCGCATCGTAGGTGTAGCCCGTCCACTTGCCGTTCAGCGTCGCACTCGCGATGTTCCCATTGTCGTCGTAGCCGTAACCACAGTTGCACCCCGGCTGGGTAATCGACGAAACGAGATTCGTCACGCTGCCCGTGCCGTAGCCACCCGCCGCGAAATGGTATTCGCTCGTGAACGTTTTGCTGCCCAGCTTGACCTCCGAGAACGTCGTTCGATTCAGCTTGTCAATGGTCGTCGTGCTCTGCCCAATGGTGGTCGCACCAATGCTGTACGTCAGCGACGTCGGACGATTTTCGTCATCATAGCCGAATTTCGTCCCATATTCCTGTCGATTTTCACCCACTTTCTCCGTGAATTCGCTCAGGTTGCCGTACACGTTGTCGTATGCGACCTGTCCCGTATACACATGCTGACCAGCTTCCGCGGTCTTCACGCGCACCGGGCGATTCGCCAAATCGTATTCACTCTGCGTCGTCCGATTCAGCAGATTGTCGCGGACTCGTGCCACTTGACCCTTCGCGTTGTAGTCATACTCGTATCGCGGCGCGGTTTCTTCGCCGTAGACCACCCCCATCACGCGATTGAAGTCATCGTACCGACTGCTGACTTTCGCCCCGTTGCCGTAAGTCGTCGCGGTCAACGTGCCGAAATTCGGCTTCGTCAGATCGTTCTGATACACACTTTGCGACAAGGTCTGATTCCCGACCTTGACCGCCGTCTGGCGACCCAGCGCGTCCTGCTCGAAGCTGTACACCACGTCGTTCGCGGCGTTCCCGTCCGTATTGTGACGGATTTCGACCAGATTCCCACGCTTTGCGTCATAGGTATATTCGTTATGTACTGTCGGAATTCCTGCTTCTGCGCCCGTTTTTGCAGAAGTTTTTACAATTCGCCGCAGATTGTCGTAAGCATACGTCACCGTCTGCCCCTTCGCGTCGGTCACGCTCGTCGTCGTGCCGCGCTGCGGGTCGGTCTCCATGCGCACAATCTTGCCGCGCGCGTCCTTCTGCTCGGTAACATAGTTGCCGTCATCCGTGTACGAAGTTTCACCGCGAATGAAGTAGCTCGGATTCTCCTCTGCATTCTGCACCTGACTCGTCAGCGGATTCCCGAAATTGTCATAGCTGAACTTGCTGACGCTGCCCAGCGGCGCAATGCTTTTCAGCAGCAGATGCTTCTTCTGCTCCTCTTCCGTGTCGCCGTAATGGAAGGTGCTGGACACCGTGCGACCCGCGGCGGTGTGCTTCGTCAGGTTGTCCGCATCGTCGAACTCGGATTTCTCCTGACCGCCGTAGAGCATCTTCCGCGTCTTGCGGTTGCCGTTTTTGTCATAAATATACTGCGTGCCAAACGCTTCCGGATACAGGTAGATGCCGGTGAAATCCGCGAAATTCATCTGCCGATTCATCTGCAAGACCACGCGGATATAGGTACAGTTGTTGGGCGCAACAATGCCCGCGCTCGCGAACTGCCAGTTGCCTTCTTCCGCGTTGAACACCGCAGAACCGCCTGTTGCCCAGTAGCAGTTCGCATTGTCCGGATTGCCTGCCGTAAACAAAACGGTAATTCGGCAGTAGATGTAGTTGTCCGGATCGTTCTTCTTCGCGAATGAGCTGCACCAGCCGCCCACCGTGAATCGGTCGCCGATTTTGCCGTAGTGCCGGAACTGCTGGTAATACGTTACCGTGCGATCGTAGCGGCCTGCCAGACGAATTTTCTGCGTATTGTCATGTTTCAGGCAGTCCGGTGCATGAAATTCATCCTTCGGTGCCTCCAAAGGCAGCACTTCAACATAAGAAGCATCGTTTTTGCCAACCGTCCATGCCTTCGGCTTGCCGTCCGTACCGGTCAGCGAGAAGTCACTGTTCTGAACCATATTGAAATGATTCAGCGTCAGCCCTTCTTCCAGCTGCATTGCATCGAACCAGCAATTGCCGCCCGCGAAGCCGTTCTGCATGTCGCAGTACGCCATGCAGTAAACCTTAGGTTCTGCATTCTCCGGCAGCGTGAAGGACACAGACACGCGCTCATACGGCATGTAATCCGTCTTTTCCCATACCTTGCCCGGTTCGGAATCCAGCGTGAACGTCTCATTACCCACCGCGTACGCAACGCGCATCACACCGCGCGGACCGCCAGATCGGACATATCCCGACAGCGTGTACGACTTGCCCGGCGTGAGCGTCACCGCCTGACGGACATACACGCAGTCGCTCGACCAAATCGTTAGGCGATACGAGACGAGACCGAACTGCCGCGTGGATTGGTCGCGCGTAATCGTGCCGGTGCTGCTTTTCTCCCAGACGCTGCTGTTTTCTTCGCACATCGGGTCAAGAAGGAGGTTTCGGACAACCCGCTGCATTCGGGAGCGTTCCGTCGCGTGGTTAATCGGCGCATTCGCGTTGTCGTCAGTGCGGTCGTATCGGGTGTACATCGCGTAGCCCAGCTCGTCATCCACGCTGGTTTGGTTGCCGTCATCGTTGAAATGGTAGCGAAGCGTCTTGCCCGAAATTTCATCTCTAACCAGCGCCATGTGATTGCCGTAGGTGTACGAGACGTTCGCCGCAGTCAGCGTCGTGCCGTTCTTCATGCCCGTTACGGTCGCGTGGGTAATGCAGTGCGGCAGTCCGTCGATGGCGTTCGTGTTACTGTATTCGTAAGTCACGTCCGCCAGTTTCTTATCCGGCTGCTGGTCAACATGTTTTTCAATTGCAGATGCCGACACGAGCAGGTGATAGCCATTTGCAAGCGCGTATTCGTACTTGCTCATGCGACCATCTTCGTGCGTAATGTACAGCGTTTCTTCATTATAATAGTTGAAGCGCACGCAGCTGTTTTCATTCTGCCAAGGCGTCTGAATCCGGTCGCACCGACCATCCATGTAATGGAATGTCGTAACGCGACCCGCGCCGTCCGTCACAGATGCGATTTTCAACGGAGCGTCCGCCACAGCCGTCACCACGACTTCGTTGCCAACCGCATCCTGAATCTTCTGAATCAGTACCTTCGCGGTTTCCGGTGCATCCTCCGTCGGCGTGTCAGATACCAGCGGGAACGTCATGACGTTGTCGCCCTTGTCGGTAATCGTGATATTCTCATCCCCGATTTCCAACGTCAGAGACAATCCGGACTGATCGGAATACTTCTTTTGGTCACTATCATTCTTCTTAAAGAAGTGTTCCGTGCCGTCGCCATCCGTATACACGAACTCCACTTCGCCATTGTACAGCACCTTGTGCAGCGTCTGGTGCAGCGAAGTCCGCCAGCCATAGCCCATGCCGAACTCGTCTTTGTCGCTGTCGCAAGAATTGTAATAGTGCGTAATCGAGACCGGCAGACGATTGCCATTCATCGCGGTATCGGCGTGGGAGAAGATCAGGTTGCCGTTGACGAGGCTGACACTGCCAGTCCCTGCCAAGCCTGCAGACTGATGGTCGTAAGTCAGATAGCTTTCCAAGCCTGCGAGACTCGCATATTCCAGCACGAAATACGGCTGATTCGCCGTTTCGCTCGAATGCAGCTGCGAAAAACTGCTTTCACTTTCGGGCGCGCTCAGCTGAACACCGTGGTTTTCGCCCAGATACCACTTGCGCGCAAGGCTCGTGACATCGAACTCTTTCCACGAATACTGATTTTTCAGTACGCGGCAATAGTCCTGATACACACCGCTGACATTCGGCTGGTGGTCATAGGTGATTGTCTCCGGATCCCAGCCCTCCAGCACTTCCTTGCACATGATGGCGGTGTCCGCCGTCGGTGCGTAGACATTGCGAACGCACAACTTTGCGGACGTAATGAAGTGATTCGCGCCCAGCCGCGGCAAGTCCACGACTTTCAAGTAGGTCAGGCGGTTGCCGTAGTAATTCGTGTTGCTGATCCACAGACGCTCGTCGTGCGAAAAGTTCTGCATCGAACCTTCCTTGACGTAGGTATCGAGGATGCCCGCGGCGTTTTCCGCGCTATTCGCGCTGTCCGCGAACGTCGCAATCGGGCTGTGAGCCTGTGCAGCCATCTGCTGGCGCTTTTCGGCGGACAGTTCCACCCACTGGTGCGTCGCCGCGTCGTACTCGTGAACCGGCGTGGTCTGCACCACTGCCCGGAAACGGTTGTTGCCCAGCGCGTACACCTTGCCGCAGCGGGTGCGGAGATGTTTCAGTTCCTGCTGAGCCGGGAACTGAATCTGTTCCTGATTGTTTTCTTGGTTACTCATATGTTTCCTTTCTTTTCTGTGCGCTCCTCTGGCGCACGTTTTTTCTATCGAACGGTACGAAAAAAGCCCCTCGCGCCGTGCGCGGGAGCTCCTCTGTATCTTTCGACGGTATGATTCTATCACACTTTTGCAGCGTGTGCATCCGCGTTTTTAGACATGGCTTGTCTTTCTTCTCTATCCGTCACGAATTCATGTAATCCCTATCGGGTATAATTTCACCTTCCTTATTGACTTTCGCCCCGATTGGGTATAAAATAGAGTGATGATTTAAGCCTTTGGAGGTGTTTATCGTGAACAAGATTGCCCAGTTTGTCCGCGAAAGCCGCAAGGCTGCAGGACTCACGCAAGAAGAATTTGCTGTTCGTTCTGGTCTTGGACTTCGCTTTGTCCGTGAATTAGAGCAGGGAAAACCTACTGTCCGCATGGACAAAGTAAATATAGCACTTGCTATGTTTGGCATGGAAGCTGTCCCCGGCAGAAAGGAAGCAGACTGATGGACGCATTTAGAACAGGATTTGTTTATGTCGAAGATTGCTATGCTGGCACACTTTCTGAGACAGAAGATGGCTACCGCTTTGCCTATGATGCAGATTATCTAAGCAGCGAGAATCCGAGAGCAGTTTCGCTGACTCTTCCGCTGCGTGATGAGCCTTATGACTCCAGCACACTATTTTCTTTCTTCGACGGTCTCATTCCAGAAGGGTGGCTGCTAAATGTTGTCACGCGCAACTGGAAACTTAATCGAAAAGACCGTTTTGGTTTGCTGCTTGTCGCATGTCGTGATACGATTGGCAAGCCTGCATTGCACTGCTGATAGAGCGTGCCGCTGTATTTGCATAAAGAAAAAGAGCCCTATCGGGTATAATTCTGCATTCGACATGCATTTTATCACCGATAGGGTATATTTATGATGTCAGCTATCTTTTCCAAGAAGCCAGTCTGTAAGGTTCTTTACGCGAATGCCATTATAGTTTCCTACTGTCAGGCGTTCTGCTGTAAGCACTACTTTTTCGTAATTATCGCGGATTTGTGTCAATGGACGCATTTCGCGGTCAAAAGTTTCCTGTGCCGTCATATCTGCTGTTACCTGATAGTAGCTGCATTCGCCATGCTTCTCCGCCACAAAATCAACTTTCCTGCTTCCGAGCTTGCCAATCATCACCTGATAGCCCCGTCGCAAAAGCTCAAAATAGACTACATTTTCAAGCGTGAAGCCGAAATCGTAATTTCTGCGGGGGAGAATGTGGTTTCTCAAACCGAGATCAACAATGTAGAACTTCTTGTTGACCTTCAGAAGCTGTTTTCCCACAATGTCGAAGCGCTCAGCAGGATAAAATATGAATGATTCTGTCAGCGCATCCACATAATCATCCACCGTATTCGGAGAAACTTTTCTGCCGGAAGAAATCAGATAGTCGGTAATGCTGCGAATAGAAACAGGGCTGCCCACCACGCTTGCAAGGTATTTGGCAATTGATTTCAGCAGGGCAATGTCTGTAATTTTCCGCTTGCTCGGCTCGCTTTCGCGCCGCACCTGCCTATCTTCGATGTCTTTCACGATAACGGTATTGTAGATGCCCTCCAAATAGGTTTCCACTTTTGCTGTGGTGCGCCCCATCCGAGCGACGTAAGGCAGTCCGCCGCATTTCAAGTACTCCGCAAAGCCGTTCTCTTCGTCCATCCCTGTAATCGTCAAAAATTCTTTCAGCGAAAGCGGGAGCATCTTAATCTCCACATAGCGCCCTGTCAGAAGCGTGGCAAGGTCGCCAGAAAGCGTGTACGCATTAGAGCCGGTGATGTAAATATCCACATTGGGCTTCACATACAGACTATCCACGACCTTTTCAAAGTCAGCAACCTTTTGAATTTCATCAAGAAAGATGTAGGTGTTTTTTTCGGGAATCAGCCGTTCTTTCAGATATGCGTACAGCTTTTTGTAATCCAGCAGTTCCTCATACTCCAATTCCTCGAAGTTTATCGAAACAATCTGCGCATCTGCAATGCCATTCTCCTTGAGCCAAGTTTGATACTGCGCTAGCAATGTAGATTTTCCACAGCGGCGAATGCCGGTCACGACCTTGATGAGTTGTTCGTCCTTCCAGCCAATCAGCTCGTCAATATACTCTTTTCGCTCTACCACTGAATACACCTCCTGCAAGAAGTATCTCTATTATAGAACAGAATATTCTCGAAGTCAATACAGTATTCCGAAATCGGAATTTTTTGTGCTTTTATGCAATCTTATTCCCAATACAAATCAATCGATACTGTTTTCAAATGAGAATGCGCCAAGATGCGCCGTGAATCTTTGTATTCTGGCTAACGCGAATGAACCCCAGCATACCAGCGCTGCGCATAGTATCCACAGACTGTTATTGATCAGCGCTGCAAAGTCGGTCGAATGCTAAAAGTTTTTGCATTGTAGTGCATTTACTTTATTTTTTCGCCGATTTATGCTATACTAATGATGCAGGAGGTGTACCACATGATAGATTCTCATGAACTTAGACGGCGCGACAGCTATTTGAATAAGCTGATCGGCTTTCAGGATACGGAACCAGTCAAGGTTATTACCGGTATTCGCCGCTGCGGTAAGTCCAGTCTGTTAAAGTTGATGGTTCAGCATTTGAAGGATACCGGTGTTCTGCCGGAGCAGATTATCGAGATGAATTTTGAGTCCTTTGATTTTCATAAGATGAGTGCTGACGATGTCTACCGATATGTGAAAGAGCGCATCATCGCCGGAAAGAGGATGTACCTTTTCTTTGACGAGCTGCAGCGAATCAAAGCATGGGAAGATGCAGTAAACGCTTTCCGTGTGGACTTTGATTGCGATATCTATGTTACCGGGTCGAATGCCTATCTTCTTTCTTCGGAGTATGCCACCTATCTCTCCGGACGGTGCGTAGAAATCAAAATGCTGCCGCTCTCTTTCCGCGAATTTCTCGATTTTCATGGTTTTGATGTTCGTGAAACGCAAAGTGCGCTTGGCGGGCTTCGCAAACAGGTATTCGATAAAAACAATGAACGCTATGAGTTGCGAGAGGTTTTCGCTGCCTATATGCGCTTCGGCGGGATGCCCGGCATTGCTGATGTTGGTCTGGAGCAGGAAAAGGTGCTGGCACTTCTTGATGGCATCTATTCCACAGTCGTAATCCGCGATATTCTGGAGCGAGAAACTCGCAGAGGGCAAAAGCAAATCACAGACCCTGCGCTGCTTCGCAAGATTATCCTGTTCCTTGCAGATAATATCGGCTCCAGCGTTTCTATTGCCTCCATCGGTAATATACTGGTAAACGAAGGGCTTTTGGACGATGATAAACGCAAGGGTATCCCCAGCGCACATACTGTACAAGCCTATGTGAATGCGCTGTTGGAGAGCTACTTCTTCTATGAAATCAAACGCTTTGACATCAAGGGCAAAGCCTACCTCCGCACGCTCGGAAAATACTATATCGTTGACATCGGACTTCGCAATTATTTACTGGGTTTTCGCAATCGCGACAGCGGTCACGCCATCGAGAATGTCGTTTACTTTGAGCTTCTTCGCCGTGGCTATGATGTAGCAATCGGCAAAATCGGCAATGGCGAGGTGGATTTCATCGCAACGACAGCTGACGAAAAAAAGTATATTCAGGTAACGGAGTCCATGATGAGCGAGGACGTGCGCAAGCGTGAACTCGCACCGCTGCAAAGCATTCGTGATAACTACGAAAAAATCGTGTTATCTCTTGAGCCGGGACTTGATACTTCCTATGACGGCATCAAATCCGAGAACCTCATTGATTGGCTTCTCAACGAATAATCACTGCATTTTCAGAGACACGTTCTTTGAGTCCCCGACGTAGAATGTACCTATTATAATAGGTAGAAACTCATCCTGAAATGCCAAAGAGCCCGCCAGCACACTGTGTTATTCACAGTATGCTGACGGGCTGAAAATACTCAATCCTTTTTCTTTACGAAGCAGCGTTTCTTATAGAACGCAATGCCATAGCAATGAATGTGGTCACTGTCATATTCATCTTCAAAATCCTTGGCATACATTCTTTGGTCAATTTGCCGCAGCGCCTTGTCACACGCAGATTCCAAATCGCCTAATGTCATCGCGCGTTTCGCTTCAAAAATTGCCACCCGGCCATTGATCGTATCGCAGACAACGACATCACTTCGACCTTCTCCATGTTCCTTGTTTGAATCCACCTGATATCCTGCACCAGCGAAAATACCGCTCAGGAATGCGTGATAAAAGTCCTCTCCATAATCATGGTAGCTTATGGTTCGCCGTAATAGTGTGCTCACTTCCCTTGTGATTTTTTCGCAGTCGCCACGCCACACGGCTTCAAAAAGTGCATTCTTATTCCATTTAGAAGCACTTTCCTCAAACCATTCAGCGACCTCTGTTTCAAAAATCTGCTTAATTTCCAAATTCGGAATTTTCAGTGCCACCATGTTATCCGTAAGAGCTTCATTGATTTCACCATCTCTGACCCGTGTCAAATAGCCCGTCAGGTACATCATGCTCCATAGATTTTCCTCAGAGGAGTGCAAATAGTCATACGTCAGATTTTCATCCACTCTCTGTACGATATATCCGCCGCTCATCAGCGTTTCCATTTTCTTGGTAATGCTTGTGCCGGCATAATCAATGAACGAGCGAATGATTGCGTTATCACTTGTATCTTTCCAATACTCATCTGGTTCTGCATTGGAATTTTTCTGCAAATCATCAATATAGCACATCACATCCCAAGGGCAATAGACATCGGCATCACCGAAACGGTAGCCATCATACCATTTCTTTATGACTTCTTCCTTCCCCTTGATGCCTGCATCTTCAAGGATTTTATCCACTTCGCTTTGAACAAATCCATAGTATTCGTTAAGGTGAGACGAAGTAATTGTGTTCGAGACGAAATTGTTTGTGCCTGTAAAAATGCTCTCCTTTGCAATTTTCAAGCATCCAGTAACCACGGCAAGTTGAAGATACGGATTATCCTTTAATGCCTGCATAAATCCCTTCATGATTTCAAGCATTTCTTTGTAGTAGCCGTTGCTGGTTGCTTTTGCCATAGGAACATCGTACTCATCAATCAGAAGAATTACATTTTTATGATAGTGTCTGTTCAGAAACTCTGAGAGAATTTGAAGTGACCGCATCACTTCAACCTTTCCCGCATGCTTATATGCAATATTCCAAAACAGCTTCTTTTCTTCTTCGTTCAGCACCGAGCTTTGCATCAGATATTCATGTTTCTTATAAAGTTCTCCAATTTCATAAGCAAACTGCTCATACGCAGTTGAAAAGTCGTTTCCTTCAACTGCCTTAAGACTCAAGCTCATCACAGGCCACTGGTTCATCCACGCATCGCAAATACCCTTTTGCTTTGAAATTTCCAGTCCCTCAAACAAACTTTTGCTATCTTTTTGAATGTCTAAGAAGCACTCAAGCGTACTCATTCCTAACGTCTTTCCAAAGCGGCGCGGGCGAGTTATTAATGTAACTTGCGTACCGGACGACTTGAGTATTTCACCAATCAGCCCTGTCTTATCGACATAGTATAGACCTTCTCTACGGATCTTTTCAAATTCGGATTTTCCCTTCGGAATGTTCAAAAAAGCCATGCTACCTACTCCCTTCCGAAGCATTACTACCGAGGCTGCTCTTGCGCATAACCCTCAAAAGGATATTGAACCTCAGTGTACTTTGATTTTACCATCTATCTCTGGAAATAGCAAGTCAATCGGACGGAATAGCCGGCGATATTTTTTTCTCAGTCCACTTGTCAAATCATTGGGCGGAGGGCAAGCAGACGAAGAAACACGATTGAAGGAGTCCAATCCATTGCTAACGTTGCGCTATCGTCCTTCTGCGCAGTGCATCCAGAAAACATCTCTTTTACTTTTGATTCTTTTTCGTATTCATATTTTCCATAAGTTCCCGAATCCATTCCTCGTGCGTATCGCTCTTATTGCGAATTTCGCGGAACTCCCTGCTTAATAGGTGCTTCATCACCAATTCTTTTGGTGCATATTGCTGCTGAGCGTTCTTAAACCAGCGAATCATTCCAAGACTTGCCCACGTCAAAACGGTCTTTTTTGAGTAACCCGTCAACTGGGAAATCGCCGCCGCCGTCATCAAGTCTGGATACACGCTGATTTTCCGAACTAAAAGCCGCTGATACGCTCGCATAACTGCTTGATCATAGTTGATGGACGGATGCACAATCGGCTCACGCCCCGCTCCGCCTACTCCTGTAACACGATACCTGTCAGGATGCTTCTCCCTATCCCGAAGGAATGCCACTGCATCACTCGTTCGGATAATGTACTTATGCGTGGAATGCCCCGTATTTGTGCAAGCAATCATCCCATTGTCAAGATAGAACTTCGCCATGCGCTTGCTGATATGGCACAGTTTATAGAGCTGTTCCTTCGAAATCGTCTCCGGATACGCCTTCAAAATCGCTTTATAGTCGATGTTCTGACTCATTGCATATCACCTCATCTGTTTTACCAACACCAGACGGGTGTGCGTTGCACGCTGTTCTCGTTCTTTTCTCTCCAATTTTCTCTCCAAACTGCCAAATTCTCTCCAAATTCGGAGAGAACAGCGTACATCTTTCGAACCTTTGCCTCTGCTTGCCTGCCGCTCTTGCAAAGTCAAGAAACACTTGATTTTTGAACATTTTCCGGGTACGCCAACTTCCAGCACATCAATTTCCGCAATTCCATGCA
>ENA-OOWE01000776-OOWE01000776.1-human-gut-metagenome-genome-assembly--contig:-NODE-776-length-11220-cov-3.217286_pt1 | contig 11220 bp, 7 predicted proteins | sample MGYA00241402_ERZ501311 | MGnify/ENA primary metagenome ERZ501311 (study PRJEB25962, sample SAMEA2042363) | human gut metagenome | biome: human gut; feature: human-associated habitat; material: faeces... | reverse complement strand
GCTGAACCGTGATGAAAGAGCTTTCTCCTACGGGATCTTCTCCCCCGAAGCGCTTCTCCAGATCCTCAAGAGTGCCGAGGCGCTCTACGTACTTGGTGGACGGCTTTTAAAGTGTTAAACTACAGGAAATAATGTGTACCAATTTGGTACTTGTTTTGAGAATTACTATATTTGTGCAGTAAACAAGAAATATTATGGTCGTAGTAAGTAGCAGAGAATTCCGAGCCAATCAGCGAAAATACTTTGATTTGGCTCGCACCAATGATGTCGTGATTATTTCAAGAACTCACGGCAGCTATCGTCTTGTGCCTGTTCAGGATGACGACACCATCATGAACAGCACAACTTTGAACGCCAAAATCCGTCAGGGCATTGCTGATTACGAGGCAGGAAAAGTATACAGAATGAACGACGGCGAGAGTACCAAGGACTTTATTGACAGAATGATTAGCGAAGACTGAAATGTACACCCTTGTTTTTACCGAAGACGCTTACAGGTCGACTAATACAGAAGGCCGAACATCCAGAGAGGAATGCGGTTCCCATAGCCGGTTTCTATGCCGTCAATCGCCAGATAACTGTCCGGAACATTCGCAATCTGTTCGAAGTCTTTTCCTTCGCCGCCAACTTCGAAAAGGTATTTTCCATTAACCAGAAAATCTCCCTTCTGAGGTATTTGAACGGTTCCGACGGAAGATAATTGGTCAATGAAAAAAGTCTCGCGCATCGTGCCGACATTTATAGTCGGGGAGAAGGCGTACATAAGATTCGTATTCCCGAGATATATCTTCTCAGGGTTCACAAGTCTTTTATAATTTTTAAGTTCCACTGTAAGAAGTTCCAGTATCTCGGCCTCATCCAATTTGTAAAGCAGATTGAGAAGAGTGTTCCTTGTGGTACTCATTGACGCAGCAAGTTTCTCCGTATTCGGCTGGAGCGGAACATTCTCGGCAATTATCATAAACAGTTTCTTACATTTGTCCACTGTTGTATAAGATATTTTTTCCACTGCCGGCAAATCACTTTCTACCACGAGTTTCACCACATTTTGCAGTACAACGGGGAAATCAGTTCCGGCATCTTTATAGAACGGATATACGCCATAATGAAGATACTGGTCGAACTTGGAAAGAATCTTTGTTTTTCCTACAATTTCCATAGCTACAGCAACGTGTCCGGACAGCAATTCATCCAATGACAGCGCCCGCAGTTTCATAATCCCCTCATATTCAAGAAATTCTCTGAAAGACATACCTTTCAGAATATATGGAGTCTGCCGCCTGGACATATCCGTCAAGGAATTGTCAATCTCCAGCATTGATGAACCGGTATAGACAATGCGCAAGTCCGAGTATTGGTCATACAGATTCTTCAGTATCTGACTCCAGTTAGCGTATTTATGGACTTCATCTATGTAAAATTCACATATTCCCCTGTTATACAGAAACTCGACAAGTTCTTGAAGCGAATGGGTATTGAACCAGAAATGGTCCAATGATATATAGATAGTATCATCGGGGTTCTTATATTTTTCTTTTATACGCTGAAGCATCATGGTAGTCTTGCCGACTCCACGCTCTCCTCTGATTCCGATTACCCGCGCATCCCAATTGATTTCGCCATACAGATATCGTTTGAAAGACGTGGATATCTGTGCCAACTTACTGTGATAGAACTTAATAAGCGGAGTGATTTCTGTCAGTTCCATAATTCTGATTGTTTTCACAAATATATAAATTCATTTTTGGAAAAACGAATTTAGTGTGAAAAATCGTTTTTAAAAAAACGAAAAGCCGGGGCATCCGATGGTGAAATGTCCCGGCGAGGTGTTTATATCAGTTTTACTATTTGAATTTCGCGTCAAGCAATGCTGCGCGCTGCACGGTGAGGTCCTTCATCCTCTGTATTTCCAGTTCGTAAGTACGAGCAGGCATGTTCGCCTCGTCACTGTACTGATAGTAGAAATCCCAGACGCTGAAATTGGCGGCAATGGCCTTGCGCATCTGCTTAGGCTTTTCGTCAAGTTCAGAAAGGATTTTGGACTTCAGCTGCTCCTTTTTGGAGGCCCACCTCCTGCCGACAAACTTGCGGAACTCCGCATCCTGCCAGAAACGGTGGGACCAGTCAGGATTGATGTAAGGAGGCATATAGAAGCCGCCGTATATCATGAGCTGGGTGAGAGTGTTGCCGTGCGGAGTGCGCTTGTCATTGTTCCAACCCTTGTCAAGGTCCCAGACCGGTCCGAAGAAGATTTTGTCCACTCCGCGCCTCTTGTAGAAATATGTGCTGGTATAGCCATCCATATCACCTGCGAATTCCTTCACGATGATGAAATCCGTCAATGTCTTCTCATCGAACCATTTTCTCCATCCATTGACAGGATCGGTGAAATTGGATGAATACAGGGCTGCTTCAGCCTTGCGGATGAAATCTTCAATATACTTGTACTGGGAGATGTCCATGTCGTCATCTTTCGGATACTTATGATCCATGTAGATACCATGACTTGAAGTGAAGCTGACAGGATAAGGCTCGTCGTGGTGGATGTTCGTCTCAATGAGATGTCCTCCGGTAATCTTAACCGGATCTGAGCCGTCGGCTGCAACAAGTTTGTCGAGATCTATGCGTCCCTTGGCAACCTCCATCTGATCAGACATCTGATATACTCCGTGATAATTGTCTCCGGAATACACGTTCACCATCTGGGAGCACGGAGTAAAATCAAGAGCCGCCTCATCGTGGTATTTTTCAGATGAACTGAACAGAATTCTTGAGAGTTCGAAGCCCAGATGATTGCGCAGCAGGGACTTGTCCATGTCGTGAGCGAGAAGCACCCAAGACTTCGCCTTGGCATGGTTCAGGCCGATCGGCCTGAATTTCTCCGGAAATTTGATACGATACGGTTTCTTGGGAAGTCCCCAGGTGGAGTTTCCTCTTCCGCGTATTTCAATCTCCGCATCAGATGCTGTCCATCTTCCCTCATCGGAACCCGGACGATAGATGTCGAACTTGGTCTTCCTGTATGTCTTCTTGTCCGTTATGCTTGAAACCGGGATATGAATTCTTATAACCGGAAGTTCTGTATTGATCTGCGGGCAGTTGAAAGACACGCGATAGGTGTTTTCGTCGCCGTTCTCGGCCTTCACGACCAGATCGAAATCATCAGCGAACGAGATGGCTGTCTGACCGGAAACCACTGGTTGGCCATTTACAAGGACAGTCTCCCCATCTGTAACAAATTCCGGAATGAGCATCTCGGGCTGAGCCTTGTCTATCCATTTGAGATACTTGGCACTGAATGTCCTGGTCGCCTCATCGTAGCTGAAGACCAGATCCTGTGAAAGACTGTTCGGTGCCGCCTTCAGAACAAGGGAGGAGAGGCTGTTGGTGGAAGCCTTTTTCCTTTCCTGTTTGACGACAAGACTCCGGCTCTCACATTCGGGAGCAGAAAGCACGATGGTCGCGCTCCTGTCTTCCTTGAGATCCATTGCGGCGACATTCACGATGAGCACAAAGGAGTATTCTTCCTCAGTGGAAGATATCATTGCCTTGCACCAATCCTGCTCAGGAGAGATGCTGAGGCTGACCTTTCTGGTAGAGCGGAAGTCAAATTTGAATACGCCTCCTTCTGAAGGGGCGACAATCTCTTCTTCATCTAATATGAGTTCAGGCCTGATCTCCGGCTCATCAGGTTCTGAAGGATTTGTCGGGTCAATGATTTCATGCGATTTCTGACACGCAGAAAAAGCAATGAGCATAAAAAGAAGCACCGACGACAGTGCCGACTTGATTCTGGTCATAAGTATGTGATTTTACATACATATAGACGACTGAAACGCCACTATTTACGCATCAATGATAAAAAAGGCAGCTGAATCGTCCTCACAGGACTCTCCAGCCACCTTCATATAGACAATCTAATTTATAGATTCATTAGTTTTCAGGAAGAGAAACAGCCTCGAACGTGATACCTGCGTCTCCCTTGTTGTCGTTACCCTGCTTGCGCACGTTCAACTCACCATAGAGAGGGTTCTTGCCGCCATCTGAGACGTTAGGAATTGTATTACCTTCGCCTGAAGCAACTTTCCAGTAGCACTTGAGGCCTTCAGAAGCAGGATCCACTGTATAGAAGTGGTTCTCAGCATTGATTTCCGCCTCAGTAAGAGTCTTCTTCCAGATACGGAACTCTGTCATCAGACCAAGGAAGTCACGATTGCTTTCATAAGAGTAACCAATCCAGAAGCAACGGTTGCCGGACGGCTCATAGCTCCAAGATGGAGAAAGGTCAACCCACTGAAGTTTTGTTGTTCCGTACCATGACGCCTGTTCGAACGTATAAGAACCGATCTTGACACCATTAAAATATGCAGTTGCTACAGCGTCACCAAATGTGATGGCCACATGAGTCCAACGATTTGCAGGAAGCTCTTCAGGTATGTTCCAGTTACCTGCTGTAGTAGCAATCTGAATTCTGTTGGAAGCATTGCCGACATCACCGAAACGGAGAAGGAACTGTCCCTCGATACCCATAATGGTCATAACGGCTCCTGTCTTCTTGAACGACTCCGGCTTGATAAGGCACTCGAGAGTGAAGTTGTAGCAAGTACCAAGTCCTCCGTTCTCCCACTTAGGGAAGAGACGGTTTCCGTTCATACGGACAGCCCAGCGTATAATAGCATTCTGCTGTGTGATGGTAACCTCTGCAGAGAGCGAAGACTCACCTTCTTTAGCATCTGTCTGTGTGAAAGTTATCTTGGAAGAACGTTTCTGTCCGTCGAATGCACTGATTTCGAAATACTCGCTGCCGTCCTTATACTCCTTGTGTTTAATCCAGGATTTGCCGTCCTCAGCAATATTGATTGAATACTTGACATTGGCGGTAATGCCGATTGCGATAGTCTCACCACCGATCTTGACAGGATACATCTCTTTTGCAGTAGCAAGAACATGCTTTGCCTCCTGGAGAACTGAAACCTTGACAGGCTCTACACCTTCAGCTGAAATTGTAAGTTCAGCGCTTCTGTCATCAAGACCTTCAAGTCCCTTGTATTCGAACACAAACTTGGCCTCTCCTTCATTTGCGCCCTCGAATGTAGCCTGATACTCAAGCCATTCTCCTGCACCTTCGCTGAGAGAGAAAGTAAGGTCACGATAGTTGATTGAAGACTCTGCGATAACTTCCAAAGTACCTTTCTCATAACCGAGAACGACAGAGGCATCGCTGACAAGTTTCAAGTGGTCAGGAATAACTTCTGTAGGAAGAGAAGTGAGTTTGAAATTATCGGTTGTCTTTCCGCAAGTGAATGTCCAGTCGGAAACCAGAGCTTCCTGACTGAGGTTCGGCTGCACTGTGAATTCTACGATATCACCATCTACACCTTTCTTTACTGAAGGGGTAACCCATGCGCTATAATCCGCCTTGCCTTCAAGTGTCCATTCTGCAGAACTTGACACGATCACCTTGAAGCTTCCGCCTGTATTAGGAACAGATGCAGTGTGCGGAGATACAGTAATTTTTTCCTGTACTGGTGGTGCGACCTTCACATTCTCCGGTTTGCTACATGCAAACAAAGCAAGAACTGATGCCGCAGCAACTAATATCTTTTTCATATTCTTGGTTTTAATTATATTTTGATGTTATCATGGTAATCATTTTAAAAGGAGTCAGACTCTTCTTAAAATGATTACCTGTGGTTTCATTAACGAGTGTGACGATTAGGGTCGTATTTTCCTTCACCGATTTTGTTCCAGACGCCTGTAGGTTCTACCAGATTCTGATCGTAGAAGCCTTTGGCTGCTGCCTTAATGTAAGAATCAGATCTATATCTGTTGCTGCTTACAGAACCTGTACCTGAAGGGTCAAATGCGAACCACATGCACCAGCCGTAGCCCTGGTTTTTCATATTTCTCGCAGAATCCTCTGTGATTGAACCATAACCACGGTTCAATTCGATAGACATTCCAGAGCAATTGGCCTTAGTAAGGTCTCCATAAGGAGATGTTGTTCCGCCATAGTTGGCTACGCTGAAGTCAAGCCATTCTGAGATTGGGTGATCAACCTGAGTCTCCTGGTCTTTAACAGATGTAGGAAGAGTGTAAAGCTGACCATAAGCGAATGTAGAAACTTCTGTCTCCCACGGGCAAGTAGCCTTGAGAGCTTTCTTGAGCTCGTAGCAAAGTCTTGCTCCTGCTGCCGCGCTCCTGTTGGTAAACCAACGGTTGCCGATGATAGGTGAGCTTGAGTACTCGTCATCAAGGTTTACTCCGTCAAGTTTGTATGTCTTGCATGCATCAGCAACTTCCTGAGCCCACTGGGCAGCACCCCAGTCTGAAAGCTGGCAGAGACCTGCAGCATCGTGGTTTCCGAGAAGACCGAGATATACCTTGATACCCTTCTTGCGAAGAGGCTGGAGATAAATCTCTGAATCATCGAGAAGCGCCTGGACATTAGGGTTGTTTGCAAGGTAAACAACATCCTCAGCTGTATTGTAGTTGATGTTGGCTGCGAAGAGGATAACTGCATCAAAGAATGGAGTGCCATCCTCGAGCATATACTCTATTGCGTTAAGAGGGTTACAGTCATTGACCTCGAAGTAAACGACGTTCTTGATCTGCTTAGGGTTCTTCTTTCTGACAATCGCATTGACACGGCAATCTGCCTGTTTTACGGCAGCATTCTGTACCGGCTTGAGATAAAGAGGAAGAAGGTAAGCAGAACCGAGAGAAAGGCCTGAAGCGTTGAGTTTGACCTCTACTTCAGCAGACTCTTTCTGACCTGCCTTGATGACGATTTTACCATTGTCAGGGATGGTGACTGCTTCCTTCGGATAGAGAACAGCCTCACCATCTTCCTTGTGAAGATAGTTGTATTCACGAAGATATCCCTCGTCGTAGAAGAGTTCAACCTCTACATCTGAAGATACGGCTGCATCAATGGCTACTTTCACCTTTACAGAAGTCTCAGCCTCTGTCTTGACAGCGATATTCGTATCGCTGGTAGCGGTGAGCTTCACAGCTGCGCCCTCTGAAGGTGTCGGTTCAGGAGTAACTTCGCCTGTTCCGGCTGCCTGAACTACGTTGATTGAAACCGGCTGTGCTACGCCTGCTTCAATACGGATACGTCCGATTCTCTGCTCTGTGGTTGTGTTCTCTTTTGCATTTACGCTGAGAGTTCCTTTCTCCATGTTCGGAGTGAGCACGATCCACTCTGCTGTTGCAGTTGCTTTCCATGCGTCAGCGTTTGTGGTGACGGTAAGAAGCACGTCAGAGTTGTCTTTCGCATTGAAAGAGATAGCCTCTTCCGGTTTTACTGTGAGAGTCTCTACAACTTCGTTTGGAGACTTCTCGCAAGAAGCAAGGGTAAGTGACATCACTGAGATGCCGAGCATACCTTTCAAAAATCTTTTAAACATAATTTTAAGGTTATCTTTTTAGTTGGTTTATTTATAAATAATCTTGATGATTTTCACATTAAGGAAGGGTTACCGCTCTCCAGAGGATATCATGGTCTGCAGTAAGATTATTTCCATAAGTAGAGTAATCCTTTGCGGTCTTTCCCGCTGCATCGTCAAATTTCCAGTAAGCAAGCAGGCTTGCGTCAATGTCAGACGGGTAAAGCTTGTAGAAATGATTCGGAGCATTGATTTCTTCTGCTGTAAGAACCTTGTTCCAAAGACGTGTCTCTGCAATCATTCCGTCGAGGCTGCGCTTGTCATCATATGAGTAGCCTACCCAGAAGCAGCGAGGCTTTCCGTCCGACTCGTCAGAATGAGGTGCGCTGAAATCAACTGACTTGAATTCAACTGGAACCTGGACACCGTCTCTGACAACTGTTCCGATTACAGAGAGGTCTTTTTCCGCACGCAGACGGCCGTCAATATAAACCTGGATGACACCCCTGTTGAATGTAACTGCAAGATGATACCATCTGTCAGCCTTAAGCTGCAACGAAGCGTCTGAAAGGTCTGCCCTGAGAGTTGAATTGCCCTCGACGTCCTTGTACGCACATGCAATCTGAATCTGGTTTGAAGGGATGGTGACATCACCGATTCTCACGAGGAAATGGTCCTCAACGCCCATGACAGTGAGAATCTTGCTTTCATTGTTGAATGCATGACAGTTGATGAGCGTCTCCATAGTGAATGTCTCAAGATTCTTGACAGCAGCCCAGTTGTCCCAGACTGGCCATGCACGGTTTCCCTTGATGTCGGCAACTGCATTTACGAGCGATGCTTCTTTCACTACGTAATACATTGTCTTGGCTCTCTCGAGCACCTCGACTCCATTCGGAGCGATAGTGACAGGGAGTACATATACCTTGCTGTAGTCAAGTTTGTCAAGACCCGTAAAAGTCAATTCAATGTCTTTGCTGGTAACATCTCCCTTGCGGAGGACTGTAGAAAGACCGTCAAGACTGCAATTTGCATCCGGAAGAAGTTCCGCCGTCTCATCATACCATGCCTTGCGGTAGGTGTCGAGCAGCTCAGGAGATTTCACGACTGTCACGTCAATGTCATTGTCGAGAGGTTTGGCGACTGATACCGACAGGTTTCTGGTAAGAGTCTTTACACCCTCGTCTGTCGCAACCCTGACTTCAGACCTGTAGTTGTCAGCATTGATGAACATCTTGTTCTCAAAGCTGCCGTCCTGGATCGAACACCCTGTCAGGGCGAGGGCTGCCACAAAAATAAATATGCCTGTTCTTTTCATATCTGCATTAGTTTTCTTCTGTATTCTGCGACTGATTCATTATTGAAATCGCCTTGCGCACATTGCAGAAAGGATAGTTTTTGTTGAAATAATCGTCATATGCATTTCCTGCCGAGAGCCCGCATGCCTTGAATGTCGTGTTTTCGGATTCTGAAAGTACCCAAGAGGCACCGGCAATGAGTGAAGCACCTTTCTGTTCAGGCTCAGCTACAGCAGGAACGGTCAATTCCATAATGACGTTGCTGTTCACCGGATTTCTTCCGAGAATACGGCCTACAAGTGCTGTGAGCTTCTGCTCCTCTCCGGCAACAAGGATGATGTGCGAGCAAGTCTTGAGGAAATCCGTATCTACCACATTACGGGCACTTCCCCTGAAGACAACCTTCAGTTCGGGTTTCGCTGCACAATATGCCTTGATTGTTGCGATGAAGGCCTCGTGGGAAGCTTTTGCATATTCTGTAGCCGTATTTCCGACAAATGACGCTACGACTCCGTGGAAACCATACTCGCCACATTTGTCGAGCTGCTTCTGGGTCTGCTCCTTGAAGAACTGTGCAGCTTCCGCAGCAGTTCCTGCCGGTTTTCCTTCGTCAGCTCTTTTATCCTCGAGAAGTCCCCATGCTGTATGGATTCTCGCGTAATCTATGAAGAGAAGCGCCTCTGTGCCTTTGCGCTGAAGAACCTGAGGAATCTCAGACACGACAGCGGCGTCAAGTGCCTCATCCATGTCCACAATTACGAAATCCGCACTGTCAGGCATCGCCATCAGATGCTGGTTCTGGCTTGACGGATGGTCAGCGGTGCCCTTCATTGTGACGAACATCAGCTTGTGCTCCGTTTTCTTGTATTCCCTGATGCCTGAGAGATATGCCTCATAAGCCGCAGGGTCGATTTCCTCCGGAGTCTGGTGACGGAAATCGAGATTTTCCGGTTCGGTCCATTCACTGCAAGACGTGAAAACGAAGAGCATTGTCGTGAGGACAGCCAGCGATATATTTATAATCTTTTTCATTTCAGTAAATCTGTTTCTGAAGTAGTTAATCTTAATCCTGTCTTACCAGTTGAGATTACTTTATCACAACTGCCGGATTGCAGTCCCACCAGAGGCGTGTGCCCATCTTGTCCGGGCCACTGAGATAGGAAGCTACGGCAGCATTCACATTCTCACCGTTGTTCGAGTACTCAGCAAGCGGATAGACCATACGGCGTGCGCCGAATTCGTTGGTCACCGAGCCGCCGCTCTTGTTGCCGGCGTCTGTTGCAGGGAAGAACTTAGGATAACCTGTACGGCGATGGTCAGACCAGGCCTCGATTCCGTTGTTGAAGTTCGCAATCCACTTCTGGATCATGATTCTCTCCTGTTTTTCCGCTGCCGGTGCTGCATCATTCCATTTTACCGTGATGGCTGAGAGCACTCCGGCGTAACTGTTGAGACCAGCAGGGTCAGCATATGTTGCAGGCTTGTTCTCGTTGTCCTCTGCATATTCAGCATGGCCTGAAAGACCGAACTGCTCGAATGAGAGCTTGATTCCTTCATTGTAGAACTCTTCTGCCGTTCCGGTACCCATGTTGAATCCGAACACTGCCTTTGCCTCTGCCTTGAGGAAAGCAACCTCAGCCGCATTCATCCATACGAGAGGGTCCTCTGTAGTGACATTGACTCCGGAATACTTGCGTCCTACGCTGTTCAGAGACGGTTTTTCAATGCTGATTCTGATACCGGCATAGTCAATGCCGTCAAACTCCGATTTGATGAAGTATTTTGCACGACGAGGGTCGTTGTATCCGTTCATGTAGCAGATGATGTCTGCTGCCGCATGGGTATCACCTCCGGTCACGCTACCTGTAGGCTGGTTGTACTTGATGGCCGTGTAGAGAGGATTTCCCTTGTCACCGAAGGCCACTTTCTGAAGAGCCGCATTGTCAGAATTGTCAGTGAATACACCTATTTCGTGGTTCACTGCCTCCTCGGCATACTTCTTCGCCTTCTCAGGAGCAGCATAGACAATCCTCATCGCCATTCTGAGTTTCAGGGAATTGGCAAACTTGCACCATTTTACAGCTGTTCCGTCATATACAGGATCCGCTGTGGACGGAATGCCTGAAAGTCTGTTCTCCGTCAGAGTCTTGATGCAGTCGTCGAGCTCAGCGAACATCGTGTCATATACCTTCTCCTGTGAGTCGTAGGCTACGGTGATTTTTCCGCCCTGACCGATCTGTGAGTAAGGAATCGGACCGTATGTATCTGTAACTCTGAGCATTGCAGTCACCTTGATGATGGTTGCGATGGAAAGTGTGACAGGGTCGTCGGTTATGCTCTTGAGCTCCGAAAGGTTGGAGTAAAGTGTAGGGATAATCCTGTCACTTGCGAGCAATACTCTCGTCCAGTCGTCTGTCGCATTGTAATTGTCAATGGTCTTTTCGAATGCACCGGTCGTGGAGTAATATCCTCCCATCGGGCCTCCGAGCAGACAGTCCGTGAACTGCGCGGTATTCACATCGGTAGAGACT
>ENA-OOWE01000763-OOWE01000763.1-human-gut-metagenome-genome-assembly--contig:-NODE-763-length-11296-cov-3.232542_pt1 | contig 11296 bp, 9 predicted proteins | sample MGYA00241402_ERZ501311 | MGnify/ENA primary metagenome ERZ501311 (study PRJEB25962, sample SAMEA2042363) | human gut metagenome | biome: human gut; feature: human-associated habitat; material: faeces... | reverse complement strand
ATTGTACTTGGAGGCTTTTGTTGCAGCCAATAAGGACTGCTGCTGTTTGATCTCGTTGAGCTCCAGCACTACTGCGTAGGAAGCGATGAACAAGAAAACAGGGTCATCCGTGTAGCGGGTCGGGTCATCCACGGCAATGAAACCCTGGTTGATCCGCTTGGAGAATGGTGCCGCCAGCAATGTAGTCACCCCATACTCCCGAAAGAAAGCTGCTTCATCTGGATAGACTTTCTCCAATCTCTGCAAGTCAGAAATCACGACCGGTTTATTGGCTCGAAGTGCTTTCTTCCATCTCGGGAACTTCTCCATGGGCAGGCATTGGAGCATATCCCTCTGCGCTTGGACACCATCTTTGCACCACTCATAGGTAATGACACCAATCCCAAGCTCCCAGTCAGCTTCCACCACGGAGGCCCTCGATGCGCCATAAAACTCAGCCGCACCTTTCAGAAGGCCATTGATGATGGCTTCCGAATCCTCGGTGTTTCGCAGACTGGCCTCCAACACGCTCATTCCACGATGAAACGCACTGCATTCAACAAGTGGGGTAGTTTCCTGCATGATTTCGTTGCTCATGAATACGCCTCCTTTGATTTGTAAAAAAGCGCAGAGACTGTCCAATGTAACTCGGGCAGCCTCTGCTGTGAACCGCGCAGCAGGGCTGAGCGGCTATGTACTATACAATTGTCTTGATGAATGCGGCAAGAGCCTCACGCTGATCCTCCTTGAGAGCCGCAACACTATTGTCTAATTCATTCTTGGCGTTAGGTGAATTTGCCGGATCGTTCTCCGTAAAGAACTGCGCCAGCGTGATTCCACAAGCATCACAAATCGCATTTACCGTCGGCAGGGACGGCTGATTATTTCTCTTGAAGATATTGCTGATTGTTGTCTGCGACAGGCCGGATTCCTGCGCTAATCGATAAATAGTCCATCCGCGTTCGTTCATCAACTGCCGGATTCGGTTTTGTGCATTGAACATATATACCACCTACTATGTTATTAGTTTACACCTCATTTGATTATCCTTGTAGAACTCATCAGTATGGTATATGGCAATCAAATGATGTGTACTTTGTGGTGATATACTATGCAATTCCGGCGTATTACCCAGAGTTAGAACTGCAAATTGTTTTTCTCTCAGGCTTCAATGCAAATCACCTCTATAAAGCAAAATCCCGCAAGGCATGGATTATACACCGATGCCTTGCGGTTTCTCTGTACTTACAAATGTGTTATTTCAGGGAATGGTCACTCACGGGTCAGCCGACGAATATTGCCGATGATGAGCATTAAGTCATCGTCATTCAGCTTTCGCAATTCTTCAATGGCCGTTTGCAGGAGTGCGGGATTTTCTTCGGATTCATCGAAGAATTGGCTTGGTGTAATATCAAAATAGTTACAGATTTGAAGAAACTCTGCCATAGGTGGCAACGATTTGCCAGAGGATATGTTATAAACATAGCTTCTGCTATGCCCGAGATCATAACTCATTTGATATTCAGAGACACCCTTTTTTAATCTCAGCTGGGTAATTCGGTCACGCACGAATTGTGTGTCCATATGATACTCACCACCTATCTTATGCATATTTTAGGTGATGGCCGAAGAAAAATAACCCACGATTTTACGCCGTTTACCTTGAAAACATACAGGAATTTATGCTATAATACAGAAAATTATGTTTTTTGCTCTGCGATTCAAGCCATTTATCGAATTGTGCTTGTTTATAGCGTATCAGAAATGTTTAGCCCGCATTGCATTGCAACAAAAAAACGAGTGCCATAGGCACTCGTTCAGGCGTCGCTTCTTTTCGTGAAGTATCTAACTTGAGGACACAAAATCCGGCAAGATTCGATTAATATTATTCTACAAAATGTTGTCGGATTTGTCAATATGCCGCGCTCTGATTGCCAGAAAAACTCCCATTATTTTGGCAGAAGGAGGTCAGACGCTCCTGAATCCGTGTATTCGTTGCGATGTCTACTCTCAAAGCCGTCATAGTAGCCGTCAGCAAGGATCAATGAGAGGAGTGTTTTTCTGTGTCCAAAAGAGGCGAGAATATTTACAAGCGAAAAGATGGTCGTTGGGAAGGCCGGTACATCAAGGAGCGTTCTGCTGACGGGAAGGCGAGATACGCATATGTTTATGGGAAAAGCTATGCCGATGCGAAGCAAAAGCTGCTGGACAGACGGATCATCGACTGCTCTCCCAGCCATACAAAGTACGGGGATATTCTTCGCAACTGGATTGCCATGTCCCGCGTTCATATAAAAGAGTCGACTTATTCCCGATACGTCCATCTTGCAAATGCCCACATTCTACCTTACTTAGGAGAGCTGCCAACGGACAAGCTGACTACCCAGACGGTTGAAAGGCACATCTCTTTTCTTTTGAATAAGGGGCGTGTCGATAAAAAAGGTGGTTTGGCCCCCAAGACTGTTTCGGATATTTTAACTCTTATCAAGGGGTCGATTGATTATGCAAATTGTTCTGGGTACTCAGTTAATTGCTATCTCGACCGGTTGACTGTTAAAAAAACGCAGCTTGATATGCGGGTCCTGAGTGTCGACGAGCAACACAGACTCTGTGATATCCTTATGCGGGATATGAATCTGACCAAATTCGGTGTGCTGCTCTGTATGTATACTGGGATCCGTATCGGAGAAGTCTGCGCTTTGAAATGGGAGAGCATAGATTTCTCGGAAGGCATTTTGTCCATTCGGGAAACTCTGCAGCGCATTCAAGCCACGGATGTAGGGGCCTGTAAGAAAACGAAGATTGTTATAACTGAGCCCAAAAGCAAAAAAGCCATTCGGGATATTCCGCTGCCTGGTTTTGTCCTTAAATACGCTGCGTCGCTGAAACACAATCCTAAAGCATATATACTGACCGGATGTAGCGACAGATATATCGAGCCGCGTTCATTGCAGTACACTTTCAAGAAGTACACCAAAGAATGTGGCCTGACCGATGTAAATTATCATGCGTTACGGCACACCTTTGCAACTCGCTGCATTGAACTGGGATTTGATGTTAAGACCCTCAGTGAGCTTTTGGGCCACTCCAGCGTAAACATCACCCTGAACAGATACGTTCATTCTTCAATGGACACCAAGAAAACCAACATGCAGCGGCTCACATTATAGCCGTCAAGAAAACCGTCAAAAAGCCGCCGGATGCTTGCACAGCAGGCATCCGGCGGCTTTTGTCATGAAGTTAGATACTTCACGAAAGATGCGCTTCTGCACATTGGTCTGTTTGCTTGAAGCGCATGACGAGATAAGGAGGGGGAAATGGTGTGAAAACCGAAAGCCAGAATGATTTGAAAAGACGTTTGATTAACGCTCTGAAAAATGATTTGCCGGTCTTACGTGCGAGAGTCGGACTCTCTCAAGAAGTACTTGCCGACAAGATTGGGATATCAAGGCAAACATATAGTAGCATTGAAACCGGAAAACGTGAGATGGCGTGGACAACATTCTTGGCATTGGTTGCGTTCTTTCAGAACAATGAGCAGACACTTCCTATGTTAAAGCAAAACGAAGGCTTACTGGAAGGCATCGAAAAAAGCTTACACGATCAAAATGAGGAGGTTGAATAATGGCACACCAAGTCATTGACATAAAGTGCCCCGGCTGTGGAGCGCCAACATCAACTGGTGAGACTACCTGCAAGTACTGTCATCGTCCGGTAATCATCTCAACATTTAACAGCGTTTATAGTATGCCCTTGCCAGAGGTAAATAAATACGCAGGTGCATACCGAAAAGCACTTTCTGAGAATCCTGACAGCATGGAGCTTAATAATTCAGTTGCTATGTGCTACCTAAAACTCAAGCTTTATGATAAAGCCACGGAAGCTTTTGAAAGAGCAATGGAAGATAATTTCGACAACTCTGAAACATTTTTCTATGCAGCAATTTGCCGACTCAGGGGCAAGAAAGCGTTTTTGGCACAGCGGGCGGATATTGACAAGATTGAGGAGTACATCAATGCAGCGCTGATGATTGAGCCGAAAGGAATTTACTATTATTTTCTTGCCTATATCAAATATGATTTTTTTGAAAGAAAATACTTAAATACCTCTCCAAATTATCAGGAGTGCGTTCGGATGGCCTATGATTTGGGGACTTCGGACTATGATAAAAAGATGCTCTTTAACATTCTCGGGGTAGCTTTGCCCAATTTTTAATTGGTCATGGCCGTAGCCACATACGGTTTTGATAACGAAAATCATAAGACTATGAAAGGTGAGATACATATGGATTACGCAAAAAACAAAAAGTATTTCCAGCCCGTTAATCTCAAGCTGGGAATCATCGTCTGCATTATCGGCCTGATTTTGTTCGCGGCAACTCCAATCGCCGGCATCGTTGGCTTAGCCATTGGTGCTTTCCTTATTTACCTCCAAGTTGGAGGCCGGCCGTCTGATTCTGATATTGACGCAGCAGTTACTTCTCAACTCTCCAACATGAAAGCCCGCGCACTCAAGAAGCTGGGCTTGGATGAAGACGAAGTCAGCGAAATTGCTCCGATCTCCTTCGATGGCTATGTCTATAACAAGTCGGCAACAATCAAAAAGGGCAAAGATGACAAGTATCGTAGCAACAAGTATCAGGCAGTTATGTTCTTCTTCTCCAGCAATGAAGTCCATTGCTATACTTACGACTTTTCTATAACTGAGAGCAGCCAGAAAGAGTCCACGGATGTTTACTTCTATAAGGACATTGTTTCTGTCTCTACTCAGACTGATGGCTCTGAGTATTCTGTCGGCAAGGGCAAGAGCAGCCAGTTCGACTACGAATACTTCAAACTCACAACCACTGGTGGCACTTCGATTTCCTGCGCGGTTAGAAACATTGATGATGCCCAGCGTTCCATCAATGGTATGCGGACCCTCATTAAAAGCAAAAAAATGGCTTAAATCCATAGATACCCGTGTGGCCTAATACTTTTGTGGCGGGTTTACGGTCACACGGGTATTTTTTCTATCTCACCACACTCATATCTGAAATTACAACTTTGCCAGTTATATAGAACGCCAACAATCGTCGAAACTATATACCTGTGCAAATATTACGCTCCGGAAGATATCCGGCGCAGATGTTTATTCAAACCCACTTGCTCAGAATACGCCATACTTGCGATACAAAAAATACGGAGTAATCAGAGGAATTACGAAAGCTTACGTTCGATTGTTCAAAAAATGCAAAGATCGAATCTATAGCATTGATGAGCCATAGACATTGTGAATATCTATTGGCCTAAGCGATTTCTGATAGGAGGACTGTATGAAAGAATCAAGTTCTGTATCATTTGAAACGCTAAACAGCGGAGAACTTGTTGGCGCTTCAATAGTTGAAATAACAGCTGTTCCTGATATTAGTATTTTGGACTCGAAGTACACTTCTGCCATAGACGCAGATGTTGATTACAAGAAGGGCATGTCTAACTTGCTGGCTGAAGCGTACCAAAGCTACAGAACAACGGAGATGTATACCGGGCAGGCCCCGGATCTGTCTTTAGAACTATTGTGGGTTACTGAGCCAATCAAAAATCAGCCATACAATGCGCAAATACGTTTGTTTTTAATCGTAAGAGCAATCGGAAATGAACGCAACGAGATTCAAAACTCAATTACACAGTTAGTGAAAATCAGCAAATCAGTATTTACCCTTCAAAAATATGAATTTGCAGATATTGAATATTCAAATTTTTCTTTGCTGTTGAGCAAAGTTAGCAAAAGCTCTATTAAAGCTCTGGTCAAAGAAGAAAAAGTCGAGAACCTGCAAAACCAGTTGTTGCCGCAATGTCTCGGCTTCGATAGGATTCCACAGAGCGCCGGTGGACTGGACAGGCTTGTCAATTCACTTATCGATTACCCCAATTGCGCAATTTCCATGCAGCTCATTCCGACTAAGCTGACCGGAATAGAGACCGACGCACTCGGAAGAATGCGGCAAATGCTTGATACTTTGACCAAGGGTATTATGGATCAAAGTATTGGCAATGTTAGCTTTTCTCTGGCGGAAAAGCATGCCGAAGTTTATAAGTTTTACGAAAGCAGCAAGAGCAGCGCATTATTCCAGTTCAACCTTGTTGTTTATGGAAATGAACAGGCTACAGATAGTCTGGCATCAAGCCTGTATGGTCAGCTAAATTCCGCTCCAGACCAGCAAATAAGCATGAAGTTTCTTCCACTCTACCAAGAAGAAGCAGACTTCAACAATAATTTTTACCCATTACCCTGGGCAATTCATGAGGTCTTATCCGGCAGTGATCGGAGTCCATATATTTGGGGCAACGCAAACTCCCCATTTGCTCCTCTGTACCGCATGCCATTTATTATTACGGCCGATGAAGCGGCAGAGTTTTTTAGATTGCCTATTGGTGGCAATAGTATAAAAGCTGGATTAAATGTAAATGAGTCCGCAAAAAGTAGCCGTACATACACAGATAATTTAATTAACAGCGGTGATATCACTATTGGCAAGCTGAAATCTTCTGCGAAAGGCGACACTCTTGGCATTTCGCTGAAGGATCTGGCGAAGCATATGCTCGTAGTAGGTACTCCCGGTTCCGGTAAAACAACTTTTTCTGTCGGTCTGCTGGATCGGCTCTGGAAGCAACACCATATTCCCTTTCTGGTAATTGAACCGGCAAAGAATGAATATCGGGCCTTAGTTCAGAGCATACCTGATCTTCAGGTGTTTACACCAGGGAAAAACTTCATTTCGCCATTTGTATTTAATCCGTTTGTTCCACCCAAAAATGTGAAGCTGGAAACCTATAAATCCACACTAAAAACCGCATTTGCGGCTGCAGTATCCATGTCCACGCCGTTGGATAAGATTTTTGAGGAGAGCATTAACAATTGTTACTCCGACTTCAGGTGGCTTGATACTTATACTGTAGATGATAAAGGCAAGATATTTAATATAACCGATTTTGTTAAGTGCTTTCAAGAAACTTTCGATAACATCGGATATACCGGAGATGCCAAAAATATTGGCCGAGCTGGTGTTGTCCGATTAAATAGCCTGGTCAATCTTTTTGACAATTACCATTCTATTCCTATTGAAGATATCTTGACTAAGCCAACAATTATAGAACTTGCCGCAATTGAGAATAGCGATCAAAAGGCTCTCATTATTGCGTTGCTGCTTCTTTCTATTCTTGCATATGTCAACAGCAACTATGTTGGTGAGGGCGATTTGAAAAATGTTATTCTTCTTGAAGAGGCCCATGTGTTGCTGGATGCAGATACAAATGCCGGTCAAGGTGACGCTAATCCAAGTGCTATTGCACAAGGACTGGTTAAGCGAATGCTTGCAGAAATCCGATCTTATGGCGTTGGCTTGATCATTGCAGATCAGTCACCTCGAAAGGTGACAACCGATGTTGTTGCGCTCACGGACATCAAAGTGGCTTTTCGATTGGTTGAGGCGAGTGATAAACAGATACTGGCCGAGAGTATTGATATGGACGATACTCAGGTTTCACGCCTAACAAAGCTAAAGCCAGGTGAAGCATTCTTCTTCTTTAATAAACTTGAGGCACCAGAAGAAATTGTTACACCAAACTATCGTTTGGAAAATAATATAAGCATCACTTTGTCGGATGAAGGCATCCGTTCTTTGTCTACTTATTGGAGCGGTCGAGAAACCTTGTTACGGCCCTACCCTGAATGCTGCGTTATACCGTATTGTTTGCATACCTGTGACTACAACCGCAGAGTACTTGCAAAAGAAATAGCCCGGCGCATCTTTGTGAGACATTTCAAGTCAGATATGAAGGATTTTGATGCGGTTAGGAAAGTGTTTGGTCAAATTACGAAGTTAGTAATCAGCGAATTGAACGATGAGCCATTTGACAAGCAACTGTTGGCCTGTGTTAAAGCCCAACTGTGGCGGCGCATCAAATATGGCACCAAAATTCCCGTTACGGATCAGTTGATAAAAACATCTCTTGAGAAAGCGTAGGTGAATTAGATGGGCGAAGACATGGTCGAAAGCTTGGATACAGCTAACATTGATGTAGATATCCCAGACGATGTCCCGGATGATATTCCGGACGATGTCCCAGAAGACATTCCAGAAGATCTTCCAGAGGATGATATTCCAGAAGATGACATCCCGGAGGATGACATCCTGGAGGATGATATCCCGGAGGACGATATTCCGGAGGATTTACCTGCTGATGTCTCTGAAGATATGCCTGAAGACACAACTACAGATGACCTATATGATGGTGATACTCCGAATGATATTCCTGAAGATGTGTATTCGGATGGTGTAGACACGGAGGATGACGGGGAGGCTAATGATGTCCCTAAGGAGATTCCGGAGGATGTCCCGGCAGATGCAGATTTAAATGATCCCGCATCTGCTGATGCTACCACAGACGATACCGTTGACGACCAGAGCGATGTCCCCGCAGACGAGGCCACTGATGACCAAAACGATGTCCCCGCAGACGAGGCCACTGATGATCAGAGCGATGTTCCCACGGACGAAGCCGCTGATGACCAGAGTGATGTCCCTGCGGACGAGGCCGTTGACAATCAGGGTGATGTTCCTGCGGACGAAGCTGATAATGCTCAACTTAAAAACTCTAAGAACGATTCTCCTGAATATCGTATGGATAATTTGGATAATCCCGATATTTCTTCCGATTCGTTTAATTCTCTTTCCGACTATATGAATGCCCATAATTATGGGCCAGATGATTTTGCTACCTATTCACAAGATCCAGAGTGGAGAATATTACACCGTGAGGCGTTCCCCGATTATGAGTTGCCCCCATTGACACAAGAAAATGCATATAACCAGTTGTCGGACTACATGAATACCCACAACTACGGCCCGGATGATTTTGCTGCGTACTCGCAGGATCCCATATGGAGAGAACTGCATAGTGCAGCCTTTCCTGATTATGAGCTACCTGTTCTTGTAGACTCTGAGGCATTATCAAATGGCAAGATTCCTGATGAAATATTTAAGGACACAACAGATTTGTGGGATGTTACAAACGATACCAAGCTTGAGGATCTATCTAAAAGTAACTTCGAACAACTTCAGACCATTAATCCGGAACGAGCCAGTCAAATGGTAACGGAATATAATGACAGGCATATTCCTTTCGATGATCTAAGCGAATTGCCGAGATCTTTGCCGTTGGATAACGCATCTGACATGAAAGTCATCGACGATGAATTATCGCTTGACAAAGCAACGATCAGGGATATGACAACGGGTCAAGAGTATACGGTGTATCCGAATCCACTGGGACGAGCTTCTCATATGGAAGGCAAGCAAGGACAGAACGACATTGGCATGCATCAGGATTGCGGCATTGCAAGTACAGCAAAGGGAATCAATGATTGGTACGGAAAGAACGTTACAACAGAGAACCGACTCGCTGACTTCGCAAAACAAACCGGTAATTGTGATTTAAGTGAAGCAGTAAAAAAACCTGACGGTACAATTGACTATTCCGAATGTGGTGGTACAGTTGAAGATAATGTTCGAAGGTTTTACAACGCAAACGGTATTGATGCAACAGCTTATACCGGGAACGATGTTCCAGCAATTGAAGCGCTGGCAAATAGTCTGAAAGATGGCGGAGTAGCAACTGTTGCTGTTAACCATGATTTAATGTGGAACTATGACAAAGCTCAAGCATTCAATCCATCTATGATTGATCCAGCCAGATATGCAACAGACTCGTCATATGCGTCCAGAATTGATACATATATGGATATGCATGATGGTGTGGGAACATATCGCGCTGATCATTTCGTAAATGTGTCTAACGCCGTCTACGACTCGAACGGTGTATTGTCGCATTTTATTGTGTCTGATACTGGTAATGGTACAACCAAGATGATTCCCAAGGATTATTTTCAACGTGCATATAACGGCCTTGGCAACATTAGTGTTTCTGCTCAAGGATGTGTAATTGCAGAAAGGAGGAAGTAATATGTCTACTATGAGTGAAATAATGCAAAGAGTATATAGCAGTGATGGCTTTAACCAGAAAGGGTACTCTCTAAACCTGAAGGACGCCTTTTTAGTGCCAATCTCCGCCCATGCATATATTGTATTTATTGTTGAAAGAAGTAATTTGGACGGATCAAATCAGAGCTTCACTTATGCGATATATTCTGTCGAGGAAAAATCTGCTATAGCTACATCTTCTGATACATATATGACGGTTGTATCACAATTCCCTCCCCTGGCTAACCTGTCAAACGCGGGTGGTAAGTTAGATTTTGTGCGGAAAAGAACGCTGTCCAAACAGTTCGACGCATTAGTAGAATCTTATGTGAAACACAATGGCTTATCAGATGATGCTAAATCCGCATATATGTCCTATTTGGCCGAAATGAAGAATTTAAAAGCTCCGTCTTTCAAACCTGTTTATAATTATTTTTTAGAAAGGGCAAGGATGTAACTGATGGGATTATTTGACCGCAATCCAAACGAATCCGCCTATGTTGGCGGGAAGAAGCATTGGACAGATGTTATCAAAAACTCCGGCCCTGGTGACCTTTTGATTTGGCGCCAACCCGAGGAAGATTTTAACACGAATAGTACCCTCGTCGTTATGCCTGGAGAAGAGGCAATATTCATCAAGGGCGGAACGATTGAACAAACTTTTGACAACGGTACATACAAACTATCCACGGAAAACTACCCGTTTATTTCTCGTCTGCGCAATGCGTTTTCCGGCGGTGTTAGTACCTTCAACTGTGTTGTATACTTTGTTCGTAAGGCACACAGTATGGAGATTTTCTGGGGTACGGATTCCCCCATCCAAGTACGGGATCCTGTCATGCAAATTGCTACCAGCGTGCAGGCTCGTGGCTCCTATAAGGTACAAGTAGATGACCCAGGCAAGCTTTTGGCTAAGATGGTCGGCAACAATGTGCCTTTCCTTATGCAAGGTGAACTCAACAACTACTTTATTAACGAGTTCCAACAGCATATTAAATCATCACTGGCTCGCGCCATTCGAAGCTCTAATCAAGAGATTATGGGAATCTGTGCCGAGCAAGACACATTAGCAACGCAGATTCAGCCTATTCTGCAAGAAATTCTCAATGATTATGGCCTCAAACTGATTGTTTTTACAATTGCAGCCATAGACATTCCTGAGAACGATCCAAACCGTCAGAAGTTAGAGGAAGCATTTGCGAATAAGGGTGTCATGGGAATCTTGGGTGACGATTGGGGCAGGCAGCAAGCGACCGAGATTCTCCATGCACTTGCAGCAAACCCTGGTGCCGGCGG
>ENA-OOWE01000753-OOWE01000753.1-human-gut-metagenome-genome-assembly--contig:-NODE-753-length-11374-cov-2.756074_pt1 | contig 11374 bp, 4 predicted proteins | sample MGYA00241402_ERZ501311 | MGnify/ENA primary metagenome ERZ501311 (study PRJEB25962, sample SAMEA2042363) | human gut metagenome | biome: human gut; feature: human-associated habitat; material: faeces... | reverse complement strand
AGGAATAGCTACTATTTTATCTACAATAACATCCCTAGAAACTTTAAAATCGATATTCTGCCCTTCATGTACTTGAGAGGCTCTAACATTACTTATGGCTTCCAAAGGAACAACAGTACCAGCTTTAATGATAACTTCTTTCTTTTCTTGAGCAAATCCCATTATTGAATAAATAAACACCGCCAGTAATAATAAAATATTCTTCTTCATAATTATTGAGTTTTTATTTTTACAACTTTTCTATTGCCATTTTAATTGATTCTTCAAGTCTATCCGCATATTTGAATATATCATCTATGCTATCAATCTGAATCCAGTCGCAGCTTTTGTATTTGTTTACTGGTATTCCTATTTGCTTCTTTCTTGCTCCAATAGAAATACGACATATCCAATACCATTGACTGTTGTCTAAACTTATAACGAAATAAGTCTTATAGTCTTTATATGTAATCCGTGAAGCGTCTACACTACGCCTAAGTATGCTTCTCACGATATTATAAGCATCCATTTCCTCTTGTGTGGTGATAATCCCTGCTTCTTTATCCATATAAACTATCCCTTCAGGTAGTTTGTTTTCTGTATTTTCTTTGGGAGAATTAGGTAAATTACTAGAAATATTAGTTGTGTCTTCAACCTGTTCGTCATTTTTCATTGCTGTATTAAGCCTTTCAGTTATGATATCATTTATTACCATAGACATTGACTTTTTTACAAGCGGGGTGAACATTTCAACTACCTTTTGTGTGATTTGCCCGGTTGTGTATATTTGTTTTGCAAAGAATCTAACAAAATCAGATGTAGGAGATTGTATTTCTTTGTTGAAAATTTCCTTTATCTCCGTTGTGTATTTTAATTCATTTGCTGTGCTAAGTACATTGTTTTCATTGTAATAAGATTTGTGGAATTTTTTCAGCTGTTCTATGTCTGCATCAGACAGATCTAGCATATTTACAACTAAGAATGGCCTTTCATCCATAATGTTAACCTTCTCCAAATCGGTATAGAAACGGTATTCTATGCCATTGGTGAGGACTCCAAAGCGAGACTTAGAGGCTACGAAATATTTTTGTAGTTGGGTGTCATGCAGATTCAAGTCTTGTTTGCAATGCTTACACTCTATAAGAAGTATCGGGTTTTCGTCCTTCATTATAGCATAGTCAATCTTTTCTCCCTTCTTTTTGATTAAGTCACAGTCCATTTCCGGAACAACTTCGAAAGGATTAAAGACGTCATAACCTAAAGAAGCTATCAATGGCATTATGAAAGCATTTTTTGTGGCTTCTTCTGTAGATATGCTATCTTTTTGTTTTTTTATGCGGTCTGACAGTTGTAAAATTTGATCCTTGAAATCCATATTTTTACAGTTTTACAATAACGTTTGTACAAATATATTTTATATAACAATACAAACAAAATTAAAGATAAAAAAATAATGTATTAAATATGTTTTTCTTATAATAGTGGCACTAACTTCGCCATTTTTGTTATCTTTGTATTGCCGTGTAATGTTGCACGGAACTATTTCTATCGAAAAGACTTATGGCTGGATTACACTTTGATATCACTGGCGATAACTCCAACTTCATACGCAAATTACATGAATGTGAGAATGGAGTAAGAAACACTTCTAAACAAATAGAACAAAGTGGGTTAAGTATTGAAGATCTATTTAACCGTATGACTAAAGCTGCTGCTGCTTTTGGAGCAGGATTTACAGCGAAAGAGTTGATTTCAAATATTGCTCAAGTTCGCGGTGAGTTTCAACAGTTGGAAGTCGCATTTAAGACGATGTTAGGCAGTGAAGAAAAAGCAAATGCTCTTATGCAACAACTGGTAAAGACTGCGGCTACTACACCATTTGATTTACAGGGAGTTGCTAATGGAGCTAAACAACTCCTTGCTTATGGGGAAAATGTAGAAAATGTTAATGACGATTTGATACGTTTGGGTAATATTGCTGCCGGTTTATCCCAACCTCTTGGAGATATCGTTTATCTTTATGGTACTACAATGACCCAAGGTCGTTTATATACCCAAGACCTCAATCAGTTCACTGGCCGTGGTATACCTATGATTCGCGAACTAGCAAAGCAATTTAATGTTGCGGAAAATGAAGTTAGGGGACTTGTTGAAGCCGGAAAGGTTGGTTTCCCGGAAGTTCAAAAGGTTATCATGTCACTTACTAATGAAGGCGGAATGTTCTACAATCTTATGCAAGAACAGTCAAAGACAATTACTGGGCAAATCTCTAATATTGAGGATGCTATTGCTACCATGTTTAATGAAATAGGAAAAGCCAATGAAGGTATCATTAACGATGCTTTATCTGGAGTTTCCTATCTAGTTGAAAACTATGAGAAAGTGGGACGAGTACTGTTAGAAATCGTAGGAACCTATGGAGCATATCGCACCGCCCTAATGGTTACTAGTTCTTTGCAAGCTTTACAAGCATCAGGGATTACAGCTTTGACAACCAAAGAAGCTGTTCACTATGGATGGTTAGTCTTAACTAAAAAAGCTCAAGACGCTTTGAATTTATCAATGCTAAAGAATCCGTATGTATTGGCTGCAGCTGCTATTGCTGGATTGGCTTATGGCATTTATAAACTTGCCACAGCAGAGACTGAAACAGAAAGAGCTGTTCGCAAAACAAACGAAGCACTTGAAGCGCAAGAAGGTTATTATGAAGGGTTAAAAAATAAAGCGAGTGAACTGTCAAATATTTTAAGTAATGAATCCAAATCTATAGAAGAACGTTTTATTGCATATCGCCAATTGCAGCGTTTAATGCCTGAAGTGTTCCAAAATATGGATTGGGAAACTGCAAAACGAAAAACAAATGCGGAGCTTATAAAACTTGAGACCGATGAACTTTTAAGGCGGCAACGTATTGGTTTAAAGACTAAGGTTGTAATGTCTCAACAAAAAATACAAGGTCTGGAAAACAGTATAATTAAAACTGATAATAGAGGGGGGTATACGGGAGCATTGAAAGAAGATTTATCTGCTGCAAGAAAAGAACTTGAAATTTATACTAAAGCTTTAGATGATTTTGAGAAAGCAGACGAACAAGCTAAAAAGGATGCTGATAAGCCTACTGTCTACAATAAAAAATATTGGGAAGGGAAGAAGAAAGAAGCCGAAGATGCCCGCGCTGCTTTAGACTCTTCTAAAGAAAATTCAAAGGAATGGAATAAATATACAAAACAAATACAGGAAGCGCAAAAACAAATAGATAAGTATTCGGATTCTAAAACAGCCAAAGAGTATAACTCCATCGTAAACCAACAAAAGAAAATCTCCGAACTATTAGACAAGCAAGCAACCGAAAGGAAGCGCAAGGAACAAGACCTGGAGAATCAACTTACACAGTCCCGTATTGATGCTATGGCAGAGGGAGAAGCCAAGATTCGCGCACAACGTGAATTGGACAACAATAAGGAAATACAGGATTTAGAACGTCAGCGGGAAGATTATATCCGAACAGAGATCGAGCTTCAGCGAAAGGCCTTTGATGAACAGGAGAGTTTGCGGGAAAAGCAGACTAAGAACTATAAGAAGAGAACGTTTGATGAATCTGCGGTAAAAGTAGATACATCTGCTATTGATGAGATTATAAAAAATACTATTCTACGACAAGATATTTATCCTTATCAGGAAGAAATGAAATATTGGAATGAATATCTTAAAGAATATGGTACATTTCAACAAAAAAAAGCTGCCATAAACGAAGAATATAACCTTAAAATCAGTGAAGCTACCACCAAGGGCGCTAAGAAGTCCTTGGAAAAAGAGAAGGAAAATAAACTGAAGGAAGTTAGCTTTGAAGAACTAAAATCATCTATCAATTTTGCAAACATATTCGGAAACCTTGATGCTCAGTCTACTGAGGCACTGGTTAAGATGCGTGATAACCTGAAAGAGGTTATAAATAAAGCAGCTAAAGATATAAAACCTACTGATCTTAAAGCGTTGCAAGATGCCTTCAAAGAAATTGATCTAAAAATAACAGTACGTAATCCCTTGGGAGAACTGAAAAATAGTGCAGATAATTATCGTAATGCTACATCTGCGGTAATCAAGGCTCAAGAGGATTTAAATACTGTTATTCAGGGAGGAGAGGTAATAACTAAAGTATATACCGATGAGAACGGGAAATTAACTACTAGATTACTGACTCTTACCCAAGCAGAAAATAACTTGGCCGCTGCTCAATCTGACAGACAAAAAGCTTTGTCAAAGTTAACTCAAGCAGCAAATTCTATCGGGCAAAAAGGCATGGAGGTTGTAAATGCAGGCAATGACGTTGTTGGAATGCTTGAAAACTTTGGGGTGAAGGTTCCAGAAACCATAAGTAGGACTTTGGATGGTATCGGGCAAGTAATGAGTGGGCTGGAACGAATAGACTTAACCAAACCTTTTAGTGCTATCACAGGTGCAGTTAGCGTTTTGGCGGGCGTTGGGAATACTATTGCCGGATTATTCGGTTTTGGTGGTGCTGACTATTCTCGTTACAATGAAATGGTTGATGAGTATAACAAGTTAAATGAAATATGGGATGAGTTAATTGATAAGAAAAAAGAATACATAGATATGTCTTATGGTCCCGAAGCTGCTAAAGCGGGAGATGAAGCTATTGAAATAGCAAACAAAAGCATTGAGTCTTATAAAATATTAGGAAGAGAACGATTGCAATCTGGCGCATCTGCCGGTTCCCACTCTATTGGTGTTCGTATTCGCAATAGCATGAGTCAGGAATTATGGGATCAATGGGACGAGTTTGCTAAGTCAATCGGCAAAGATCCGGATTTTATAGGAGGAAGACTTTCCGGTCTCTTTAACTTGACGGCTGAACAGCTTGAAAAGTTAAAAGAGGAAGCTCCTGGATTTTGGTCTAAGTTGGATGGAGATGTTCAAAACTACCTCAATAAGATTATTGAAGGTGGAGAGAGAATAGAAGATATTCAGAAAGCCGTTCAAGAACAATTGACTCAGACGTCATTCGATAGTCTGTTTGACAACTTCATAGATACTCTCATGGACATGGATGCTTCATCCAAAGACTTTGCTGATAATTTTGGAGAGTATATGCGAAAGGCTGTATTCACTCAAATGTTCGCGAAGGGATATGAAGATGAATTAAGAAAATGGTATGAATCCTTTTCTGAGGCCATGGGCAAAGAGGGAGGTATCACCTCTTCTGATATTAAAGACTTAAGAGAAGGGTGGGATACTATTGTAAATGGTGCTCTTGAAGACAGAAAGGCATGGGAGCAGATCGTAGGCGGTGGCGGCACATCTACTTCCCAGGAATCTTCCAAGAAAGTATCCGCATCGGTCACCCAAGATTCTATAGATGAATTAAACGGTCGCTTCACTGCTGTTCAGATCGCCGGAGAAGAAATCAAGAATCAAATGATGGCTGTTGTTATGGGAATAAATTCTCTCACAAGCATATCGTCTATTGGGAATGAAGTGCTTAACAACATTTTAACACAGCATGTTATAACCAATAGTTATTTAGATGATATTACCAAATATACGAAATTGCTAAATGACATAAAGGCTGATATATCCGAAGTAAGAGTTAATACTAAGGGACTCTCTACTCGCTAATTATAAACCATAAAATATATACAATATGCCAAAAGGTGAACTTTTTATAAACAATAAAGATTCCTACGACAATTGGGGAATTAGTATGGATACATCTTCTCTATCAGCACTGATGACTCCTGCTCCTAATAAAGAGTTTATAGAGAATAAATCAAGATTAGAACATGGCAAGCGCGTAATAGCTGCCAGCCCCAAAGTAGATGAGCGTAATCTTACGTTGACTATCAATCTTACTGCTAAAGATGAAAATGAGTTCTTTGAAAAATATGATAGTTTTTGTCAGGAATTGGCAACTGGAGTATTAAATATTAGATCTAAATATCAGCCTGATATAGTATATCGTACAATATATCTTTCATGCAATCAATTTACTCAGTTTATGAGGGGAATTGCACATTTTTCATTAAAGATAGTAGAACCTAATCCTATGGATAGAAATATTAACGATTAGAATGACACTTTTAATGTTATTTTTTGTATTTTTGTATCAAACATCGTATGAAGGTATACGAAACTTATGATAGACATCAAAGACATATCCGGCAACATCCGTCTTTCTACTCCTATCAACGAAGGTAGTAAAAGAAAGTTCCAGCTAATGAGTTCTGATTACATTACTCTCAAGTTCTCATTAGCTGAACCTGTCTACTTTCGACTTGGGGATTACATTGATGACGAGAATATTGGCCTGTTTGAGCTTGTAGACTTGTATAAGCCTACATACAATACTACTACCGGAGGCTATGATTACGAATTAAAGCTTGATGCTTACTATTGGAAGTGGAAAAATAAGAAGTTCTTCTATACTCCGGAGAGTACCGGTCGCGAGGCGAGCTGGAACCTGACAGCCACTCTTGACGTTCATCTTAAAGTCTTCCTTGATAACCTGAAATCACTCGGATACAAATATAGAGCAGAAGAGTTTGTATATGAGATTGACTCCACTGTGGAAAATTCGTCCAAGCTCGTTTCGTATGATAGCGTAAACCTGATTGATGCCCTTACCCAAATGGCGGAGACATGGGAATGCGAGTGGTGGATAACGGATAAGACAATTCATTTCGGGCGCTGTGAATACAGCTCTCCCGTAGATTTCAAGGCCGGTGATTTGACAGATACTGAGAATGTGAACGTCAACAGTATGACACGCAGTGACAGCCAGACAACCTATGCTACTCGTGTTTATGCTTTTGGTTCTACTCGTAACATTCCTTCTACTTACCGTAAGAATCTTATTTTTGATGTCAAGCAGGTCAATGGCAGGGAAATATCTGATACAGCAAGGCCTCTTGATATAAAGTACTTTCCTGGCCGAGTGGTTCATAAGGAGGAATATCCAGTAAATGAGGGCATAGGTAGTGGTGCTTTTACCGCGTCATATACAGAATGGACGCATGACACTGATATTGTAGCTTCGTTGCCTTCAGGGGATTATAAGGTTTCCTCAGGAGATGGCATATCAATTAATGTATCTACGGTTATTCCTTCAATCGGAGCGGGGCGTTCTTTTCTTCCCGCCGGTGATTATGTATTGAAGGCCTCTTATATCTATAAAGTATCCGGCTCAACTAAAGAAGTTTCTATAGGTAACCAAACGGTAACCTTAGATCAGGATCAGCAATACGAAGTATCTGTAGCGTTTGCTGTATCCTCTTCTTTACAGATTGAAGAAAATGCCACAGATCTAAAGATTAGAATATATGTACGTGTTCCATCTCGTGAGTCCTCTATTCTGAACGATTCCTTCTCGGCTTATGTTTCATACGATATAACTCTGTTCAAAGGATCATCTGCAGATGCTACAGTAACCTTCCTTTCCGGACTAAATTCGGGTAATACATTCTCTTGTGTATATAATCCGGACCATTTAACAGGAGATTCGGCTAATGTTATACAATTGCCGAGTGGAGTTACGGCTTCTTTTGGTGACAGATATACGATTGACAACATCATCAAGGGAAAGGTACCTGACAGCTACTTCAGCAAAGACGACAAGGAGCTCACCTTAAATGGTGTGGTCCAGAAACGTCTTATGCTCCCGGAGGAGGTCTCTTATGTAGATGCTTACCGTTATAGCCCTTCAGGGGAGCGTATATACATTGGTGAAACACATTATGACGACAAGAATAATGTGGAGATGTCACAAGAAGAAGCTATAGAGGAGATTGTAATCTTTGAAGATGAATATCCCAAATATGTCGGCACATTATCAAATGTAACATACCGCGAGGAAGATGAACTTGATGAGGACGATAATCCAACAGGGGATAAATATCGTATCTATACGTTCAAGGATGCAGGACTTAAGAATTTTACAAATGACTTCCGACTGGACGGAGAAAGTTTCCGCTTAATCTTTCAGACAGGTAAACTCGCTGGTCTGGATTTTGAATTGCTTCTGCAGGATAGTGATGATTCCGGTGCAACTTTCGAAATTGTACGCAATGAGGATTACGGGCGTTACCTCCCTGACGACGTATTGTTCCCTGCTAATTCTGACACATATGTACTTTATGGCTTTGATACAGCTTACGTTTCAGAGGGACTGATTCCTGACGCCGAAGATGAGTTATTGAAAAAGGCAAAAGACTATGTGAAGAAGTCTATGATTGATCCTTCCACCTACGACTGTGATATGGACCCTGAGTTCATCTATAATAATGGGAATATTATCACCTATGAGGTGGGAGACAAAGTTAACCTGATCAATAAGGCTTTCTTTCCTAAGAGCAGACAATCCAGAATAATTGGTTTTGAGTGGCCGCTGGATATTCCTTACGATCATCCAATTTATACGGTTGGAGAGACTGCCTCATATTCGCGTATAGGCGAGATAGAGAGTAAACTTGATTCTCTTACATACAAGGGACAGGCATATACCGGTTCTGTGTCAGGAAGTGGAGGAACGAGTATATATCTCATTGGTTTGAATGATAAGACTGTTCCTACGGATCGCAATACATTTTCGGCAAAAAGAATTATTGATGAGATTGAACGTCGTTCCCTTAGCAGCATTGAAGATGATAAGGCAGAAGGATTGATAACTCTCGGTAAGGGATTTGTGTCGGAAGGATTTTCTGCAGCTAACGGTGGCCTTGTAGTTCGTGGCGGAGAGTTGATAGAAGAAATTGAAGATTCATTGATTGAAGAATTAGAATAATATGGCAATACTAAGTAACGGTAAGTTCTACGGATTTCTTTGTTCTGTGAAAGCGACAGGACGTAAGTTGTCAAACGGCGTAAAGGAATACGTCGAAGACTTCGTGTCCGGATTTGCCGGTCATGGATGGAAGCTGTGGGAGTATATCAAGGGCAAATGGAAGCTGGAGATAGACAGTCTTGTTGTTCGCGAGACAATGGTCGTTTTTGAGCTCCTCATTCAGAAGATCCGCGCGGTGAAGGGGGCACTGGGTATCACTCAGGCATGCGGTCGTATAAAGACTGCCACGCTGGATGAGTCGGGGCAGAACTGGCTGGTGACTATCGAGGATGAGATGTCTTTTGTCGCACACGATTTCATCCGGTGTCAGGATTGGACGAATGGTACCCTTAAAGGCTATTGGGTCGAGATATCTGAAATACGCAAGATTGACGGTGTTGATACAATCGTCATACCCGTTAGTGAGTTTACCGGTGGTATAGGTTACACAGACGGCATGGAGGCTGTCGATCCGGCCTTGTCTGGCATGACGACTCCGGCCATCGGTGATGAGATTGTCCAGTTCGGTAATTCAGTGAATGTGAATCGTCAGAGTGCGATTTATCTACATGCCGATGAAGGTGGTCAGCCTGCAATCGATATCTTATTTGGTATCAACAGTAAGAGTTTTGCCGGTTGTACGAAAATCCGTATGGGCGGAGAGCTTCCTGGAACGGACGGTCTTAAAGGTTTCTACTGCGAAAACGGCATGATCAAAGGGACGGATTCTACTGGACATGTTGTTTACTGCATCTATCCTGACGGAACCGCAGAGTTTGGAGACGGATCAGCGAAGTTTGCTACGGATAAATCCGGATATATAGCCGGAGGTGCCATTTCGTGGCATTGGGACGCGTCGAAAAACAAATATGTATGCTCCATGAAAGGAGTGGTCCTTACATGGGATAATCTGGACGAGGAGACAAAGGAGAATCTCAAGGGTGAACCGGGTAAAGACGGACAGCCCGGTACGGATGGCAAACCGGGCACTGACGGCAAAGACGGTACAAGCCTCATTTTTATGGGAGAATTCTCTTCTGCTCCGGCAGATCCTCAGAACGGATACTGGTACCGTAATACCACCGACAAGAAATGCTACGTATACCAGGATGGCGCATGGTATGTAATGACTGAGGATGGTAAGAATGGTCTTGATGGAGAAGGAAGCATCTCTGCTGATCTTGACGATGAAATGCAGTCTGTAGCTTGCTCTCTGGACGGGACAGTGGTATCCGGTTTGCCTGTCACAACAACATTCTCCATGTTCTATGGAACGACTGAACTTTCCCTTGATTCTCTTTCTGTAGGCAGCATTACAGGTGTGACGGCAACGGCTGATCGTAGCACGGGGATAGTTAAGGTAACAGCTATTACTGCTGCGGTGGCTGATGTAATCCGTATACCCATAACCGGACGGGTAACATACAAAGGTGCTCAGTATGAACGTACCCTGCATTTATCGATAAACAAAGTGAAGCCTGGGGAGAATGGAGAGGATGGAACCGATGGTAAGAACGCGGTCATTTACTCGCTTCAGCCATCGACCAATATCATAAAGAGAGATGCAAACGGGAACAGTGATGTGTCTAAGATATCCTGTCGGGTGATGAAGACCGATGGAACTTCTACTGTCGTATCCTCTCTACCGGTTGACTATTCAATGGATTATATCATAGACTCCGGAAATGCAACTAGTTATACTCCGGATAGCGAAATCTCCGTTTCCGGAATAACAAATAAGATACAGTTCCGGCTTTACAATGAGACATCAGGAGTAGTATTAATTGACCGCGAAACGATTGCTGTTGTCTCAGACGGGAAGAAGGGTCTTGACGGAATAAATGGTGAAGATGGTAAAGACGGGCTTAGTATTACGTGGAAAGGGGATTTATCAAGTGCTCCGTCTAATCCAGAGAAAAACTGGGCATATCGTAATACCAGCAATGGTATTGTCTACCTCTATAACGGCACCGCTTGGGAGTTGATGGTTGCGGACGGTCAGGACGGAACAGATGGTACTGACGGGACAGATGGCCTGAGTGTTTTCATTACATACCATGACAGCGAAGATGAACCATCCCGTCCGACCGGAAGCGGGACAAGCGGAGGATGGCACACTAACGCTACAAAAGATGTTGTCTGGATTTCTCAGAAGGTCGCTTCAAGCGCTTCTTCCGGCACATGGGGTGATCCTATACGATTCAAGGGATTGCCGGGGAAATATACGGAGCTACGGTATAAGTATGCTTTCGGAAAGCCTGCTACGCCTACCGGTACAAATCCGGCAGGATGGTCCCTTTCTCCGGATCGGGAGGATATTACCTTCTCTTATTCCGGTGACTTTACAAAAGATGGTGATTACTATGTCTCTCCATCTCCTACATCCCATTCTTCGACATATAAGCAAAGGATATCTTTTACAACAAGAAGGGCTAATCAGATGATACATATAGAGATTGATGTATCATCCGAGCAGAACTACGACAAGGGTATTGTAGAAATTCTTGATACAGTCTACAGCAGTTCCAACGAACATGCCTGGGTGGGAAGTGGAGTAGC
>ENA-OOWE01000739-OOWE01000739.1-human-gut-metagenome-genome-assembly--contig:-NODE-739-length-11527-cov-11.669020_pt1 | contig 11527 bp, 8 predicted proteins | sample MGYA00241402_ERZ501311 | MGnify/ENA primary metagenome ERZ501311 (study PRJEB25962, sample SAMEA2042363) | human gut metagenome | biome: human gut; feature: human-associated habitat; material: faeces... | reverse complement strand
CTGTGACCCGACCGCCGCTATTTCCTTGTCCAGATCTCCTGGAAAAACATAAGAATGCATACTCGGTTCGCTACAGATTACGCAAATTTAGCAAAAATCAGTTATATTTGTGAATATCCGGCAATATTTTGGACTTATAATGCAAAAATTATCACATAGAGAGATTCAACTCTACCTCCTGGACATCCTGAAGGCTGTTGACGCTTTCTGCGCGAAGGAAGGAATCAGGTATTCTATGGCTTACGGAACGCTTCTCGGAGCGGTGCGCCACAAAGGCTTCATTCCTTGGGACGATGACATTGACCTGTTGATGCCACGTCCTGATTATGAACGCTTTGTCGCTACTTTCGGCAAGGATCCGGACTCCCGTTACCGCTGCCTTTGCCACAAGGAAGGGGTGAAGGGGGACCGTTTTGTCCATTTTTTCGCCAAGGTTGAGGACACTCGTACCAAAAGTCTGCAAGGACGTGGTTTTGACTATGATTTCGGTCTGAACCTCGACATATTCCCGGTTGACGGAAAGCCTGAGGACGCTGTCCTTCAAAGAAAAAGGGAGCGGTTGCTGACGCATTGGTCCCACAGGCTGAACATCTGCGGCACCAGATTCGACCTGTTCAATTTCCATCAGCCGCTGTTCTCAAAGCTTGAGGCGCACGCGAGGGGTGTTGAATATTGGTGGAGGAAGATCAACACCGAGATGCTGAAGTACCCTTACGAGACCTCAAACCTTGCCGGAACCGTCTCTGTGACATACAACGGCACAAGGGAAATCTTTGACAGGAATATGTTCGAGGAATATGTTGACCTGGAATTCGAGGGCGCGGCGTTCAAGGCGTTCAGGCGTTGGGACGAATGGCTGTCACAGGAGTTCGGGGACTATATGACCTTGCCTCCCGAGAATGAGCGTAAAACTCACGATCTTACTGTTTATCTTCTTGATGATTAGTTCTCTATGGATGTCGTTATAACCTACGTCAACGGCCTTGACCCTGTTTGGAGGGAAGAATATTCACGGGCATTGAATATCCCCGCATTGGACAAAAGGTTCCGGGATTGGGGAACATTGAGGTATCTGCTCCGCGGAGTGGAGACGTATATGCCGTTTGTCAGGAATGTCCATCTGGTGGTCTCCGGGAAGACCCAGGTTCCGGAATGGGCGTCGGATCGCTTGAAAGTGGTGACCCACAGGGACATTATTCCGGAGGAGTTCCTGCCGACATTCAACAGCACGACCATCGAGATGTTCCTTCACCGGATTCCGGGGCTGGACGAACGGTTCATCTATTTCAATGACGATATGTTCCCGGTGTCGCCTTGCCGTGAGGAGGATTTTTTCCGTGACGGGAAGATTGTGATAGGGTTTTCGACCCATCTTTTAGCGACCGGGATGTACAAGCGTCAGTGCCGGAATTCGGACCGTTTGGCGAGAAAGGCTCTCGGGCTTGGACACACTCCGTTTTTCATACGTCCCCAGCATATCTGCTCACCTATGTTCCGGAGCGCCTGCGAGGAGGTTTACGCTAAGATGAGAACGGAGATTTTCTCCACCGTCTCACAGGTCCGTACTATGGATAACCTGAACCAGTACCTGTTTCTGGACTATATGTACCATCAGGGAAAGGCCATCCGTGAACGTCTCTCCGGCAAGTTCTTTTCCATAGCCACGTCTTCCGCGTCATCAATCGGGGAATATCTTCTACACCCGTCACGTAAGCTTGTCTGCATCAATGACGTGCATCTTAAGGACGAGGCTTATGTTTCGGAACGCCGCATCCTGTTGGATTCCTTTGACGCGGCTCTTCCAAAGAAGTCAGTTTACGAGAAGTGAGGTTTACCGTTTCAGGGCGCTTTTGAACAAAGCGTCCCATTTCTCCATCGTCTTTTCCAGAGAGAAGTTCTCCGAGCGCCTTTTTGATTCCGCCCCGAACCTTTTCCGCAGCTCTTCGTTGGCTATGACGCTGCATATTCCCTGTGCAAGCGTGCCGGTGTCGCCAACTTTCGCAAGGTAGCCGTTCGCGCCGATGGTGACAATTTCCGAAGGCCCTTTAGGGCAGTCGTAGCTTACGATAGGCAATCCGGTCGCAAGGGCTTCGAGAAGGATCATCGGGAAACCTTCGAACCTCGATGACATCACCAGGCAGGAGCTTCCGAGCAGTTCTTTCCTGACATCGTTTGTCCGCCCTTTCAGAGTCACTTTCCCTTTCAAGCCCATTGAGTCTATCTGATCCTGAAGGGATTCTTTTTGGCTGCCATCGCCGTAAACGCTTAATTTCCAGTCCGGATGCCTGGCATCAACGGTTTTCCAGGCCGTGATCAGATCCTTGAAGTTCTTCTGGCTTTCCAACCGTCCGGCGGCTATGCAGCGTTTTTCGTCGAGGGGGGAGACTTCGTCAGACACAAACGGGAGCGGGTTGTAGATCTGCTCGACTTCAGGAGTCACTTTCCGCCAGTCATTTTTGTCTGCCTTGGTCAGCACGACAAACCTGTCCAGTTTCCTGACAGCATTTTCCAGTTTTCGTGTCCTGAAGGAGGCGTATAGCTTACCAATGGCGTTGGTGCCGTATTTCATAAGGAATTTCTCGTGGGAAAAATGAAATTCCCCTATTTTCACGCTACCGTCAGTGCATCTTGTGAGGGCATAGAGACTGTTGTCGCAGACGGTCACGGTGATGTCAGGACGGATCTTGGCCAAAAGCGCGTCAAGGCGTTTCCTGTACTTGATGAGAAACATCCTGTCATTGGCGTCAAGATCGTGGCGGATTATCTTCCCGCTTAGTGGAAAGAACTCTTTCCGGCCTTTTTGCCGGGCCGTGATGATGTGTATCTCATAGCCCATAACATCGGCCAGGTAGTTGGCCTTTGTTGTGAGTACTCTCTCGATGCCACCGGAAAGGTTCAGGGCGTGTATGCAGTATGCAAGTCGCATAGCTTGGTCTTTTTACGCCACCAATTTACGAATTTTATGCTGGAATTCAAAGTGTTCGGATCATTTCACGCATCTTCCCGCCGGCCAACCTTCGAGACTCCGACGAAGAGTAAAAGCAAGTTCGAAATTTTGAGTGGATACCGCGGCAGAACGCCGCTTAGTGTTGTTGTGAACCGGTGTCTGACCGGCCGGCCTTCAGGCGGGATTCAAGCGTGAAAGGAATCATGTCGGACAGTCTCTGCCGGGCAAAACCCTGATGCAAAGATAGTTCTGTGGGTGACATGGAGCGCCGTTCAAAAAGAAAATCGATGAAAAAGTTTCTGTTTTTTATCGAATTGTGGCGAAATCGCGAAATAGGTTGTAAATTTGGGCCGTGACAAAAAAAGTTTATCGGGTATAAGAAAATATTTATGGGGCTTTTGAAAAGATTTAGGATGTTGTTCCGTGGGACACGCCACGATTTTGTTCCGATTCTTGCGCAGCAGACAGATTTTCTGTGCAAGACCTCCTCTCTTCTGGTTGAAATGTTCGGGACGGATGATGTGGAACTCCGTTCGGGGATGGAAAAGGAGATCAAATCCTGCGAGGCGCAGGGGGATGCCCTTCTGACCGAATTTCACGAGATGTTGTCCGCACGCCCGTTCATTCAGGTCAACATACTGGACCTTCAGGCTGTGGCGATGGCGATGGACGATTGCCTGGATGTCATCAAGGACACTTCCAAGGCCGTCCTGATCTACCGTCCCGCCAAGTTGGACGACCAGTTGAAGGATCTGGCGCAGATGGCCAAGTCCCAGTCGGAGGTCATTCATGACACGATACCTCTTCTTGTGGATCTTCGCAGGAACCTTTCGGCTGTCTCGATGGCCTGCGAGCGTGTGACGGAGTTGGAACATGCGGCGGATGACGCTTATGAGGAGTACATGGGGTACATATTCGGCAACGAGGAGAACACCCGTGAACTGATCAAGTACAAGAATCTGGCGGAGATGCTGGAAAACGCCACGGACGCGCACAAGCGCATTTCCGATAATATTCGTAAACTACTGCTGAATTATTTGGTGGATTGAACCGGCGGAATAGATGTCTATGATGCGTAATGCGCTGATTCATAGGGGTATTAATGCGTGGATAGGCGACCTTTTGAGAGAAGAGGCCTCTGACTGACAAAAGGTCATTCCGTCATTAGGGGCTTAAAAATTGTAAATGTCTTTGATTATCATTAAATTTGTAGGATAATCAGAGACATTTGATTTTTTTATGGCTATAGCTAGTATTCTTAAAAAAGTGTTCGGCTCGAAGGCCGACAGAGACCTCAAGCAGATCAGGCCTGTTCTCAACAAGGTTCTGGAGGCTTACGGTCCGATAGACAATCTCTCCAATGATGAGCTGAGAGCCAAGACAGAGGAGTTGAAGGCAAGGCTGCGTGAGTGCGAGGCACCGTTCGAGAAGAGGATCGCCGAGATCAAGGCCAAGCTGGACGAGGATATTCCTGTTCACGAGAAAGAGAACCTCGCGACCGAGTCGGACAAACTTGTGAAGGATGAGGACGCGGAGATCGAGAAGGTTCTGGAGGAGATTCTTCCGGAGGCTTTCGCCATCATGAAGTCCACTGCCCGCAGGTTCAAGGAGAACGCCACCATCGAGGTGACGGCCAATGACTTCGACCGCGCTCTCAGCATAAACCACGATTTCGTGCACATCGAGAGCGACAAGGCTGTCTATCAGAATCACTGGATCGCCGGCGGCAACGAGGTGACCTGGGATATGGTCCACTACGATGTCCAGCTGATCGGTGGTATTGTGCTTCATCAGGGCAAGATCGCAGAGATGGCGACAGGTGAGGGAAAGACCCTTGTGGCGACCCTCCCTGTGTTTCTCAACGCCTTGGCTGGCAAGGGAGTGCACGTGGTGACCGTCAACGATTACCTCTCCAAGCGTGACTCCGAGTGGATGGGACCTCTCTATATGTTCCACGGCCTTTCGGTGGACTGCATCGACAAGCACGAGCCTAACAGCGACGCGCGCAAGAGAGCGTACAACTGCGACATAACTTTCGGTACGAACAACGAGTTCGGTTTCGACTACCTTCGTGACAATATGGCAGTGAACATGACAGACCTCGTCCAGAGGAAGCATCACTATGCCATTGTCGATGAGGTGGACTCCGTGCTCATCGATGATGCCCGTACCCCGTTGATCATCTCCGGTCCTGTGGCCAAGGCTCAGGACGACGAGCAGTATATGGAGTTCAGACCTTATGTCGAGAGCCTCTACCAGAAGCAGCGCGCTCTTGTGACCCAGGTTCTGAACGATGCCAAGAAGGCGATCGCCGCCGGCAAGGAGGACGAAGGAGGAATGCTTCTTCTGCGTGCCTACAAAGGTCTTCCGAAGTACCAGCCTCTGATCAAATTCCTCAGCGAACAGGGTATGAAGCAGCTGATGCAGAAGGCCGAGAACTACTATATGCAGGACAATGAGCGCGAGATGCACATCGTCACCGACGAACTGTATTTCGTGATCAGCGAGCAGCAGCATTCCGTGGACATGACCGACAAGGGGCACGACTTGCTCGCCAATGCTGTCTCCAACCCGGATTTCTTCGTGCTTCCTGACGTTGGAAGCCAGATTGCCGAGATCCAGAAGAACACGGAACTCTCCGCCGAGGAGAAGCAGGAGAAGAAGGATGCCCTTATGGAGGACTACTCCCTGAAGAGCGAGCGTGTCCACACCGTCATCCAGCTCCTCAAGGCCTACGCTATGTTCCAGAAGGATGTTGACTACATCGTGATTGACAACAAGGTCAAGATTGTGGATGAGCAGACCGGACGTATTATGGAAGGCCGCCGCTGGAGCGATGGTCTGCATCAGGCCGTCGAGGCAAAGGAGAACGTCAAGGTCGAGGCCGCCACACAGACATTCGCGACTGTCACCCTTCAGAACTATTTCAGAATGTACCACAAGCTTGCAGGTATGACTGGTACGGCCGAGACAGAGGCCGGCGAGTTCTGGTCCATCTACAAGCTGGATGTGGTTGTCATCCCGACCAACCGTCCTGTCATCAGAGACGATCAGGATGACCTTATTTATAAGACAAAGAAGGCAAAGTACACCGCCGTCATCAATAAGGTTGAGGAACTCATCAAGGAAGGCCGTCCGGTTCTGGTCGGCACCACGGACGTGGAGACTTCCGAGCTCCTGAGCCGTATGCTCCGGATGAGGGGCATAAAGCACAACGTCCTCAATGCCAAGGAACATGCAAGAGAAGCGGAGATCGTCGCTCAGGCTGGTATGTCAAGTACAGTGACCATCGCCACGAACATGGCGGGCCGTGGTACCGACATCAAGCTCTCGCCAGAGGTCAAGAAGGCCGGTGGTCTTGCCATCATCGGTACTGAGAGACACGACAGCCGCCGCGTTGACCGTCAGCTCAGAGGTCGTGCCGGCCGTCAGGGAGACCCTGGCTCGTCAGCGTTCTACGTTTCCCTTGAGGACAAGCTGATGCGTCTGTTCGGATCGGAGAGGATCGCCGGAGTGGTTGACAAACTCGGAATGGCCGATGACGAGGCTCTCGTGAGCGGAATGCTCTCTAAATCAATCGAGAACGCCCAGAAGAAAGTCGAGGAGAACAACTTCGGAATCCGTAAGAGACTCCTTGAGTATGACGACGTGATGAACTACCAGCGCGAGGCCGTCTATGCCAGAAGGCGCAACGCCCTTTCTGGTGAGAGGATCGAGATCGATGTCAGGAATATGATGATCGACTCCGCCTCTATCATCGCAGGCCGCGCGGAGGGAATGCCTTATCAGGATTTCGAGGAATATGTGATGGCCCAGCTGTCCATCGACCTCGGATTCGACGAGAAGTTCTATTCCAACGCCAAGGGCGACCAACTCACCGACGCTCTCTGCAAGCAGATGCAGGCGGTTTACGAGCGCAGGATGAACACCCTCGCCGAGAAGGTCTATCCGTTCATCAAGATGATTTTCGAGAAGCAGGGGAATATGTACAAGAACATAGCGATTCCTATCTCTGACGGACGCAAGATGCTGACACTCAGTGTGGATCTTGAGAAAGCTTACAATACTCAGGGCAAGGAGATCGCCAAGGCTCTCAGCCGTTCCATCATCCTCTATCAGATTGATGAGCATTGGAAGCAGCATCTGCGTGATATGGATGACCTCCGTCAGAGCGTGCAGAACGCTGCCTACGAGCAGAAGGATCCGCTCGTTGTTTACAAGCTGGAGAGCTACAACCTCTTCGCCACAATGCTTGAGGAACTCAACAAGGATGTGCTCTCATTCCTCCTCAGAGCCTTTGTTCCTCTTCGTGAGGACAGTGAGGCCCGTCCGGCGCAGGCTCCGAGAAGCCAGGATATGAGCAACATGAGGACCCAGCGCAATGACCTCACCACAAACGGCGAGCAGAAGGCGAGGACTCCGATTCACGTGGACAAGAAGATCGGTCGCAATGACCCTTGCCCTTGCGGATCTGGCAAGAAGTACAAGAACTGCCACGGCGCGGGTCTGGTTTAATGAATATATTAACTGAATATAATAATAAAGGAATATGAGCGCGAGTTATGGTTCCAATGATTCTGCAAGCGTGAACGACATCAGCAGGATCTCAGCCGGTTCGGTAATCAAAGGAGAGATCACTTCCCCTAATGACATAAGGATTGACGGTACGTTCGAAGGAAGGATTTTCTCCCAGGCAAAGGTTGTTGTCGGCGAGAAGGCCGTGATCAAAGGCGACATCATCTGCAACAACGCTGATTTTTGGGGAAAGATCAATGGTCACTTGTTCGTGAAGGATGCTTTTTCCCTGAAGGACACCTGTGTTGTAGAGGGTGATCTCCACATCCGCCGGCTTCAGGTTGAGTTGGATGCCAAGTTTAACGGTAACTGCAAGATGATCACCGAGGAAGAGTTCAATCAGCTCACCTCCGGCTCCCGTCCTGGAATGTACGAGGTCCCTGCTCCGGCTCCAAAAGAGGAGGAGGACTTCACCGTGGCTTCCGGCAAGTCCCCGTTCACCATATCCGCCAACGACGAGATCCCTGAGGCTTAGAAAAGTCCGGAGTCGCTGTCGGAGTTATTGATTTTCTTGCTGACGGCCCGGACTTTCTTTCCGTAGGAGAAATTATAGACACAAGTGAGGATGACCGTGTTTTTCTGGCTGGTCATCCTGCTTGTGTTTTTCATTGTCACAGGCGATTCGGGTGCGGTCTCCTCACTGACTTTCCAATGGTAGAACGGATAGCGCATTCCGGCTCCGATGCGGAGGTTCTTTCCGATCCTGCGGGCGAGCTCAAAGTAACCGTAGTTCTCGCCCTTCGAGATGCCGATGTCGCTGATCGATTTGAAGGGCTGGTTGTACATAGCCTCGGCTGTCCATTTCTTTCCTGAATATCTCAACATCGCCATTCCGCCAAGACTCTTGACCGATCTGTCCGCACCGCCTCCTGTCAACCTTTGGTCGTTGTACATAGCATAGACGGTAAGCGAGAGAGGAATATTCCTGAAGGGTTTGATCCTGCTTCCGAGAGCGGCCATAACGGCAAGCATATTACCCGAGTTCTCATCCATTTCAACAAGCAGCCCGTCAGTGTGGCTGAAAATAGGAATTATTTGATTGTCATTGTGGTAAACAAGGATGTATGGATTGATGTAGAGCCAAGAATTGTTGAATGAATATCCAATCATCGCATCCCGTGTCGTGTAACTTTCTAGTTCAGGGTTGCTCCTCACGAGCCATTTGTCATCCTTGTAATATGACGCATCGCCCATCCATCCGATCTTCGGAGTCGAAGTATTGCTTGAGTAATTAAAATACATCGAGGAGTGATCGTTGAATGTGTAGTTTAGCTGGACGAGCGGGCGGAAATAGATGTAGTCATGCCTTCCGGATGCCTTGGTTTCGTAGCCGAAATGTTCCATAGCCGCTCCGACAGAATAGCTGAACCCTCCTGCGTTTCCTGAATATTCACACCACAGTCTACCGAGATCGGTGTTGATGTCCGAACGGACGGTGACTTCTCCGTTACCACTGTTTTGCTCGGCAAGGCTGGCTGTGGTTCTGGCTCCGAAACCAAGCTTATGTTTCTCGGACAGCGTCCATCCATAGACGGCCTCAATGATTCCTGAATATTTCCGCCCGTCGGTCAGGCTTGTCGAGGATAACAGGGGAGTCGCTCCGGCATATTCATAAAACCCTTTGCGGCTTTTGGTGTCGTAGGCGGTGGCGACGAAGTTTACAGACAGTTCGTGTCTGTCGGAGAATCTGCGGTTCCAGTAGATGTCGAGTGCCGGGGAGAGATATTCGTACCAATCGTCCTTGTGGTCAGTTACTTCAGATGTCGTGGATTCTTGGGTTGTCAGATTCGTGACGGTTTTGAGGGTGCTTTGGCTTACGGGCCAGTCCTTTTTCTCGTAGCCTAACGTGAATTGTGCTTTCAAGGCGCTATTCTCGTCTTTCATCCTGACCAGATCCAGAGAAACATTGTGCCGGTTCCGCGTGAAATCCGTGTCCAGACCTTCTTTCACTTTTGTGTAAAGATTGCCGCCGGCTTCATATTCAAGAAATTCATCGATGCCGTAGCCGCCGCTTTTGGTCGGTTTCCCGGAATATTCAATGCCGATCATCGTGTTTTTCAGGATTTGGCGGTAGGAGACGGCGTTGTTGCCCCAAGGGGTTGTGACCGCCTCCTTTAGGTTCAGCATCAGGCTGCCGCCGATTCCGGGTCTTCGGGTGATGATGTTGACCATCGAGCCGCTGCCGGCGAATGAATATCTTGCCGGGGCGTTCTGGTAGAAGTCGATGCTTTTGATGTCCGCCGGGGTGAGCAGGGATAGGGAAGCGCTGGTGGTCGGCAGTCCGTTGAGTAGGATTGTCAGACCTTTGCCGTTCAGAAGTGTGGCTTCATCGTCCTTGACCAGGATTCCGGGGATCAGTTTCAGGGTCTCCAGCGCGGTCGCGTGAGAGTTCCGGTCTTCCTTGTTCAGGTAGAATTTCTGGTGGTCGCTGAAATGCTTGACGCTTCTTCCGGTGAACACAGCGGCTTTCAGGGTGTCGGTCTGCCCGGAGGCCACCAGTGCTTTCATAGTGTCAACCTGCCCGGTCGCTGAGCCTGTCGAAGCGACAGAGCGATATGCTCCAGCCTGAATGCAGATAACAATAGCTACCAGTCCACAAAGTGTTCTTTTAGATTTCATCATATACAAGTATTTACCGGCAAAGTTATCTGATAATAGTTTTACCAGAGGTTTTCCTTCTAACTTTTCTTTTATTGTAATTTATTGAAAAACATAGTGTTGGAGATTTTCTTCGTCGCAGGAGCTTTCACAGAGTCTTACATTGCTGTTTTTTTTGCTAAATTCGTAAGCGTTAACGATACGTTGCCGCGGATTTGTATATCCTATAAGTGACTTTTTGCCGGATGAGACTTAGAACCGTCATATTCATTGCCATCCTGTCCTTGTGCTTCGCTTCCTGTGCGCGCTCGTTCAGGACGGCGGAGCAGTTTCTGGATGAGATCGAGGCCCGGCTGGAGACCCAGCCTGACAGCGCTTTCATCGCATTGGATTCCTTGGACAGAAGTTTGCTTGGCACGAAGGAACTCCGTGCACGCCACGCCCTGCTCTACACGATCGCTTTGGAAAAGGTCGGAATGGAGATCACCTCCGACAGCATAATCAACATCGCGGTTGACTATTATTCCACGTCTGGGGATGAGGCGATGAAAGAGAAAGCCCTTTATTACAAGAATATAATCGATCAGAACGCCGCCTCTGTCCACAAGGATACCCTTGCCCTTCAGAGACAGAAGATCATCGAGGAGCGTTATACCGACAAGCAGGCGATTGTGGACCGTGGCAAGTCCATCTGGCTGCTTTGCCTTTTGGTCGTCATTGTGATTGCGGTTCTGGTTGTTGTCGTAAGGCTGTTCAGAAGAACCCACCGAGAGCTGATGGGTAAGCCGGACGATGAGGCATTGGCCATAATCCGGGAAAGGATGTCGGTGCTGGACAAGTTCTTAGCGTCCAGGCTTTCCTCGGACTGCTCATTCGACAGGGCAGCGGAGGCTGAGCTTGACCGCCTGGTCTCGGATCAGGATGATTTCCTGCGTTCCACGATGGTGCTCTTCCGTGACAGCCATCCCGGATTCGTGTCCGAGCTGAAGTCCCACGGCCTGACGGATTGGGAGATCGGCTATTGCTGCCTCTATGTCCTCGGGCTCAAAGGCAAGGATGTCGGCAACTATCTCAAGAAGAAGCGCAACTACATAATCAGTAGTGACATCCGCCGCAAACTCGGCCTGACCGAGCACGACACCAACCTCGGAATCTGGCTCCGCTCCCGTCTTGCTGCCTGACATTCCGTTCCCGTCCTGCCGCCAGATTGTCAGACTTTTCTCCGGTATAAGTGCCTTTGCCCGGATAAAGTTTGCAAATAACATATTTCCTCCGGTAAAAGCCTCTCTGCCCGGACAAAGCGGGAGATGACAGCCGTTTCTCCGGTGAAACGCTTGTTTACCGGACAAACTATTTAGAAGCTGTTTTGAATTGTTTGAAATGTTCTTTGAGGTGAAAAATCTTCAT
>ENA-OOWE01000738-OOWE01000738.1-human-gut-metagenome-genome-assembly--contig:-NODE-738-length-11566-cov-2.392234_pt1 | contig 11566 bp, 10 predicted proteins | sample MGYA00241402_ERZ501311 | MGnify/ENA primary metagenome ERZ501311 (study PRJEB25962, sample SAMEA2042363) | human gut metagenome | biome: human gut; feature: human-associated habitat; material: faeces... | reverse complement strand
TTTCCCTAAATACGCAATCATATCACATATTCTTACTACACAGCCTTCAAGAGTCGATGGAATAAGTTTTTTGATAGCATCTGTCCCTTCTGTATAACACAATTCAATTTCAGTATCATAATCATCAAATGATTTTTCATACTTAGGCTTGTATTCTTGCTGTTCAAACTCACCATTATGACATAAGACGCCATCTAAGGTCTGCATTGTGAAATTTCTGGCAAAAACAGTATCTAATACTCTTGCACTATGAACATTATGATTGAAATATCTATCAGTTTCATTATGATACAACTCACTTAAGAATCTTTCACCGGCATGTCCAAAAGGTGTATGACCAATATCATGCCCTAATGCAATAGCCTCAATCAAATCCAGATTCAATCCTAAGACTGAGCCAATATTTCGTGCAATTCTTGAAACGAGTTGGACATGCTGTGCTCTTCGTGTAATATCGTCATTATTCTTGAACGAAAAAACCTGTGTTTTATCAGCATATCTGTTATAGTATGGCAAATGCATAATTTTTTCTATATCACGAACAAACACAGGACGCCATAAATTAGCTTTGTCAATATCATTATTTCGTCTGACTGCTATTTCGTCTTTAAAAGCATATGGATTTATCCAATGACTTTCCCTATTAGAAATGATTTTTTGCTGTAAATCCTCATCAATACGGTTGTATTTTATATCCGACATTATTTTACACTCCTTATTATGCTGAAATTAAATTTCCAAACTATCATTGTTAAGCAAAAATTCCTTTATTCCAATCATAACATACCCTTTATCATCTCTTCGAGGTTTAATGCTTTTTTCCACTACAACAATTTTTTTGAAAGAGTCATTAGTTTTTTTCGAAAGGACGGGTTTCCTGCTCCCTTTTTTCTTCATTGGGAATATTGTATGCGAATTGAATATAATAACGTTTACTGCCTTGGTTTGCTACAAAATCAATCTCAACCTGTTTGCGTATATCTTTGCCGCCTTTTGTTTTTTCTCTGAATTCAACAATACCTACATCAACACTGTAACCCCTGTATCTGAGTTCATTATATATAATGTTTTCCATAAGGTGTGTTTCTTCTATTTGCCTAAAATTAAGCCTTGCGTTACGAAGTCCGGTGTCCTCAAAATACAACTTATAAGGTGTGCTGATGTATTTCTTACCCTTTACATCATACCTCTCTGCTTTGCTAATCAAAAATGAATCTTTTAGATAACCTATATATTTATCAATCGTAGATGCACAAAGAGTTGCGTTTTTCACCGATTTAAATGTGTTTTCTAATTTTCTTGGGTTTGTTAAAGATGATATTCCCGATGCCAAAATGTCAACAAGCTCGCTGATTTCCTGATCAGAATTAAGATTATTTCGAGCGACAATATCCTTAATATATACATTTTTCATTTGCGTAATAAGGTAATTGCTTTTTTGTTCGTCGGTTTTCATTAAAGCAACCGCAGGAAGTCCGCCGTACACCATATAGTCGTCAAAAGCTTCGTCTTTACTACCGTCATATGCAGAGTAGAACTCCGAAAAAGACAGAGGCAAAACATGTATTTCGTCGCCACGGCCCTCAAATTCAGTTAAAATATCACTTGAAAGAAATTTAGAATTGCTGCCCGTAACATAAATATCTAAATTGTCTTTTCTCATATATCCGTTTAATACAGCCTCAAAATTTCCAAGCAACTGAACTTCATCAAGGAGAAGATAATGCATTTCGTCATCGACAATCTTGCCCGCAAGATATTTCATAAATTTTCTAGGATCGACTTTTCTGTTTTGCTCACTGATATCTAAAATATCTTCGTCTATAAGCAATAAATCATCTGCCGAATCAAAAGCAAATCTAATAATATAATTTTCGTCTACGCCTTCGGACAGTAAATAATTATAGAAGATTTTGTTTAATAGATAGGATTTACCGCATCTTCTGATGCCGGTGATAACTTTAATAAATCCGTTTTGTTTTCTTGTAATAAGTCTGTTTAAATAAATATCTCTGTTGATTTCCAAAATATCACCTCATTTAATATTTTTGCCGCTATCGTCATTTTTGTTAATTCGATTATACTATAGTTTACTCGATTTTTCAAGTTTTATAACAAAATGAAGACTTCACATGTGAAAATAGTGGTGGTGTGTTGTATTGTAGTATGTGAACTATACCGATGCAAACTTTACAACGAATACTTATATTCATGTGACAGATACAATGCAACAAACAGTTATAAATATTTTGGGAAACTTGCTTTTGAAAAGCGTATTAAATAATACAACACACAGCATAAAACAAAAAATAGGCAGGAAATTAACCCTGCCTTACGTCTATATAAACAGAAAATCCGAAACTGTTACCGATGATAACAAGTTTCGGATTATTCTTTATTGGTGGACGTTAACGGACTCGAACCGCTGACCCTTCGCACGTCAAGCGAATGCTCTACCAACTGAGCTAAACGTCCCTGTTGCAGTACCGATATTATACAGTAATATTTCAAATTTTGCAACACTCATTTGAAAATTGTTGCGGCGATAAACAAAAATATCACACCGGGTATTCCGCCGATTGCCGAAAGCGTCAGTGTGTGTGCGTTGATATTAGGTCCTATGCCGAAAAAGCCGCCGACATATTTTGCCGCAAACAGCGTGATTATCCCCTGCACCGCCGTCAGAAAAAGCACGGAGAAAAAGCGTTTTGTCCTTATCATCGAAGCAATTATTGCAAGTCCCGCAACCGCAAATAAGCAGTATATTGCCGTGTTCATATTTGTCACTCCTTTAGTGAATTTTATGCTCACGACGGCGTAAAATATGACAGGCGAAAACAGAGATTATTAAATTTTGCGGATTTTGTCGATTTACGGTTGACCTATTATGCAAAATAAAGTAAAATAATATAATACGATTATAACTTTTTAATATAGATACGGTGCAGATAAATGAAAAAAATATTTCCATTCGAAGTATTTGACATTATACCTTGTCCCGACGGAATTATCCTCTCACAAAAAGAATTGTTCAACGGAACAAGCTACAAGGTCAGCTTTCTTCAATACAGCGTTATAACGGGCAAGCTTTCTCCCGTTACAAAGGACTTTTATCAACTTAATAAATTCGGCGAAAACTATGCAAAAATTTGCGAGGAAATCGGCGACTATATATCCTGCGAGGCCACTGTTTTCAAAAACGGCAGCGTTGCGGTCGTGTATTCAAGCGGTGAAACTGGAATTTTTGACGCAAGCGGCAAGCCTGTATGGACGGGAGATTTGATTTACAAGGATTGTCCTATAAACGGTGCTGTTGCCGACGGCGTTTATTTTTGGACTACCGTTCCGCTTCAAAACTCGATAATCAATTACTCAATTCCGCACAAGAAATTCAGTATGAGAATAGGGTCTGAGAATTCCAAGACCTTCAGCGAGCCTGTTTCCCTGAGTATTTACAGGAAAGAGATGTTCGTATGCAACGCAGGGTCAAATAAGATACGCAAGGTAAGCCTTTCGAACTATCTTGTCAGCGATTACAAGCGGTTTGACGAGCCTGTTTACAAATATATTCGCTCGGCGCTGAAGGAATTTGTTATTTTAAGCTCAGGTGTATATGTTCTTTAATTAAATAGCCTTAAAAAAAACGCTCTTACCAAAAGCTTAGTAAGAGCGTTAATTTTATACCTTTTCGAAAGCTTATTTTGCTTCCTTTTCAGCCTTTTCCTCAGCCTTGTTTTTGTCTTTTCCGCCGAGAACAAGGTTTGCTATGATACCGAGGATAAGCGCACAGGCAACCTCTGTAAGAGTAACCTTACCGAATGAAAGTGTGAGTCCGCCGATACCGCAGATAAGGATGATTGCGACAACAAAGAGGTTTCTGTTATCGCCGAGGTCAACGTCCTGAATCATTTTAAGACCGCTTACTGCGATAAAGCCGTAAAGAGTGATGCAAACGCCGCCCATTACGCAGTTGGGGATTGTTGAAAGGAAGGTTACGAACGGTCCGAAGAATGAAATTACGATTGACATAATTGCCGTTGCAAGAATTGTAACTACCGAAGCATTACCTGTGATAGCAACGCAGCCTACCGACTCGCCGTAGGTTGTATTCGGGCAGCCGCCGAAGAAAGCACCTGCGATTGAGCCTACGCCGTCGCCGAGAAGAGTTCTGTGGAGACCGGGATCCTCAAGAAGGTCCTTGCCGATAACTGATGAAAGGTTCTTATGGTCAGCGATATGCTCTGCGAATACAACGAATGCAACCGGAACATATGCAACCGCAACTGTAAGGATATACTTTCCGTCAACTGCGCTCAAGCCCTTTGCGGCTGTGAGGAATGAGAAGTCGGGAACTGCAAAAAGCTTCATACCCGAGAATACCGAGAAGTCGATAACTCTCAAGGCGTCATTGCCTGTCTTAATACCGATAACGGTAAAGATTGCAGCCACAACATAGCCTGCAAGGATACCGATAATGAACGGGATAAGCTTTGCCATTTTCTTGCCGTAAACAGAGCAGATGATAACAGTAAAGAGTGTTACAAGTCCGCAAACAAGCGCTACATAAGGACTTGCCACGCTTGCACCCTCAAGGTCAACAACCTTGCCTTTCATAAGGTCGCTTATTGCGTTGCCTGCAAGTGAAAGACCGATAATCGAAACTGTAGGTCCGATAACAACTGCCGGCATAAGCTTGTTGATCCAATTTACGCCTGCAAACTTAACTACAATTGCGATGATTACATATACAAGTCCTGCGAAAAGTGCGCCGAAGATGATACCTGCATATCCTGCCTCAACCGAAACAGCACCTGCAAAAGCTGCGAGCATTGAGCCGATGAAAGCGAATGATGAGCCGAGGAATACGGGGCTGTTAAACTTTGTGAAAAGAAGATAAACGATTGTGCCTACGCCTGCGCCGAAAAGTGCTGCGGACTGGCTCATTCCGTTACCTACGATGGTGGGAACTGCGATTGTTGCCGCAAGGATTGCAAGCAACTGCTGAAAAGCGAACACGATAAGCTGTCCGAATTTCGGCTTGTCTTTGATGTTGTAAACGAGATTCATTTCTTTTTCCTCCTAATATTTTACGGCTTACGCCTTATTGCCTTTTTTTGACAGCACAACCTCCGTAGTACCGTCCGTTTCATCAACCTTTACGTTGATAAATTCATCCTTTGAGGTCGGGATATTCTTACCGACATAGTTTGCGCATATCGGCAGCTCCCTGTGTCCTCTGTCAACCATTACCGCAAGCTGAATTACGGCAGGTCTGCCAAGTCCGATTATAGCCTCCATTGCGGCTCTCGCCGTTCTGCCCGTGTATAAAACGTCGTCCACCAAAATCACGGATTTATCGTTGACGTCAAAGTCAATAACCGACGAATTGAGGTGCGGCGTCTGATATTTCGGCGTTAAATCGTCCCTATATAATGTAATATCAAGCTCGCCGAGCTCAACCTTGAGGTCGGAGAACTTTTCAATATTAGCCTTGAGCATTTTTGCAAGCGGAACTCCACGCTTTTTGATACCGATTAAGCAAACGGTGTCAACATGAGTGTTCTGCTCGATAATTTCGTGCGAGATACGAGCCAAAGCCCTGAGCATCGCCTGTCTGTCAATAATAATCTTGTTTTCCATTTTTCTACTCCGTTTTCACAAAAGAAAAAAGCCTTGTCAAAGCTCGACAAGGCACAAAATTTGATATTGCGTTTTGCGTTCTCCTTGTCGGCATCCCGTACCGAATTAAAGGTAAACATTTTTATTGCGATTATAATAGCACAACGCACGGCACTTGTAAACCGTTTTCGACAAAAAAACTCACAATTTTTTCATATTCGTAGATTTACACAAAGTACATTTGACAAACGCATACTACACGGCTATAATAACTAAAAAAAGCACATACAAGCGATATTTACGGAGTTTATATAATGCTCAGATATTTCATCAGTGCGGTTGTCGGCTATCTGCTCGGTTCGTTGAGCTTTGCCGTCATCGTTTCAAAATCAAAATACAAAAAGGATATAAGGGATTACGGCTCGAATAACGCAGGTATGACGAATACCGCAAGGACGTTCGGCAAAAAGGCGGCGGCTGTCGTTTTCCTCGGCGATTTCATAAAGCCTATGATAGCGGCGTTGATTGCCCTGTTCTTGATTTCGGGCAAGGAAAATCCCGTCGGCTGTGCGTATATCGCAGGCACGGCGGCGGTTATCGGTCATATCTTCCCCGTTTTCTTCGGCTTCAAGGGCGGCAAGGGTGTCGCTTCAATGTTCGGCGTTACAACGGCTATGTCCCCTATCTCCGTTCCGATTTTGGCAGTGCCGTTTTTCATTACGCTGTCAGTCTCAAAAATGGTTTCGCTCTCGTCGATTATCTCGGCTGCGTGCGTTCCCGTCGTAACATTTGTAATTTATAGGTTTCTTCCGTTTCTCAATCCTCCGCTTTTGCGTGGCGATTGGAAAATACCGACCGTCTGCACGGCGATTATTGCAATTCTTGTAATCTTTATGCACCGTTCAAACATTGAGCGTATCAAAAGGGGCGAGGAAAAAAAAATCGGCTCTAAAAAATAGACTTCTTCGGCGGATATGGATTATTCCTTTATCTGCCGAATTTTTTAATATGTCAAAGAATATTTACAATTTATCTGTTGACGGAAATCGGTTTACATTGTAAAATATAGATAGACGTTAGGAGGTGTTTCCGATGAACGAAGAATACGGTAACGATATTGTTTCCGTTGTTGACGAGGACGGCGTTGAGCATGTTTTCGAAGAGCTTGACAGAATTGAGACCGATAAGGGTCGCTATGTTGCTCTTACTCCCGTTTTTGATGATGCGGAGGAAATTATTGAGGACGACGGAGAGCTTATTATTTTGAAGGTAGTCGAAGAGGATGACGGCGAAACCTACCTTGAGCCTATCGAGGATGACGCTGAATTTGATGAAATTGGAAATCTTTTTGAACAGCGAATTGCCGAGCTTTACGATTTTGACGACGAAGAAGAATAAAAAAGCAATAACGGTATAAAATATTATTCCTGCCCGATGCGACAAACAGCTCGGTTGATATTAACCCAACACTTTCTTATAGGGAACTTAAAATGTCAACGCCGGGAGCAGACCTCCCGTTTTTACGGACGCTGGGAGCATACAAAGGCCGCGACTTAGTGCCCACCTGCTTTTATTGCAGGTTATTATTCACCGACTGCGGTCGGGCGGGGTATATTAAAAGAACACTCTTTCGAGTGTTCTTTTTTTATGCTTATTTAATTACTGAATATACTGCTTTATCTTTTCAAGATACTGAATGTTAACGGTTGCTTCAATGAGCGTTCCGTTTTCGGTGTAATCCTCCGAGTGAATAACACCGTCTTTTCTTATCTCGGCAATTATTGATCCCTTGTCAAACGGAATCAACAGCTTTTTCCTTGCCCTGTTTTTGGGCAATGCCTCCTCGATAGCCGAAAGCAGTTCATCAATTCCATCTCCGTTTAATGCGCTTATCATAACCGCCCTGCCGAGAGTCGGCAAATCGTAAATGTCGGGTACAAGGTCGCACTTGTTCATAACGGAAATAACGGGCGTTTGCTCACATTCAAGCTCTCGCAAAAGGTTTGCGGTTACCTCCAAATGCTCCGAACATTCATCACTTGAGGCGTCGCACACATTGAGTATCAAATCGGCATTTTTAGCCTCCTCAAGCGTTGATTTGAACGCCTCGACTAATTTATGCGGAAGCCGTCTGACAAGACCTACCGTGTCAATGAGCATTACATCCTGACCGTTTGGAAGCGTGAGCTTTCTCGCCGTCGGGTCAAGCGTTGCAAACAGCTTATCCTCCGCAAGCACGCCTGCATCCGTGAGCCTGTTCATAAGAGTTGACTTGCCCGCATTTGTGTATCCGACAATCGCAACGGAAATTATGCCGTCCTTTTTCCTGCGGCTTCGCATTGTGTTACGGCGTTTTTCAATCTGCTTTAATTCTTCCTCAAGAGCATAGATTTTGCGGCGCATATGCCTTTTATCGCTCTCAAGCTTGCTCTCACCGGGGCCTCTTGTGCCGATACCGCCGCCGAGCCTGGAAAGGCTTTTACCTTTACCCGTCAAAAAGGGTAAGGAGTATTTAAGCTGTGCCAATTCGACCTGCAATTTACCCTCGCTGCTTCTCGCTCTGAGTGCGAAAATATCAAGAATGAGCATTGTGCGGTCAATGACCCTTGTGTCCGTCAAATCCTCGATATTTTTAAGCTGCGCAGGCGACAATTCGTCGTCGGCAACAATAAGGTCTATTTCATTTGTACGGCAAATTTCCGCAATTTCCTGTATTCTGCCGCTTCCGACATAGGTCGCAGGGTTTACGGACGGCAGCTTCTGCGTTAAGGTTACAACCGCCTCGCCCCCTGCCGTTTCGACAAGCAAGGCAAGCTCCTCGATTGACTCCTCGGCATTAAAATCGCCCGTGTCAACCGAAATGAGCAGAACTCTCTCGGGTGAATCTGTATTTTCGTAAAAAGTCATATATTCTCCTTAATAAACCGCAAACTGACTGTTATAAAGTTCGGAATAGAAGCCGCCCTTTTCAAGCAACTCCCCGTGCGTACCGCTTTCGATGATAGCGCCGTCCTTCATAACAAGTATTTTGTCTGCATTCTTTATTGTCGAAAGCCTGTGTGCGACAATGAACGCCGTTCTGCCGTCCATAAGCTCCAAAAATGCCTTTTGTATCCTCAATTCCGTTCTCGTATCAATGCTCGACGTCGCCTCGTCAAGTATGAGCATCGGCGGATCTGAAAGCATTACTCTCGCAATGGAAATCAACTGTCTTTGACCCTGCGAAAGATTGTCGCCGTTACCTGTTATAATCGTATTGTAGCCGTCGGGCAAGCGTTTGATAAAGCTGTGTGCATGAGCCTTCTTAGCCGCTTCGATAACCTCTTGCTCGGTGGCGTTCGGCTTTCCGTAAGCGATATTTTCGTAAATCGTGCCAGAGAACAGCCAAGTGTCCTGAAGCACCATTCCGAACTGACTTCGCAGGCTCTCACGGGTAACCTCGGTTATATCGTTTCCGTCAACCGTAATCTTGCCTGAGCTTATCTCATAGAAGCGCATCAAAAGGTTGATAAGCGTTGTCTTTCCGCATCCCGTAGGACCTACAAGCGCAACCGTCTGTCCGCTTTTTGCCGAAAGGTTAAGGTTTTCGATGAACTTCTTAGTGTCCGTATATGAGAACTCAACATTTTGAAGCTCTACATCTCCCTTGACGCTTTCAAGGACACGGTTGCCCTCGTCGCTCACCTGCTCGGGTGCGTCAAGCACGGAGAAAATGCGTTCAGCCGAGCTCACGGCGTTTTGGAATTCTGCGATAACAGCCGAAATCTCATTAAACGGCTTTGTGTACTGCGAGCAGTAAGCGAGGAATGACGCCAACGCACCGACGGTAATTGCGTGAGTGTCGCCGCAGACATAAATTCCGCCGATAACGGCAACCGCAGCATACACAAGCGCATTTACAAATCTTGTAAGCGGGTTGGTAAGAGCCGAATAGAAATGTGCGATAACTCCGACCTTTTCCCACTTGTTGTTCATATCCCTGAAAGCCTCTTCCGAGGTCTTTTGCATATTAAACGCCTTTACGACCTGCGCCGAGTCAATCATTTCGGAAGCGTAGCCCGTAAGCTTGCCCCTGAGCCTTGCCTGTTCGGTATATTTCGAGTGTGCTCTCTTTGCGATAAACGAAGCCATAAAGAATGAAACGGGAGTGAGTATCACAACGACGAGCGTTATATACGGGTTTATCATAAACATAAACACAAGCGTTGCGACTATCGTTACAACACCCGAAAGCACCTGCGTAAAGCCCTGCAAAAGTCCCGTCGAAACTATATCGACGTCGGTTATTACAGAGTTTATAAGGTCGCCGTGCGGCACTGAGTCAATGTATTTGAGCTCTACCCTGTTGAGCTTTGCGATTGTCTCACGGCGTAAGAGCTTAACGGTTTTGTATGAGAGCTTGTTCGAGTTATAGGTCATTATCCACTGCAAAATTGCCGAGGCGATAACGATTACAAACAGCTTAATGCAAACCCTTGAAAGTGCCGAAAAATCAACGTTATCCTTGCCGATTATACAGTCAATGCCCTCGCCTATCATAATCGGAACAAACAGCGAAAGCAAAATTCCGCCGATTGCGGAGATGATGGCAAAAACAATATTTGCGGTAAAGGGTTTAACGTATTTGAAAAGTCTTTTTACTGTTTTCACTGTGCGTTCACCTCTCTTTCCGAAAGCTGAGAAAGGCAAATTTCATTGTATACCTCGTTCGTCTTATAAAGCTCCGAGTGCGTTCCGATAGCGGAAATTCCGCCCTCGTTCATCACGAATATTCGGTCGCAGCTCTTGACGGTGTTTACCCTCTGTGAAACTATGATAACGGTAGTGTCCGAAAGCTCGTCGTGAATGGCTTTACGAAGCCTTGAGTCGGTCGCAAAGTCAAGTGCAGATGATGAGTCGTCGAAAATTACAATTTTCGGATTTCCGAGCAACGCCCTTGCAATGCAAAGCCTCTGTCTTTGACCGCCCGAAAGGTTTTTACTGTTTTCGTTTATCTCGGTATCAAGTCCGTTGGGAAGCTTCTTGACAAATTCCTCGGACTGTGAAATTCTCAATGCTCTTTCTATATCTTTTTCGGTTGCGTTTTGGTCGCCGTAAAGCAAATTTTTACGCACCGAGCCCGAAAAGAGCCTGTTTTCCTGCGGAACGATATGTGCAATGCTCCTCAATGCCGAAAATTTATAATCACGGACATCATGACCGAAAACATCAATTTCGCCGCTGTCAACATCATAAAAACGCATAATAAGGCTGACAAGCGTTGTTTTACCGCTGCCCGTGCCGCCGATTATTCCGACAGTTTCGCCCTTGTTTATTGAAAAATCAACGTCGGTAAGCACATTTTCATCAGCTTCGCCGTATGAATAGCAAACGCTCTTGAATTCGACCGCAGGCCTTGTCTCGTCAGCCTCTGTAAAGCGTGCGTTATCGTCGGTCATACTCGGCTCAAAGTCAAGCACCTCTTTAATTCGCTGATAGCTTGCGCCCGCCTTTGTGAAAATTACAATTACATTCGAAAAAACGATAATCGAAAGCAAAATCTGCGTCATATAGTTTGTAAAGGCAAGCACCTCGCCCTGTGTGAGCTTACCCGTATTTACCTTAATTCCGCCGAAATAAAGGATTAAAACAATCGCCGTGTTCATAACCGCAAAGGTCAACGGATTGAGGAGTGCCGAAAGCCTGCCGACTTTAACGTTTCGCTCGGTCAATTCCTCGTTCGCCTTTTCGAATTTGTCCTTTTCGTATTCGGTTCTCGAAAACGCACGGATTACACGCACACCCGAAAGGCTGTCCTTTACGATTGAAGCGGCTCTGTCGAGTTTTCTCTGAATTTGAGAGTAAAGCGGCAGCGAACGGCTTAAAATGTAATATAATATTACGCTTACAAGCAACGCCGACACGAAGAAAATTATTGACATTTTCGCATCAAGACCGACAGCGGCGA
>ENA-OOWE01000711-OOWE01000711.1-human-gut-metagenome-genome-assembly--contig:-NODE-711-length-11926-cov-4.688906_pt1 | contig 11926 bp, 8 predicted proteins | sample MGYA00241402_ERZ501311 | MGnify/ENA primary metagenome ERZ501311 (study PRJEB25962, sample SAMEA2042363) | human gut metagenome | biome: human gut; feature: human-associated habitat; material: faeces... | reverse complement strand
ACGAATTATTTGAGTGTGCTTCCTATGCTATCAAGAGGACTTTTTCAGCGGCCTTCACAAGGCCATGGGCGGCCATGCCTCCCACGGCCCCAGCACCGGCCGGGATTCCACGAAACAGGAAAATTGTCGGCGGGACGCGGCCACGCCCTATTTCTGGAAGCTTTAATTTTCAATGAGTTATAAAATGCAGCGTGGAAACGCAGACTTTTTTTTGCCGCGTTTCCACGCTCTTGCGAAAATGGTATTTGATTATCAATAAGTTACTAAATCAAGCGTGGCCGCATCCCGCCAGGACCGGCTGCATAGTCATCAGGAAATTATCGCGTAAGCGAGCCGACATTGTCCGTGAATATGGCTTCGCGGTCATCAGGGCCGATGGTGGAGAAGGTAACGTTGTCCAGAACCACCTCGCCGACATTGCGGAAATACGCTCCGTAGGACGGGAAATACGGCCATTGGTCGAAAGGCATTGAGGCTATTTTCGCGCCCAGACCCGGCTCAGGAATACCGATGAATGAGAATGACGAGTTCCGGATGGTCACCTTGTCGGTTGTCGCGCTCCCCCAGCTTTTCACTGACAATGCCATACGGCGGCAATCGGAAGCATGATAGTTTTCTATCGTAACGTCGGTGCAATGATTGTCATCCAGCAATGTCATGCAGAAAGGCGACAGCACATTTTCCGCGGTACAGTCCTTAATATAAATGCCTGATAATGTGCCAGGTGCATCGCCCCATCCGCCCGGCTCGAAAATCATGGCATGGAGCATGTCGCCGCCTTTGTCTGACGTGGTGCGGTGCGGGGAACGGCCGGGGCCGACGAATGTGCAGCCGGAAACAAGGACATTTTCAGACGGCATGATCATACGGAGTCCATTGCAGGAAGAATTGAACCGGCACCTGTCGATCAGCATGTCATGCCAATATCCGCCGGCCATGCTGTCATCGCCGGTAGAAAAATCGCACTCACTGACATTGACATTATCCCCTCCTCTGATGTGGATGCCATCCCAGCCGCCGGTAATCCGGAGGCCATTGAATTGACTGTCAGTCAGTTCGTAGCCGAGAATTGCGTAATTCGAGGAATTGTCAATGCTGATTCCCGACATCTTGAAACCGGACGTTTCAGCGACAAGCACAGTGTGCGGCCCGCGCATTCCCTCTTCGCCGAGAGGATTGCCAATGCTGCCGCCGTCAATTCTGCCGGACCCGGTAATGGACGCTCCGTCAGCACGATAAGCTATGACAAGGGCCTGTGACCATATAGTATCGGAAACGCAGTTCTGATTTGCAGTCCCGACGCCTGTGTCATATCGGGACATGTCCTTGTCCGTGATGTAATGGCCGTACGAAGCCAGATCCGGATTCGCCAAAATCGCCGCACCGTCTTCCAATTTCAGTTCCACGCCGGCTTTCAGATAAATGGTGCCGCTCATGAATCCGCCTGCCGGAACAATGACCGTGCCGCCACCAGAGCGGTTGCAGCTATCTATGGCAGCATTGATTATCAATGCATTGTCGAACCCGGAATCGGTTTTCGCGCCCAAATCGGTGATTTTCAATGACAGGCTACGGGAGCATGCGGTCAATGCCAGGAACGTGGCTAATATTGCGGAAAAATATCTCATAACATATCGTAATTTCAATGTTCATCTAACGAAAAAGGCGTTTCAAAACTTCCGTTTCAAAACGCCCTTCGGTTGAGATACCACGACTCGAACGTGGACTAAGTGAACCAAAATCACTTGTGCTGCCATTACACCATACCTCAATTCATCTCGGCAAAGATAGGATTAATTTCCCTTTCCGCCAAAAGTATTTCGCTCCAGACGCGTAAAATCTACATAACGCGCTGTGATAATGCCATTTTTGTCAACACGGATGATATATGGAAGTGAAGTCAAATCAAATGAATCCAGCAAGGCTTCCTCGGGCTGCATCTTCACGAAAAGCACACGCATTTTCCTTTCGGCCGACATGAGCCGCTCAGCAGAAGCGATATTATCCTGACATGAACTGCATTCCTCGTCATAGAACATGATATAGGTATCGCGTCTGAGCCGTGAAAGCTGCCAGGTCTTCTGACGACGCTGTTTCCACATGCCGTTTTCCGCAGAACGTCCATGTGCAAGCACGCCGCTTACCACCACGTCAGGCACCGGGCTTCCCGGCATTGCCCTGGACAGGAGATCAGACATCGTCCTTGCGTATCCTATGATTTTCAGAGAATCGGACGGAGTGTCCCAGACATCCTGTCTGGACAGTATATATTTATCAGTCAAATACTTGCACGCCTCCTTATAACATCCTTCAGGCATTATCGAAAGATAATAGAACAAGTCTCCGACAGCCTCCTTGAAGGCGGAAGGACTAGCGGCCGTACGTGCGGCAATCCTATCGGAAACGCCATTTATGTCCGCGGTGCTGATATCCTCGCCGAAAGAGACGAAAATATCGCCCAACTTTTTCATTGATTCTGGTGAGCCATACTCGTAATCATCTGAAGAATAGATATTCCGGAGCATTGCACCGAGAGCGGGCACATCCAGGCGACGGCCTAGAATAGCATTGTCCTTACCTATCAGGGACATCTGCGGGGTCTTGAGCACGCCGTATTTCCTCTGGAAGTCGGAGGACAGTTCAGGGTCCCAGAAATGACGGACATTGACCTGCGGCGAACTGACTTCGAGCCGGGCCTCGCGGTATTTTTTCCAGGCAAGACTGTCCGAACCCACATACACGGCATCGACGTCGAGCGGATAACTGACGGCATTGAGCCAAGTCCTCAACATTACAGTATGGACCAGACAGTCAGGGCATCCCGTATCGTAGAAGTACAAGACGGAATAACGTTTTGACGGTTGCGCTAAAAGATTGGTTTCCAAGCCTTTGTCATCCGTCATCACAAGTTCCGGCGCCTTCTCCCCCACCAGCGACTGACGATTGAAATCCGCAAAGATTCGGGCGTTCATCAGGTCAATGTCGTTCTTCATGCGGACCTTCCCGGTGAAGAACCAGTTGTCGGCAATGTCAATGGCCACGGCCTCGACTCCCATCACCGCAGATTTCACATAGCTGGCGTACAGATACAACGCAACATGCTGGCGCACAAGAGAATCCGTACAGCTGGAAATGAGGAACGAGCATTCTTCCTTCTGCGCCTCGACATCCAGCGGTTCTATTGCCTTCACATATCCGGCCAGCTTCGCATCCAAAGCATTGAACACGGCCGTATCCGCTTCCTGCGCCCGTGCGGGCAGAAGGAGCGAAAGCGCGAAAAACGCCGATAAAGCTATATGTTTCAATGCATTGAACATCTTATTTGGCCTCCGGTAAAACGACTCCTTCCGGAAGGAAGAGCGAGGTGTCGCCGTGATGCTTCAATATGTCGCGCACCGCGGATGATGAAATATGCGCAAACTCCTGAGCTGTAGGGATTATGATGGTCTCGACATCGGGTGCAAGGCGGCGGTTCGCATCAGCGATGGAGCGCTCCGTCTCGAAGTCTATCATATTGCGGACTCCGCGCACGATGTGGCGTATTCCAAGTTCATGGCAAGTGTCGATTGTCAAATTGTCATATTTTATGATGCTGACGCCCTCCAGGCCCTCGACAGCTTGACTTATGATGGCAATGCGCTGGTCCATGTCGAAGAAGCCGCGCTTGTCCTGGTTGATGCCGACAGCGACGACGACTTCGTCGAACATTGTCAATGCCCTTTTAAGAATATTGAGATGTCCCGCTGTAAAAGGATCAAAGGATCCCGGGAACAATGCTTTAATTTTCATTACACTAATAATAAACTGTTTCGCAAATATAAGAGTTGTCATGCAAATTGAGGTTCGTACCTGCTCGAAAGTTGCAAGCCCAACGCACTTTTACTACGTTACCCTCACCCTAAATCCCTCCCCTCGGGGAAGGGACTTACCGTCGCCCTCACGGGCTTTAATAATAATTATAGTTCCGCAAATATCTGAACACGATTATAATTGCCAGTCGATGGGAGTTTTCCCTTCCGACTGGAGGATTTCATTGGTCTTGGAAAAATGCCTGCAGCCGAAGAATGCGCCGCGAGCCAGAGGAGAAGGGTGCGCCGCTTCCAGAACGAAATGTCTGGACGTATCTATGAGCGCCTTCTTGCTGCGCGCGAAATTTCCCCACAAAAGGAAGACCACACCTTCGCAATGCTCTGATATATAGCTTATGACAGCGTCCGTAAACTGTTGCCAGCCGATGGCACTATGCGACGTAGGCTCCCCTGCACGCACTGTCAGAACAGCATTCAGAAGCAGCACTCCCTGCTCGGCCCATTCTCTCAAATCCGGGTTGCCGCTCATCCGGACACCCAAGTCGCTTTCGATCTCCTTGAAGATATTTTTCAATGAAGGTGGCGCAGGGACACCGGCAGGAACGGAAAAGGACAAGCCCATGGCCTGTCCATAGCCATGATACGGGTCCTGACCCAATATCACGACTTTCACCTTGTCTACCGGAGTGAGTTCGAATGCCTTGAAAATATCTTTCCCCGGAGGAAAAACCTGACGTCCTTCAGCCTTTTCCTTGTGAAGATATTGCACCAGGGAAGCGAAATACGGTTTATCGAACTCGCTCTGCAATGCTTCTTTCCAGCTTTCTTCTATCTGAACATTCATTTCTGGAACACGAATCTTAGTACATCGTCAATGGTCTTGACATACTCGAACGTAAGACCTTCGATATATTTTTCATTGATATCCTCGATATCCTTCCTGTTGTCTTCCGAGATGACGATAGCGGTGACGCCGGCCCTTTTCGCGGCGAGGATCTTCTCCTTGATGCCGCCGACTGGAAGCACACGGCCCCTCAACGTCGTCTCGCCCGTCATGGCAATACCTTCCCTTACAGGTTCATTTCTAAGTGCGGAAAGCATTGAACATACGAGAGTTATGCCGGCAGACGGACCGTCCTTAGGGGTCGCGCCCTCAGGGACATGCACATGGATGTCGTGAGCGTCGAACTCCTTGGAATCCATCTTCGCGAGCTCAGGATGCGCCTTGATATATTGGTACGCAATCGTGGCGGACTCCTTCATGACATTGCCGAGATTTCCGGTCATTGTCAGCTGGCCCTTGCCTGCGCTCACCGAACTCTCGACGAACAGGATCTCGCCGCCCATCTGGGTCCACGCCAGACCGGTAACGACGCCGACTCCCTCGTTTCCGCTCTGCTTGTCATGGAAGGCGGTAGGAAGACCGAGGTACTCCTTCAAGTGTTCCTTCTTGATGACGGACGGGAACGCCTGGTCCAAGGCAATCTTCTTCGCCGTCACGCGCGCAATCTTCGCAATCTGTTTCTCCAGACCACGCACGCCGGACTCATGTGTGTACTGGTCAATGATTTCGGCCAATGCACTTTTATCAATGCGGAGTTCCTTCTTGCCGATTCCGTGCTCTTCAAGTTCGCGAGGCAGGAGGAATTTCTTGGCGATTTCCATCTTCTCTTCCGCAAGATATCCGGTAACATTGATAAGTTCCATTCGGTCCAGAAGTGCCGGCTGAATGGTGGAAATGTCATTGGCAGTCGTGATGAACAGGACATGGGACAAGTCATAGTCCACGTCCAGATAGTTGTCATGGAACGTCACATTCTGCTCAGGGTCAAGTACTTCCAGCAATGCAGAAGACGGGTCGCCCTTGAAGTCGCTGCTGAGCTTGTCGATTTCATCGAGCACCATCACAGGATTGGAAGTGCCCGCCCTGGAAATGCCGTTCAGAATCCGGCCAGGCAATGCGCCGATATATGTCTTCCGGTGTCCACGGATTTCAGCCTCGTCGTGCATGCCGCCGAGGGCGATACGCACGTATTTCCTGCCGATAGCCTTGGCAATGGACTTGCCGAGACTCGTCTTGCCGACTCCCGGAGGACCGTAGAGACAGAGGATAGGTGATTTCATGTCCCCGCGCAATTTCAGCACTGCAAGATATTCAATGATTCTTTCCTTTACCTTCTCCAGTCCGTAATGGTCGTCGTCCAGCACCTTCTGAGCATGCTTCAAGTCCAGATTATCCTTGGAAAGATGATTCCAAGGGAGTTCAAGCATGAACTTGATATAATTATATTGTATGCTGTAATCCGGAGATGACGGATTATATTTCTCAAGCTTGGCAATTTCCTTCTCGAAAATCTCCTTTGCGGAATCAGGCCAGTCTTTCTTCGACGCTTCTGCACGCAGTTTTTCTATCTCCTCATCATCGTCCATACCAAGTTCTTCCTGGATTGTACGAAGCTGGTTGTTAAGATAATACTCCCTCTGCTGCTGGTCGATTTCGTTCTTCACCTTGGAGTTGATCTCCTGTTTGATCTTCAGGAGTTCAACCTGTGTGTCAAGAACATTGAGCAACTTCATTGCCCTAACTTTAAGATCCTCATATTTAAGGAGTTCGACCTTGTCGAAGAAGTTTTCGACGTCGATGGTCGTGGCGATGAAATTCACCAGGAAATTGAAATCCTCGATGGACTTGACGGCATTGGCAGCCTCCTTGGGCGCGAACGACGACGACTTGATGATGGCGGACGCCTTTTCTTTCAGCGAATCTGCAATCACCTTGATTTCAGGGTCTTCCGGGTTCGCCTCGAACTCTTCCAGATATCTCACGTGAGCACGCAGATACGGCTCGGAAGAGACGACATCCTCGATTTCGAATCTTTTAAGTCCCTGCAGCACAGCCGATATCGTACCGTCAGGCATTTCAAATGTCTTGATGATGCGGGCTACCGTACCGAACGGAAACAAGTCGTCCAGAGCCGGATCCTCCACGCTGACGTCATTCTGCGGAACGGCGCCGATCAGGGAATTCGACTTATGGGCATCTTCTATGAGTTTTATGGATTTTTCGCGGCCGATGGTGATCGGGAAAATCGAGCCCGGAAAAATGACAGCATTTCTCAATGCCAGCAACGGCAATGTGTCAGGCATGGCGATGTCTTCCGTCTGTGACGGTATCTCTCCACTCATGACAGGAATAATGCTGACTTCTGCCCCGGCGGGCGAAAACATATCCGAATATTTATCAATCATACACTTATATTATAAATCATCACTACTACACCCTACTGCCAATTTGGCATTGACAGCAGCATTTGTTTCACAGACCTACATTAGTCAATCTTTATGCCAATGCAAATTTGAGGAAATTTAGTCAGTAAATAAAATAAACGCACGTAAATTCCTGCATAAAAGTTTGTTAATAAAAAAAATAAACGTACCTTTGCTGACCGATTTGATTTGAAATCTTTAGTAAATGAGTTAAAAATATAAGTTATCATGACCAAAGCAGAGATCGTAAACGAGGTTGCTAAGTCAACCGGACTTGAGAAAACAACAGTACAGACTGTTGTCGAGGCTTTCATGGAGAGCGTTAAGGATTCCCTCGCAAAGGGCAATCCGGTATATCTTCGTGGTTTCGGCAGCTTCATCATCAAGCACAGAGCTGAGAAGGCTGCCCGTAACATCACCAAGAACACGACCATGACAATCCCGGCACACGACATTCCGGCTTTCAAGCCAGCGAAGGTGTTCGTATGTACTGTTAAGAAATAATCAATAAAAATCTTTTAATCTATGCCAAGCGGTAAAAAGAGAAAGAGACATAAGATGGCAACGCACAAACGTAAAAAGCGTTTGCGCAAGAACAGACATAAGAAGAAGTAATTTTTCAGTGTCTGCCATTTTAGCAGTCTGCTAAGAGAGAGAGGCTGACCGGTAGTCCGGACGGCCTCTTTAGTTTTTTGTGAAGAGGCATTGCCTTTTCTGCCTATTAAATTAATATTGATTTATCCTGATGGAGTCTGAGAAAGAATCAGTCAAAGATCTGATTGTAGATGTCAGCGAGGAGGAGGTAAGGTTAGCCTTATTGGACAACCACCGTCTCATCGAATTGAACAAGGAGTCCAGTAACGGTCACAGCTTCACTGTCGGGGATGTATTCCTCGGCAAGGTGAAGAAAGTGATGCCCGCGCTGAATGCGGCGTTTGTAGACATCGGAGACGAAAAGGAAGCATTTATCCACTATCTGGATTTGGGTCTGTATTTCAATGCGTTCGACGAATTCGTCCGCAAGACAAATACTAACACCAACGCCAATGATTTGTTCACCGGCATTGAACTTGGTCCGATCCTCGCAAAGGAGGGGCAGATCGAGAATCATCTCAAACCGGGACAGATGGTGATCGTCCAGATCGTAAAGGAGCCGATTTCGACAAAGGGTTCGCGACTCACAGCTGAGATTTCATTGGCAGGACGCAATATTGTACTCCTCCCTTTCGCAAAGAAAGTGAGCATATCCCAGAAGATAGCATCCAAGGAAGAGAAAAAGAGACTTGAGACACTTGTCAGGAGCATTCTCCCGCCGAATTACGGTGCGATTATCCGCACTGCCGCTGAAGGAAAGAACGCGGCAATTCTGGTTTCAGAATTGAAGTCGCTCATCAGCAAATGGGAGAGTTCATGGACGAAGTTGTCCAAATCCAAGAATGTCCAGCTGCTCTTTACTGAGTACAGCAAGACCACCACGATTCTCCGCGATCTTTTCAATGATTCTTTCTCGAACATCTATGTCAATGACCAGAAAGAATATGAGGAAATCAAGAAGTACATCGCTCAGATTTCCCCGGACAAGGAAAAAATCGTGAAATTCTATGACGGCGACGAGCCTTTGTTCGACAAGTTCGATGTCACGAGGCAGATCAAGAGTTCGTTCGGAAAGGTGGTTCCTATAAAACAGGGGGCATATCTGGTAATAGAATCGACAGAGGCTCTCAATGTGGTAGATGTCAATAGCGGTATCAGGGCCAAGACCAATGATCAAGAGGAAAACACTTACGAAGTGAACCGCTACGCAGCCGAAGAGATAGCAAGACAGTTGCGGCTCAGAGATATGGGAGGCATCATCATCGTGGACTTCATAGACATGGAGAACCAGGAGCACAAGAATGGCCTCTACAAGTTCATGTCAGAGTTGATGCAGGAGGACAGGGCCAAGCATAATGTGCTGCCGCTCACGAAGTTCGGCCTCATGCAGATAACCAGACAGAGAATCCGTCCGGTGACACAGATCAACACTGAGGAAGTGTGTCCGGTATGTCACGGCACAGGCAAGATTTCTCCGAGCATTGTCATCGACGAAGAAATAGAGCGCAAGATTGCATTCTATACCAACGAGAAAAATATCCGGTCATTCATTCTCAAGACCGGGCCTGTACTTGGAGCATACATTTCGAGGGGATTCAATTCTTTCCTGAGAAAGTGGAAAAGGAAGTACAAATGCAAGATCAGACACGAAGAGGTCCTGGACTTCAGTGTCCTGCAGAATGAAATTTATACCGATAGCGGCGAAAGGCTGGACAGCTAGTTTCCCCACGGTAACCTGATGAAAGCAGGTCGGGCGCAGTGCCCGGCCTGTTTTTTTGTTTTCTCGCCAGAGAGACATCTCTTTTCTTCGAGAGAAGGCCTTTCTTCTCTTCCGAGGGCCCTCCTCTCTTCCGCGCCGTGCGTACTAAAACGTTTTCCACGCACATCAGAGCCCAATTCGCCTCTGTCGTGCGTAAAACCGGCCTTTTCACGCACGACAGGTCCACGAGGCCCGACATGGGGGCGCGAAGCCGGGCGCGCATTGACCAGAAACACATTGGCATATCTGAGACTTTTTGCCGGGATGGGCTTTATGTTTTCAAAATTTTATATATTTGTGACATACAGCTGTTTTGATTATTCACTTAAAGAGTATTGATAATATGAAAAAGGTATTCAACCTTCTTGTCTTTTTCGTTCTGATTGCGGGATTTTCTGCTTGTAGTAAGGACGATTCAGGCAATCAACAGGAACCGAAGAATCCTGTCCCGTCTACGGACTACAAAGGTCTTGCGTTCATTTCTTCCGGAGAATCCACTGTCCGGCTTGCACAAGTGGGGACCCCGTATGAAATCTCATTGGAATACAGCACTGATGAATCCCATTGGAAGCCATACACCATAGGTGAAACGATTACTTTGGCGGACAGTACATTTTTACTGTTCAGAAACGGCGAACATAAAAATCGCAAATTCAGTAAGGATGACGAGAATTACTATCATTTCGAGATATCCGGGCCCATCTCTGCACAAGGGAATATCATGTCATTGTTAAACAGGGATTTCTCTACTCCGCTTACAAAATATGCGTTTTTCGCTTTATTTGAAGGTTGCACAAGCCTGCTGTCTGCACCTGAGCTCCCGACTACAACAATGGAATATGGCTGTTATGCCCAAATGTTCTCGGGATGCACAGCTCTAAAATATGCCCCTGAACTCCGGGCAGAAGTATTGGCAATGAAATGTTATCAGCATATGTTCCGTGGATGTTCCGCTTTGACATCTGCCCCGGAACTCCCGGCAACAACAATGGAACAGGGCTGTTATTTCGGAATGTTCTCTGAATGCACAGGGTTGACATCCGCGCCTAAACTCCCGGCCAATGTGTTGGCAAACAATTGTTATGGATGGATGTTCAAAGGATGTTCCGCTCTGGCATCTGCGCCTGAGCTTCCGGCAACAAAAATGGAAGCCTATTGTTATAACAGCATGTTCGCAAACTGTACGGGTCTGACATCCGCACCTGAACTCACGGCTAAAAGATTGGAGTCCAATTGCTACCAGCATATGTTTGAGGGATGTACAAGTCTTTCATCGGCTCCGGAACTTCCGGCTACATACCTGGTAACAGAATGCTACCATAGCATGTTCAACGGATGCACAAGTCTTACATCAGCGCCTAAACTTCCTGCGACGACCTTGGAGTGGGGTTGTTATAGCGAAATGTTCCAAGGATGTACAAGTCTGACATCCGCACCTGAGCTTCCGGCTAAAGAGCTTATTCGCAATTGTTATCAGCTTATGTTTAAAGATTGCAGCAAGCTCCGATATGTCAAAGCATTGTTCACAACCAGCCCATCAGAAGAAACCACAAAAGACTGGCTCAGCGGTGTGGCGGCTTCCGGAACATTCGTCAAAAGCAAAAATGCCACTTGGAACGTGACTGGCGTACACAGCATTCCGAAAGGATGGAAAATTGAAACTCGGTAGCCTGTCATTTATCGTGACTCATGTCGTTTTGTTTTTTCACTTAAAGAGTATTGATAAATATGAAAAAGATATTCAAACTTATTGTCTCATTTGTTCTGCTTGCGGGATTTTCCGCTTGCAATAAGGATGGTGCCGACAAACCGGGTCTTCCCCCTGCCCCTGTCCCGACAGTAAACTACAAAGGTCTTACGTTCATTTCTTCAGGAAAGTCCACTGTCTGTCTTGCAAAAGTGGGGGCTCCGGATGAAATCACATTGGAATACAGCACCGATGAGTCCCAGTGGAATCCATATACCATAGGGGAAAAGATTTCATTGGCGGACGGCACATTTTTACTGTTCAGAGCCGGCGAGCAGAAAAATCTCACATTCAGCAAGGGCTCCGATAGTTACTATCATTTCGAGATTTCCGGTACCGTCACTGCTCAAGGGAATATCATGTCATTGTTAGACAGGGATTTCTCCACTCCGCTTTCAACGAATGCATTTTTCGCTTTATTTGAAGGATGCACAAGCCTGCTGTCTGCGCCTGAACTCCCGGCAACAACAATGGCACAGGGCTGCTATTTCCGAATGTTCGCGGAATGCACAGGGTTGAAATCCGCACCTGAACTCCCGGCCGAAGCATTGGCATACAATTGTTATGGGAGGATGTTCAAAGGATGTTCCGCTCTGACGTATGTTCCTGACCTCCCGGCAACAAAAATGGAAGCCTATTGCTATAACAACATGTTCGCGAACTGTACGAGTCTGAAATTTGCACCCGAACTCCCTGCTAAAAGATTGGAGTCCAATTGCTACCAGCATATGTTTGAGGGATGTACAAGTC
>ENA-OOWE01000706-OOWE01000706.1-human-gut-metagenome-genome-assembly--contig:-NODE-706-length-11975-cov-3.867617_pt1 | contig 11975 bp, 8 predicted proteins | sample MGYA00241402_ERZ501311 | MGnify/ENA primary metagenome ERZ501311 (study PRJEB25962, sample SAMEA2042363) | human gut metagenome | biome: human gut; feature: human-associated habitat; material: faeces... | reverse complement strand
CCGGCAGGATCATGGCAGCCGACGGGGAACCGTTGGCGGGCGCGAGCGTGATGATACGCGGGACTAAAATCGGAACCACCGCCGACGCGGACGGTAATTACAGCATCAAGGCGCCTGAGGAAGGGGAGTCTTATGTGCTTGTGTTCCAATATCTTGGCATGCGAACCAAGGAGATTGCCGTCAGCACGCAGAGAAAACTGGACGTGAGGCTGGAAGAAGACAACCAGCTGGAGAGCTCCTTCATTGTCGGCGCATACGGAACGAAACAAAGCCGGGAAGACCTGATAGGTAGTGCGTTCCAGGTCAATGCCGATCAACTGAAGGACAAACCGAAGACACGCATTGACAATCTCCTCAGCGGACTCGTGCCGGGCATGACCATTGAACCGAACACGGATGCTGCCGGCACGACCAGGAGCCGGTACGAAACGCGAATCAGGGGAGAAGCCTCGTTGAGCGCGTCCAATGAACCGCTTTGGGTCATCGACGGCGTGCCTGTCTACACAGGAGGCCGTACTAACCAGATGGCCGGAACTTCATATACCGTTTCTCCGCTGTCGTATCTGAATCCTGATGATATTGAATCGATTACGGTCCTGAAAGATGCCGACCAGGTTACCATTTACGGTGCCGACGGCTCCAACGGAGTGATCCTCGTGACCACGAAGTCCGGCGCGAAGAACAAGCCGCTGGCAGTGAGCGCACGCGTGAATTTCGGCGTCGCCACCATCGACAAGAGCACCGAATTCCGCATGATGAGCCAGAAACAGTATCTGGAGGTCGCGAAGGAGGCTTGGGCCAATGCCGGTAACAATCTCAGTACTTTCCCGTATCAGGACAATGAATATAACTCATATTCCACGACCGATACCGACTGGTCCAAAGAATATCTCGGCGTAGGAACGAACCTGTATGCGGACGTGTCGCTTACGAGCGGTACGGACAAGATGTCCAATTATGTGACAGGTTCCTACTACCGCACGAACAATACCGTGAAAGGGGACAGCCAGCAGCGTTTCTCAATCAGGACCAGGAACACGTATGACTTTACCGGCTGGCTGAAAGTCAATGCCCAGCTGTCCGCGTCATACAACAACAATGATTTGTTCCTCCTCTACAGGGGCTATCTCGAAACATTGCCTATTCTGGAACCTTATATGAGCGACGGGTCTTTCCGTCTGTACAACAAGGTGTACGACGCCAAGGAAGGCGGGTGGACAATGCAGAAATTCACGAAAAATGAAGTCCCTAAACGAGAGGCCAATACCAACCGGCAGCGCTCCGTGGTGACATCCGCCAACTTCTCTGCCGAGATGAAAATCATTGACGGACTGAAATTTACGGCCCAATACGCCATTGATTACACCCATAGCCACGAGGATATTTATTATTCCCGCGTGACACTCGACGGCATGGATTCTGCCGGAAATCCCAAGGGCAGTTCCAGAAGGGCGGACGCTTCATATATAAACTGGACCAATGTCGAGAGGCTCAATTTCGACAGGAAATTTGCGGACAAACACAGTGTCAGCGCCTATGCCGGCATTGAACTCCGTCAGGTGAAATATCAGACATTGTACGCGACCGGCAGCGGCTTCATGAACGACAATATCCAAGAGGTCGGATATGCCGACGAATCTTCCAGGAAAGGCTACAGTTCATTCAATATCGAAAGGAAGATGTCTTTCCTCGGCAGAGCTGTATATTCGTATGATTCAAGATATTACGTCTCGTTCAATATCAGGCGTGACGGCAACTCCGACTTCGGCGAATACTCCCGCTGGTCCAATTTCTGGTCCACAGGAGTGTCATGGAACGCGCACAAGGAAAAATTCTTCCGCAGCGAGCTGGTCAAGATGCTGAAATTCAAGGCCTCCTTCGGATTTACCGGCAACTCGCGCGTCGACACGTCAGGCGCTGACGGCACATACGTTTACGGCAGCAGCTATTCCTATGCCGGCAGCACCGGTGCTGTCATCGGTTCCGTTCCGAATCCGGGGCTCTCGTGGGAGAAGACCAGGATGATCAATGCCGGTGTACGTATTGAACTCAAGAAGATTCTTGACATTGAACTGGAATATTATGACAATGTCACCAGCGACATGTTGTCTAAGATCTATGTTTCGCGCGTATTGTCCTCAGACAGAATATCTTCCAATATCGGAAGGATGAGGAACACCGGCATTGAACTGAACCTCACCAGCACCAATTTCGCCCGCAGGAACTTCACTTGGACTACGAATTTCAACATTGCGCACAACTCGAACAAGATTCTCGAATTGTACAACGGCGTCCCGACCAGTTTCGGCTCTTATGCCTGGATGGAAGGCTATGATTCCCAGACCTGGAACCTTGTCAGATGGGCAGGCGTGGACCCGAGCGACGGTTCTCCGATGTGGTACGACAAGAACGGCAACGTCACCCGTACATTCAGCACCGCTAACCGCGTTCCGGGCAAGACCCGGACACCTCTTCTGAGCGGCGGCCTTGTGAACAATCTCAGCTGGAAAAACTGGACTTTCTCGTTCCAGATCAATTATCTGATAGGTGGTTACGCATTGCCGACCTATGCAAGCATCTATTTCAAGGACGGATATGACATCGTCAGCGCGAACCAGGCCGTGGAAGTCTATAAATACAGATGGACTACCGCCGGCGTGCCTGCCAAGTTCCCTAAGGTGTCCAATTTATCCACGAAGTCGTCGATGAACTCCACCAGATTCCTGTACAACAGGACCAACTTCGACCTGACCAATGTCGCATTGACATACAGCCTGCCGGAGAGCCTGTTGGCGAAAATGCGTCTGAAAAGCGCGTCGGCCTCGCTGATAATCGACAATCTCTATTTGTTCACGCCTGACCAGAAAAAGGGCCTGAACTCCTATAAGACAATGATGTACGGCTATCCCCGCACAAGAACATTGACCCTCGGCATCAATGTCGGCTTCTAGGTCAATGCCGGTATCATCAATATACATGAAGTTATGAAAACACTCAAGCATATATCAGCCTTTCTCCTGTTGGTCCCGCTTCTGGCATCGTGCCATTTCCTGGAAGTGGAAAAGACGGGCAAGACGTCGATAAAGAATTTCTACTCAGATATTTACGCTTTGGACGCTGCGATGAATGGCGTTTATGGCCTGACATACAAGTTCTATGACAACTATATGGTCCTGTATCCCGAAGTTGCAGGAGACCTGGTCCGTCTTCAGGCGACGACATCGGAATGGAGGCCGCAATTCGATTTCATTTCCGACGAGAGCGATGAGACCACCGCGGTGGGGTATATCTGGAAGAACGGATACGAAATCATTGCCAATGCCAACGAGGTAATCCAATACGGGCCTTCGGTGTCGGACCGTTTCCCTCAGCAGGCAGCCAGTGTCCGCAATTATATCGCCCAGGCATACTTTATCAGGGCATTGATACACCTGGACCTGAGCCTTGTCTATGGCCAGACTTATACTTATTCCGCTGACGGGTCACATCTCGGTACGGCTGTGATGACGACGATTCCGGATGTCAAGTCGAAAATCGCAAGAAGCACGGCGGCAGTCACTTATAAGCGTATACTGGATGACCTCCAGACGGCATCGGACATGTTCGCCGACGGGTGGACCAAGGGATGTTACTATGCCTCTCCGGCGGCTTGTAAAGCATTGATGGCCAGAGTGTACCTCTATATGGGGAATTATTCCGAAGCCAAGAAATGCGCCTCGGAGGTGATAGCGGATTATGGCCTGTCATTGACCCCGCGTTCCGACTATGTGGCGATGTTCTGCGCCCGCAAGGAGGGGACGGAAGCGATATTCCGGCTAAACGGCCTTTCAGGCGGGTACAAGTTGGGAGCAATGTTTGACTACAACAGCCCAAGCATGAATCCTTCATCCAAACTTTTGGACATTTTTTCTTCGGATGAACATGCATGGACTGGTACAGATATCCGTTCGGAACTGCTTTCATATAAATCTTCAGGCGGGGATGAATTTTCCGGAGTGTGCATGAAATTTACTGATACTGAGGATATTGACGATACGCAGAAACGCTATGACCCGTTTGTGTTGAGACTTTCGGAAATGTATCTCATCAGGGCGGAAGCGGCATGTCATGACGGAGACATTGACACGGCCGTGTCGGACATTGCGACGTTGGAAGCCCGCGCGAGGGGAGTGAAGGCTTCTGAAATCAATGTCGTTTATTCCAATGCTGAAGAATTGGACAGGATTATCCGGAGAGAGCGGGTCAAGGAACTTTTCCTGGAGGGGCACAGGTTGTTCGACCTGACCAGAAGGCATGAGACGTTGTCCAGGGATGCTGCCTGCGGTTCATCGGTATTGTCGATGACATACCCTGACGACCGGTTCATCCTTCCGATTCCGCTTGTGGAACTTGATGCCAACAACGCGATGCAGCCGAATCCCATCAATGGTACACAGCGTTAGCTGATATGATAAAATGAATTGATTATGAGGATATTGAACAAGATAACAGAATTGGCAATGCTGATGTCAATCGCAGTTTCGGCGGCTTCGTGCAACAAGATTACGCTTTTTGACGAGGCTTTCGTGGCTTTCGATACTGCCAAATCTTCTGTGGTCAGCATTAATGCCACTGGCGAGTTTACAGGCTCATATACATTGCATTACACGGGGCCTAAGCCGTCAGCGCCGATTGTCGTGAATTTCGTCGTGACTTGCGGAAATGGATTGGCGGAAGGGGTTGACTACAAGGTGGCTACGGCCGGCGGAAAGATTACTTTCATGCCCGGAATTTATGAGCAGGTTATCAAAATCGACTGGCTTCCGCATGAGATTGACGAGTCCAAGGACAACACGGTTACCATAAGTCTGGTTTCGGCAGATGGTGTCACACTCGGCTATCCCGGTCCTGACAAACTTATGAAAGACTTGGTAATCAGGAAATATACTACGAAGTGATTATATTATACGTAAAATTTTAAGCTTATGAGCAAACGAACTTTTTTGGCTGCCCTGGCGAGTGTAGCACTCCTCGCAGCCTGTGACAAGAGTAAGGAAGATGAGATCGTCTCTGTATCTTTTTCATCTTTTGGCTTCTATGCGAAGGACAATGCAGCTGTCCTTAAATCTGACTATATTGAAGAGAGTTTCAATTCTGATGCCATCAGTTTTACCCTGCCTTATGGTACTGATCCTGAGGCGCTCAAGACTCTCGTACCTGAGTTCACGGTAACGGAAGGGGCTTCTGTCAATGTTGCTGATGCCAGCGGTGCAACGGACGGAAAAGACCTCGTCAGCGGGTCGACTCCGGTTGACTGTTCTTCCGATGTCCAGCTTGTCGTGTTCCTGAAGAACAACTACAAGGCTTACAAACTTTCGGTGAAGATTGCCGAGCCGGCGAAGTGGAGCAAGGTGGCGGAGACGGCGCTTGTTGTGAAAGCCGATCCTGTTCTTGCTGTCAATCCGAAAGACGGTGTGCCTTATGTGGCGGGTTCTTCTCCTAATGCTGAGAATGTGGCGGAACCACATCTTTTCAAGTTGGATGGTGCTGAACTTAAAGATGTTGCAGGCGCATTGGTGGCTGCTAAGGCAGATTATTTTGGCCTTAATTTCAATGCTTCCGGTGTTCCGTTCTTGGTCTTCAGCGATGGCTCGGCATCTAACAGAATGTCTGTAATGAGTGTCTCTGGAGGTAAAGGTAGTTACGTAGGCGAGGCAGGACAATTGTTTACCAATGGTTCTTCGTTTACTTCTGTTTCAGCTGTTTTCCCTATCTCTGATAATGATGTCTGGTGTGCTCATTATAATAACACTAGAAAGGTGGATGTGCCTAGGAAAGGATTGAATCTTGCGCATTTTGATGGAAAATCCTGGACTAATGCTACGGCTATCACCGGTAGGGATCCTGCTTCTTTTGCAAACGGTGTCTTTGGTAAAACTATCAATGGTGTACCTTATCTTTATGTTTATGGTAGCCAAACAGGTACTACGCCAAGCCATATATCTCTTTATAAACTTGAGGCTGGAACGTGGAAAACTATTTTCGAAACTTTTGAGTTGAAAGGGATTGATGGCCAACCTGTTGCTGCTTATGGAGCTTATTTCTTTTCTGATTTTGACATAGCTTCTGACGGTACTATTTATCTTTTGTTGTCTCCTTCTATGAATAATGATGGAAAATATGAAATCTGTGTCGTCAAGTATGATCCGGTTACTAAGAAACAGGTAATACTCGGTGGTGTAATGAGTGATATCGCTGTGGAGAGGAATACATATGCGTCCATGGCATTGGACAGCAATGATGTCCCATACGTCTCCATTTCATATAAAGATGGCGATGTGATGAAGACAGCTGTACGTCATATAGACTCCAAGACCAAGACCTGGTCGGAACTTGCAACTCTGGCTTCCAAGTCCGATTTTTCAGACATTGTTTTTGCTGAGGATGGTACCGGATATATTGTTACAAGGGAGACTATAGGTGAGGATAAGAAGTATGTGCTATATTCGACAGCGAAGTAATTTCTTTGTGAATTATGAACCGGCCATGTCTCTGTGGCCGGTTCTTTTCGTTTCGTGGGCGTATGACTGGAGATAAGTCTTTGAAATACATGTTATTGACGCTTGCATTGGCATTGACCTGTACCTTGGTGGGAAGCGTGCGTCTTTCTGGTGCTGACGGTGGTGGAGGCCGAAAGGTCCGCGGGCGTGTCCTGCGTGTGGCGCTGGTCGGTGACCCGCAGGTGGATGATTCGACGGAGATGGATTATGCGCGGCGTTCGGTTTATCGGGAACTGTATGGGCGTCGTGACCTGGACATGTGCATTTTCCTCGGGGATATGGTCAATGACAATATGTCCTTGATCCCTGAGTCTGTGGGAGTTGTCGATTCTCTGCCGTATCAGTGTTTCATGGTTCCGGGCAATCATGACCGTGATGTTTACCGTGGCCCGAAATCGTCTATGTATAGGCAGCGTGACCTTTCCACATGGCGGAAGGTTGTCGGCTATGTGGACACGTCTTTTGTCTGTGGCAATGTGCGTTTTGTCCTGATGAATAACGTCCGCCATTCTGATTCCGGGATGACGGATTATGTCGGAGGATTTACGGAACGTCAGAAGCATTGGCTTGATTCAGTGCTGAACAGGTGCGTAGGGGAGGCCAGCGGCAAGATGCTGTCTCGTGCCGAGCGTAATACATCATTGACAATACTGGCTACTCACATTCCTTTCAGTCAGATGAAGGGCCGCGATTCCGTGCTGGCATTGGCTCCGGACACCTCGCGTCTGTTGCTTGTCAGCGGTCATACGCATTTCGTTTCCCGCGATGATTCCCTCCGCGAACTCATTGTCGGTGCGGCTTGCGGCAGTTGGTGGCGCGGCGTGAAGGATTCTGCCGGGATTCCTTATGCTCTGCAGAGTTGCGGGGCTCCGAGAGGCTACTTTGTGGCCGATATATATCGCAACGGTACCTATGACCTGACCTACAAATGCATTGGCAGGCCGGCTTCTGACCAGTTGTCTGTCTGGGCGGTCCCGTCTGACTCTACAGGCTCTTCTTATCGTCTGTATATCAATGTTTTCGGTGGTTCGCCTGATGGCATTGTCCGTATCTCCGGTCTCGGGCGTAGGACTTGTGCGTGTGAGCGGAGTCAGATGGCTGCGCCGGAAGTGGAGCAGGTGATCCGCCTCAATGCTTCCCGTTCCCGTGATTACCGGAAGGCCCATCGCGACGAGTTCATTCCTCTCCGCCGCAAGCCGTCCCCGCACCTCTGGCAGACCGTCGATCTCATCCCAGGTCCCCTGCCTGCTTATGTCAATGTCATTTATCGCGACGCCCACATGCGTATCAGGCAGCGCGTCCAGATGTCATACGTGCAGGAATAATTCGGAGCCAGGTTACATTATTTGCTGTAAATTTAAGCAAATGCATTAACTTTGTCGGTAACGTTATAACACTATAATTATGATCAGATCAAGGATTCTTCTTTTCGGAACAGCCGCTGTGCTTCTGTTCAGTGCCAATGTCAATGATGCCTCTGCATGGGGCAAGAGAGAGCATGCCGCTATCGCATATATTGCGGAGCAGAACCTTTCTCCAAGGGCTACGAAGGCCGTGTCTGAAATTTTAGAGGGACAGACAATGTCAAGTTACGCATCATGGCTGGACTACTACAAGCCGCAGATGATGATGAAACTAACTGAGCCGCAGAAAGGAAAGATGCAGAGAACCATCCCGCACACGTTCCAGGTGGACTCTTCGCTCCGGGCGTACCGCTATCCGGAGCACAGCTGCATAACTGTAATTGAAGAAAGCATTGACAAACTTAAGAACCTGGCTAATCTGGATGATTCCACAAGGACTCAATGTCTGCTGAACATCATTCACCTGGTGGGAGACATGCATTGTCCCGGACATGTCATTTATGCGGACAAGAGGGATCGCCACATCGGTGGTTTCAACATTATCTATCGCGGAACTCCGGTACGTTATCACAGAGTCTGGGACAGTATGGTTACCGGTGAAACTTTCGCCGGCGGCATACAGGACCTTGCGCATTTCGCATTGACCTCCGGCAAGAAACAGGTCAAGAAATTCTGCTCCGGCACCATATACGACTGGGGAACTGACACCGCCACCTCCACATGCGAAATCTGGAAGATCAAGGAAGGTGAAAAAGTGCCTGACACATACATGTACGACCACTGCCGAATGGCGCTCTCCCAGATCGAAAAAGCCGGATACCGCCTCGCCACAGTACTGAATTCGATATTTTAGGGAAACGCAGCACGAAATTGCCGCATCATTATTCATCGTCTTTCTTGTCAAGCAGCTTCTCAGAATATCGCTCCTTTGCAATGGCTATAGCTCGTTGCAGTTTTTCTGAAAGAAGCTTCTTGTCCGGCAATTTTGTATAGTACTGAGCAACCTTTATTGGACTATCCTCCTCAAGCATCAGATATTCAATATGCTCTGTATTTCCTTCAGAACACAGAATCAATCCTATTGGAGAATCCTCGCCATCTCTTCGCTCATTTTTATTAAGATATCGTAAGTATAGCAACATCTGCCCCTCATATTCTGGCTTGAACTTTCCAAGTTTTAGGTCAATTGCAACCATCCTATGAAGCCCTCTATGAAAGAATAGAAGGTCAATATAGTAATCAACAGCATCAACCGTAATCCTCTTTTGTCTGTCAAGGAAGGCAAAGTCAGAACCAAGTTCCTTGATGAAAGACTGAATCTGCGAAAGTATAGCATCCTCAAGATCTTTCTCAGAGAAGGCATCAGGCAATCCAAGCATATCAAGAAAGTAACTGCTCCTGAATACAAGATCCGGCAAGAGCTGATTTGTCGTCTTAATCTGTTCCAATTCACGCTTTATGACGTCTTCTGGCTTGCGGCTTATGGCAGTCCTCTCAAACAACTGTCCATCAATCTTTTCATCCAATGTTCTGGTATCCCAATGTTCAATCCTGCACATCTCCACATAGAACTGCCGTGCAAGCGGCTCCTTCACACCTGTCAATGAACGAAGGTGTGTCCAAGTCAATTGGGTACGCAACGCGTACCTTATTTCCTCCTCAGAGAATGCATAAGCCACACGAATACACTGTTTCAATTTCTCATACTTCCATCCAGAACCATATCTATCTGTCAGAAACTTCGCAAGATTCTTAACCACTTGCTTCCCGTATTCGGCCCTCTGATTGTAAAGAACATCTTCCTTGATGCGATGCCCGATATACCAGTTAGTCAGACATAACTCAGTATTGAGATGAGTGGCAATCCGGCCTCTTGCTCCGTCAATGATTCTGCAAACATCGGAAAAGAGTTCTTCCACTTTCACTCTCAATTTTGGATTGTTCTCCTGTATACTATTTTCCTTGTTCATATATCTTTATGTGTTAAATTGGGTACGCAATGCGTACCTTAGGGATTGTCGTTTAATGTTTTCAATCTGAGCGAAGTGGCGGCCAATTCCTTCAATTTCTGCGTCCGACTCATCAAAATTACAATTTTATATCTGTTTCCATTGCTGTCCTTGCTTTGATTAGAGAGGGCGGTTTAGAGGTTCTTTAATCTGGATACGGGACCTTTCAAGGCATTTATGAAACGCTTGACGTCCTCTAGGTCCTGTTTAATAACTGTGGGCCATTCTTCCTCTGGGGTGTTGTATCCACCGAGAAACTCAGTTCGGATTGAAGTTGCGCGATAGTCTTTCAGTTCCATCCAGTTGAGTTCTGAACCATATTGTTTATTAATGTCAGTACGTTCTTTTTCCAGTTGATGGAAGAGTCTGATATTTTCGTCTTCGGAGCCTTTACCACGATCTATACGCAACTCGCAACGGACAGAGTTTTTGGTTACCCAAAGCGTCCACTGTACACCGCCAATGCCAGTTCCGCTGGAAATGAAACTATCCTTGGTCGGAGATGTGTTTCTGAACGCGGGCATCCCTTTGTCCGCTTTAAATACATTGAGTAGCTCTGTCCAGAACTTGAAACGCATTTCATGGCGGTGTGTCTCTGCCCGGCGTATTTCACCTTTCTCTCTGGCTTCCTTGGATGGCGCCGATTTGATTGTGAACAGCGGTCCTAGAGGAGAGTCCATGATGCGAATCAAGCGGAGTTCCAGCAAGTAGAAGTCGCAGCCATTGTCGGTTTCATTAAGCCAATTCACTGCTTCGACGTGCTCCTGTTTGGCTTTCTCTACAATCCAGATGGCTACCTTGGCGTCAAAAGCTGTGCGGTATGTGATAATCTTTCCTAAATGGTCATGATTAGAATCACCGAACTGATTTTCGATGACCACGACTGAACCGTCTTCCAATTCTGACTGTATATCCACGCGGAAGTTCTCTGATGTCTGCTCCGTGAGAGGATTTACTAATTTGCGGTGGATAGTTTCTGAGACATAGTCAAGATTATCTGCCAACCAAGGCGTGAAGTCTCCGGATTCAGACTTGAAGTGCTTTCGGAGGTTGATAGTTTCGATTTTACTTATAGTACTCATATAATATTATGCTGCAATAACGTCGTGAAGTTTTCGTATGTAGCCAACACAGGCTGCGGTGTCGGTAGTGAAGAAAGACTGGAGATCCCATTCTGAGAATGGTTCTTCGTTATATAGGGTATCAGGAAGGATGTCGCCATTGATGAACTGTACGAGATCACGTATCTCGATGCGGACCTTTTCCAGTTTTTCCAACGTAACGCTTTTCCAGAAGTCAGGATGGGCAATTTCTCCAAGGCCGCGCTTAAAGATGGAAAAATCTGGTTCAGAATAGCGGTAATAGTGTCCATTGCCATCATCCTTTACTTCCACCTCAACGCCGGCTTCCCCCGCTCGCTCGCGTATATATGAAATATCGGCGCGGAGAGTGCGAGTCTTTATGCCGGTATGCTTATCTCCATAGAGTTCACGCAAAGCGTCATTGCACTTTTCCATGAGATCGTCAAAGTAGAATTTACGCCGAAAATTACTGAAACAATCGTCCAGTACTTTGTATCGAATCTGTGCGTGTTTGTTACTTGCCAAGGGGCTACTGTGCTTATTATGAACAAAAATAACGATAATTCTTGAAAGAGCCTACTGGTATCATTGATTCAAGCGAATATTTCACAGATATTCCGCGAAATTTTATAACTTTGGCGTGTCATAACTGCAAAACTATAGATTTTTTTATGAAACGAACACGGATTTACCGTTTCTTGGCCGTCCTGACGATGATTTCGTCAAACCATTTTTCTGCGTTTTCAGCAGAACTTTCAGACTCATTCAAAAAGAACATTGTACTGGATTCAGTATCGGTCACGGGGGCGAGAGTGCCTATGGCATTGGGCAAGAGCACACGAATCGTGACATTGCTGGACAGCACGGCGGTGGCGTCCCTGCCGGTGGTAAGTGTCAATGACGTGCTCAAATATGTGGCAGGCATCGACGTGCGGCAGCGAGGCGGCATGGGCGCGCGGGCGGGTATTTCCATGAGCGGCG
>ENA-OOWE01000692-OOWE01000692.1-human-gut-metagenome-genome-assembly--contig:-NODE-692-length-12117-cov-6.779887_pt1 | contig 12117 bp, 12 predicted proteins | sample MGYA00241402_ERZ501311 | MGnify/ENA primary metagenome ERZ501311 (study PRJEB25962, sample SAMEA2042363) | human gut metagenome | biome: human gut; feature: human-associated habitat; material: faeces... | reverse complement strand
TAGGCGGCGCTCTTTTGCTCCCCCTTTTCCCCCTTCCCGCCCGCAGGCGATCCCCGCCGCAGCGGATTTTCTTTTTGGTACTTTTTCTTTTGTGAGGTGGTAATATGACCGAGAATTATCGAGGCTGCTACGAGTATTTGAGCGCACAATATCCGGAGGTCGGAGGCTATGAGTTTTATAAAGAGCTGTTTCCGGATAATGAGAACTCCGGAGAACGGCACACGGATTTTTCCCATCCGAACGCTGTGTATCTGTATCGGGACGAACAGAGCGAGGATAAGAAGCTCCGGCGCAGGAAGATGTATAACGACACATGGGAACAGGATTACATGGAGTTTGTCGAGGGGAACAGCCTTACTTTGTGCAGCGGTCTTGCATATCGCAGAAAGGAGAACAGGCTGGAGAACGCCCAGCGGATGTATGCTCTGATCTTCGATCTGGATGGCGTAGGTCTTGCCGAGCTGCGCAACCTCTTTCTGCGCTTTGGCGGCGATCCGGAGCGAGTGCGCCGGTTGCCGATGCCGACTTTCCTTGTTCTGTCGGGGACAGGGCTGCATATCTACTATGTTTTCCAGCAGCCGATTGACCTATACCCGAATATAAAAATTCAGCTTAAAAGTCTGAAATATGACCTCACTTTCCGGCTATGGGAGTATGGCAGCACTTCGCAGGTCAAGGCGATCCAGTATCAATCCATCAATCAGAGCTTCCGCATGGTGGGCAGCATCAATGACAAGCATGGGACGGAGCTGGTCGCTTTCCGTACCGGAGAACGGGTAACGCTGGATTATCTGAACGCCTACGCAAAGCCAGAAAACAGGGTGGATGTCAATAAGCCTTTCAGCCCATCCAAAATGACACGAGCTGAGGCGAGGGAGGCATATCCGGAGTGGTATGAGCGTGTTGTTGTGAGAGGCGAGAAAGGACGCAAGAAGTGGGATATTGCCGGAAAGGTGCATGGTGATGATCCGTATGCGCTCTACCATTGGTGGCTGCGGCAGATCGGAGAGATAAAGGGCGGGCATCGGTATTTCTTTTTGATGTGCCTTGCTATCTATGCTTACAAATGCGGTGTGTCGAAGCAGCAGCTCCGGCAGGATATGAAAGAGGCTTTTGATGATCTGCAGATGGTGAAGCATGAGAACGCATTGACCGAGGAAGATATACGGAGTGCGCTGGAAGCCTACGACAAGGAGTATTACAATTTCACGATTTCCGATATTGAAGCTCTGACCGATGTTCGCATCGAGCGCAACAAGAGGAATGGTAGATCACAGAAAGAGCATTTGAAAAGAGCAAGGGCGGTGCAGGAAGTGGATTATCCTGGCGGCACATGGAGAAGAAAAGGGGCAGAAGAAAAGAAAGCGCAAGTCTATGCGTGGCGGCAGGAGCATCCAGAGGGACGCAAGGCCGATTGTCATAGGGACACCGGACTTGATCCGAAAACGATCCGCAAATGGTGGGACACCGTACCGGAGGGGCATATAACGGTCAAAATACGCCCATCACAGGCTTTGAGCGATCTGTTGGTGGAGGAATTTAAGAAAGGGCTGTAAACGCCCCAGAAACGCCCTACAAGGCGTTTTCGGGGCGGGTAAGGGTTTTTATATTACCCCACCGAAAACGAGGCTTGAAAACCGCGCGAAATAAGGCTTTTTCACCCCCTAAATGTACACGCTGCGGTGTTAGCATATAGAAAGCACTGTTCATAGAAAAGTTGCAAAAAAACATTTGCAATGCACTTGCAAATGTCACGAATATTGAATATAATATTAGTGCAAGCTAAAAATGACGAGGAAAGGAGTGCTATTATGGCTAAAGGAAATATGACGATAAGAATGGAGCCGGAGCTGAAAGCACAGGCGGCAGCTCTCTTTAAGTCCCTCGGAATGGATTTGAGTACGGCAACGGGTATTTTTTATCGACAGGCACTTAGGTGTCATGGACTTCCCTTTGAAGTCAAGGTTGACGAGCCGAATGCTGTTACCTATGCGGCGATGGAGGCGGCAGAAAAGGGAGAGGATATGTATGGTCCGTTTGATAGCGTTGCAGATCTGATGGAGGCGCTGAATGCTTAAGCCGGAGTTTTCGGGGCAGTTCAAACGAGATTACAAGCTTGCGATCAAGAGAGGCTGCGATCCGAAGAAGTTGGAGGAAGTGATCACGCTGTTGTGTAACGAGCAGCCGTTGCCGGAGGCGTATCGAGATCATGCTCTCACTAATTCCAGAAATTATAAGGACATGAGAGAATGTCACATCGAGCCGGACTGGCTGTTGGTCTATAAAGTTGTTCGGCAGACTTTGATTTTGAAATTGATAAGGACGGGATCTCATAGCGATTTGTTTTGAGATTAACTCCGGATGAAAGAGTGGTGATGATATTTGGCGGGTGTAATAACGGAAATTGCAATAGAATGTGGCGTGTCGGAACAGGCAGTTCGTGCATGGTGTAGGCGAAACCATGTTGCGAAAGATGCGAAAGGAAGTTTCGCAATCAGCGAAAGTCAAAAAACCGCCATATATCAGCATTATTTAGGTGTTGAACGAAAGCAAGTTTCGCAACAGGCGAAAGCAAGTTGCGAAACTTGCGAAACCACTTTGATCGCTATGCTGCAGGGAGAATTAGACCGGAAAAGCGAGCAACTTGCTGTAAAGGACAAGCAGATCGAGGAACTGAACGCAAGGTTGGCGGAGGTCAGCTCGGCGTTGGTGACGGCACAGCAGACTGCGGCAGCGGCCCAGGCTCTCCATGCTGGGACAATGCATCAGCAGCTTCTTTCCGGCAAGTCCGGAGCCGATCAGCCGGAGCGTGAGACAGAACCGGTTCAAAAGCGTAGCTGGTTTAGTAGGTTCTTTGGGGACTAAACAGAACGACAAATCGGGAATTGATGAGTGGGGATTTTTGCGCCCATTCGGGCCTTGTATGGAGGATAGACATGAACATTATCAATATCGGGATTCTTGCCCATGTAGACGCTGGAAAGACGACCTTGACGGAGAGTCTGCTATATGCCAGTGGAGCCATTTCAGAACCAGGGAGCGTCGAAAAAGGGACAACGAGGACGGACACCTTGTTTTTGGAGCGGCAGCGTGGGATTACCATTCAAGCGGCAGTCACTTCCTTCCAGTGGCACAGATGTAAAGTTAACATTGTGGATACGCCCGGCCACATGGATTTTTTGGCGGAGGTGTACCGCTCTTTGGCTGTTTTAGATGGGGCCATCTTGGTGATCTCCGCTAAAGATGGCGTGCAGGCCCAGACCCGTATTCTGTTCCATGCCCTGCGGAAAATGAACATTCCCACCGTTATCTTTATCAACAAGATCGACCAGGCTGGCGTTGATTTGCAGAGCGTGGTTCAGTCTGTTCGGGATAAGCTCTCCGCCGATATTATCATCAAGCAGACGGTGTCGCTGTCCCCGGAAATAGTCCTGGAGGAAAATACCGACATAGAAGCATGGGATGCGGTCATCGAAAATAACGATGAATTATTGGAAAAGTATATCGCAGGAGAACCAATCAGCCGGGAAAAACTTGCGCGGGAGGAACAGCAGCGGGTTCAAGACGCCTCCCTGTTCCCAGTCTATCATGGCAGCGCCAAAAATGGCCTTGGCATTCAACCGTTGATGGATGCGGTGACAGGGCTGTTCCAACCGATTGGGGAACAGGGGAGCGCCGCCCTATGCGGCAGCGTTTTCAAGGTTGAGTACACCGATTGCGGCCAGCGGCGTGTCTATCTACGGTTATACAGCGGAACGCTGCGCCTGCGGGATACGGTGGCCCTGGCCGGGAGAGAAAAGCTGAAAATCACAGAGATGCGTATTCCATCCAAAGGGGAAATTGTTCGGACAGACACCGCTTATCCGGGTGAAATTGTTATCCTTCCCAGCGACAGCGTGAGGTTAAACGATGTATTAGGGGACCCAACCCGGCTCCCTCGTAAAAGGTGGCGTGAGGACCCCCTCCCCATGCTGCGGACGACGATTGCGCCGAAAACGGCAGCGCAAAGAGAACGGCTGCTGGACGCTCTTACGCAACTTGCGGATACTGACCCGCTTTTGCGCTGCGAGGTGGATTCCATCACCCATGAGATCATTCTTTCTTTTTTGGGCCGGGTGCAGTTGGAGGTTGTTTCCGCTTTGCTGTCGGAAAAATACAAGCTTGAAACAGTGGTAAAGGAACCCACCGTCATTTATATGGAGCGGCCGCTCAAAGCAGCCAGCCACACCATCCATATCGAGGTGCCGCCCAACCCGTTTTGGGCATCCATAGGACTGTCTGTTACACCACTCCCGCTTGGCTCCGGTGTACAATACGAGAGCCGGGTTTCGCTGGGATACTTGAACCAGAGTTTTCAAAACGCTGTCAGGGATGGTATCCGTTACGGGCTGGAGCAGGGCTTGTTCGGCTGGAACGTAACGGACTGTAAGATTTGCTTTGAATACGGGCTTTATTACAGTCCGGTCAGCACGCCGGCGGACTTCCGCTCATTGGCCCCGATTGTATTGGAACAGGCATTGAAGGAATCAGGGACGCAACTGCTGGAACCTTATCTCTCCTTCACCCTCTATGCGCCCCGGGAATATCTTTCCAGGGCTTATCATGATGCACCGAAATACTGTGCCACCATCGAAACGGCCCAGGTAAAAAAGGATGAAGTTGTCTTTACTGGCGAGATTCCCGCCCGCTGTATACAGGCATACCGTACTGATCTGGCCTTTTACACCAACGGGCAGAGCGTATGCCTTACAGAACTGAAAGGGTATCAGGCCGCTGTCGGCAAGCCAGTCATCCAGCCCCGCCGTCCAAACAGCCGCCTGGACAAGGTGCGCTATATGTTTCAGAAGATAATGTAACGTCTTGCGCAATGCAAGCGTTCATTGCTGGCTATGTAGTTATTGGGTTATTTGTTTCTAGGCATTTATTGGGTTATTCGTTTCTACCCAACATCCCCCTAGGGGGATCCGATTATTGGGTTACTTGTTTCCACCTAATCCCCCGGGCTGGGATGATTAGGACGGAGGTACGGGACTATGAACGGATTGAACCCAACATACGTGGAATCGGTTATAAGGAAGGCGAAAGAGGGAAAACTCACGACGGGGCAGGCCGCCGCCAAACTCAGCGTAAGCAAGCAGTACGTCAACAAGCTAAAAAGGTCATACGCCGCGAAGGGAGCCTTGGCCTTCCGGCACGGAAACGAAGGGAAGGAACGCCCGTGGAAAACCAAACCGGCGACCGAGGCGAGGATCATCGCGCTTTACCGCGACAAATACGCCGGATTCAACTTCAGGCATTTCCTCGAGAAGCTCAGCGAGGAGGAGGGAATCGCGATCAGCTACGAGCCGCTGCGCCGCATCCTGACCTCCGCCGGCTTCAAGTCGCCGAAGGGCCACAGGAGCAAAAAGGACAAGGCGAAGCACCCATCAAGGCCGAGGAGAAAATGCTTCGGGGAGCTCCTCCAAATCGACGCCTCGATCCACAACTGGTTCGGCGACTCGCTTCCGAAGGCCACCCTCCACGGGGCCGTCGACGACGCCACCGGAACCGTGATGGGGCTCCGCTTCGAGAAGGAGGAAACCCTCAAGGGTTACTACGAGATGATGTGGCAGATCCTGGGCAAATACGGGATCCCGGAGGCCTTCTACGGGGACAACAGGACGATATTCGAGTTCAGGAGGCTGTCGGAGAAGAGCCAGACGGTAGACCGCGACGTCCACATAAACTTCAAACGCATGTGCCAGCAGCTCGGGATCGAGCTCATCACCACCTCCGTCTCCCAGGCGAAGGGCAGGATAGAACGGCTTTGGGGGACGCTTCAGTCGAGGCTGATATCCGAGCTTAGGCTGAGGGGGATAACGACGATCGAGGCGGCGAATTCGTACCTCCCGGAGTTCGCGAGGGACTACAACAGGCGATTCGCCGTCAAGCCCGACATGGAATCGTCCGTGTTCGCCCCGGCCCCGTCGCCCAAGGAGATCGATTTCTACCTATCCGTCGAATTCCAAAGGACCGCGGACAATGGGTCGTCGTTCGGTTTCGAAGGGAAAAGGCACCAGCTCATCGACGAGGACGGAGTGGTCGCCAGGATCCCTCCGAAGACCGTAATCGACATATACGTCACCAGGTCCGGGAAGCGGGTCGCCGTGTTCGACGGCAGGCTTTGGGCCTTGGCGGAAACCGAGAAAAGGCAGCGGGAGCCGAAGCCAAAGGCCGCGGGCAGGCCGAAATACATACCGGGCCCGAACCATCCGTGGAGGAGGTACGTTTCAAAAGCAAAGAAAGACTAGAAACAAATAACCCAATAACTACAAGTTGAAAAATTATGCTTGCCTAGTGCCTAGCGTTGTCCTATTATATTGAAGCGCTTTCGGGCGTGGTGTGGGCCTTTAGCTCAGTTGGTTAGAGCGTGCGCTTGATAAGCGCAAGGTCGATGGTTCGAGCCCATTAAGGCCCACCATTTAGAAGAAAGCCCCGGATCGCTTTACGGTCCGGGGTTATTTTGTTTCTTGGGTGTTTAGCTCAGAGGGAGAGCGCTTCCTTCACACGGAAGAGGTCGAGGGTTCGATCCCCCCAACACCCACCAGCTTCGCTTGCCGCGATAGCTCAATTGGCAGAGCAACTGATTTGTAATCAGTAGGTTGCTGGTTCGATTCCGGTTCGCGGCACCAATCATGTATCTATCCACCGAAGAAATTCGGTGGTTTTTCTTTTGTCTACTTTCGATTTTTGCAATTATGCCAAAAAATACAGTGAATAAATTGGCAAAATGCCAAAAAATACGGTGAATAAATTGGCAAAAAGAATTATTCTTATTCTGGATGGACTGATGTTATGGGATTCAAAAGAAAGATTATGTCGGAACTTCTTCGTTGGAAGAATTCTAAAATCGCTGGAAAAAATCACGAGGCTTTGATTATCAAAGGTTTAAGGCAAGTGGGCAAAACTTATATTGCCAAACAATTCGGCGAAGAAAACTACGAAAACGTCGTTTATATGAATTTTAAGATGCAACCTGAAATCAAGAATGCTTTTCTTGAGGATTTACGCGTCGATTCTATTATGACGGCTTTGTCTTTATATTTGCCTCCCTTCCATTTGGTTCCTGGGAAAACCCTTCTTATCATGGATGAGATTCAAGAATGCCCGAATGCCCGTTCTAGCTTACGAAGTTTTGTTTTGGATCAAAGATACGATGTTTTGGCCACTGGTTCTTTATTGGGGATCAAAGGATATAACCGTACACCTGGGCAAGGACCATCTGTGGGGCAAGAAAGCATTCTTACGATGACATCCATGGATTTTGAGGAATTCCTTTGGGCAAAAGGAGTGAATGAGACCATTTTAAATTTGCTCCAGAAGTCCTATGAGAACCGGACATCAATTCCTTTGGCTATTCACACGGCGTTATTAGGTTATTACCGTGAATATTTGGTTGTGGGAGGAATGCCAGAAGTCGTAGATCTTTTCCTAAAAAGCGGGGATTATGCGGTTACACGCGAAAAGCAAAGAAATCTTATGGAGAGCTATCGAAGTGATTTTGGAAAATTTATCTCCGAAACAGGGCAGGAACGAACGGATAAACCCCTGCTCATTAAACTGAATCAAATCATGGATTCGTTACCCATTCAATTGGCAAAGGATTATAAAAAATTCCAGTTTAGTAACGTGGACAAAAATGCAAAATCGGATCGATACTCCGAAGCTTTGCAATGGCTTGTTGATTACGGACTTCTCGTCCCTTGTTTTAATTTGGCGAACTTTGATCTACCGTTAAATGGATCCGCAATACCGAACGAATTTAAAATCTATTTTTCGGATGTTGGGCTTTTTGTATCTCAACTCGAAGAAGGGACGGCAAGCGATATTTTTAACGACAATTTAGGGATCTACAAAGGTGCATTGTACGAAGAGATGGTGGCAGACGCTTTTACTAAAAATGGGCGCAAACTCTATTATTTCCGGAAGACAACGGGATTAGAGATTGATTTTGTTACCCGTTACCAAGGTCAAGCTACGTTAATTGAAGTAAAGGCTAGAAACGGAAAAACAAAGGCCGCCAATGAAGTTTTGAGTAATCCCAAATATCATGTAAATCAAATGATTAAACTTTATTCGGGTAATGTTGGAACGCAGGACAATAAATTGTCGTTGCCTTATTATTTGTCTTTTTTGATTCAAGAACATTGATGGGCAAATAAGATGCTTTTCTATTTTTCTGCCACCGGCAATACCGAGCACGTTGTTGAGGAAATTAAAACAAATGGGGAATCCGTCGTTTTTATTCCTGATGCAATCAAAAAGGGAACGTTTGATTTTGACGTAATGGATAATAGGATTGGTATTCTTTCTCCAACGTATTTTTGGGGGTTGCCAAGCATTGTAAAAAACTTTCTAGAGAAGGCACATTTTAACTATAAGGGAAAACCCTATTGTTTTTACGTTGCTACGTGCGGGACGACTCCTGGAAGTTCTGGCTCCATTGCCAAGGATTTATTAAAGAATAAGGGTCTTTCTTTAGATGCTTGTTTTGATATTAAAATGCCGGACACTTGGACTGTGATATTTGATGTATCCAACAAGAAAAAAGTCGATAAGAAACTTTTAAAATCGGATAAAGAAATTCAAAAATTACAGTGTCAATTAAAAAAAGCAAATTATAGGGAATCACATGGGTTTAACCACACCAAGATTTGTCGCAGATCATTATCAAAATACTTATGACAACAAGGTTAGAAAAACACGCAATCTTTCGGTAAGCAATAGTTGCATTGGTTGTGGTATATGTGCAAAGAATTGTCCGGTTCAGGCCATTGAAATTAAAGATAAAAAGCCGGTTTGGATAGCTGAGTTTTGCGTCATGTGTTTAGGCTGCCTTCATCGTTGTCCTAAACATGCCATCTATTATGGGAATGGAAAAGCGACTAACTCTCACGGACAATATACCTTCCCAAGTGAACGCAAGAAAATGGAAACTGAATGATTTCTATTTGGATTTTTTCTTTCTTTTATCTTTAGGCTTGTAGTAGAAACCCCAGTTCATTAATTCATAAAAGGCGGGCATTAAATCTTCACCTTGATCCGTTAAACGATAAGATGTTTCCCGAGGTCCGGAAACGTCTTTTTTAACGAATCCTAAATTCTCCAGATCTTTTAACGTTGAAGACAAAGCCGCAGGGGTAATCCCATCGCAGAAAGATTGGATTTGACCAAATCGAGCTTCGGTCAAACACATAATGGCGTAAAGGGTTTGCATCTTCCATTTCCCTTGTAGGAGTTCAAAAACGGGCATAATTGGGCTTTTTCCGTACTCGTCAGTGATGGGTTCACCAATACGATAGGTAAATTCCTCATACGTCATTCTTTTTTCCATGTTGAGTTTCCTTTCATTCGAGCCTTTTTGATTGATATATACTTTGATATATATCCTGATGAGAATTAAATAGTTAAGATATTATCGAATTTTTTAACAAATCCACCAGGATGAAATTTTTAAAAAATAGTTTCCTTTTCGATGATAGATTTTTTGTTCAGTTTCCAATTTACCATCCCGTAATTATTTAAAAATAAATCGATTTCAGTTTCCAAAACACAGCCCCATACATTTTAAAAATTTTAAAGTAAATTGACTGAAAGATTTTTCTTTTTAAACAATTTTAGTAAATGGGAATTCATTTCTAGAATTTTAGTCGGTTTCCCTCCACACATAGAGGCCATCCATGTAAAACATAGCCCACCATTTACAATAATTATAAACTATAAAAAATATAGTTCAATCAATTTACTATCTGCTTTCTTTTAAATATAAACATTCGACAAAACCTAATAAAAAAATAATTTTTAATTTTTAAAAACAGGTAAATTATTAATGTCAACTTTCCAAAAACACACTATAAAAAGTATAGTATCACCTGTTTGTTCTGCATCACACCTCTCGTAAGTTTTTAAAAATATTTTGTCGAATCCATTTCGACAATTATGCAAGGCTTCCGTGAATGTTCGTCTTTTGTTTGACACACAATTTGATGCTCCTACATTTGCTAATTCATAGTAAATTTTGGTTTTCTATAGGCGTTTGGTTTCCGCTGGTTTTCATGTGCAAAAAGTCATTCCTTTTATGCACAAGTTTTCTTTTCCTTGCCTCCTATTTCTCGTTTTAGCGCACCTATTTGGTATAATTTTGTTGTCTTATGTTTGAACCTTTAGCATTCAGAATTCGCCCGAAAACGTTAGATGATGTTGTTGGGCAATCTGCCCTTGTTGGGCCGGAATCGTTTTTACGGAAGTCCCTCGATCAAAAAGCATTGTTTTCTTTTATCTTCTTCGGGCCTCCTGGAACTGGAAAAACAACTATCGCCGAAGCCTATGCTCGCTCGATGAAAATTCACTATGTTTCCCTGAATGCCGTTACCTGCTCTAAGAAGGATATGGAGCAGGCGGTAGAAGATGCCAAAATTTGGAAACCGACCATTCTTATCATGGACGAAGTTCATCGCTTGGATAAGTCCAAACAAGATTACCTTTTGCCCTTTGTGGAAAACGGAACTTTCTATTTGATTGGCGCAACTACCGCGAATCCTTATATCTCTTTAAACCGCGCGATTCGAAGCCGGTGTCGCTTATTGGAAGTTAAACCCTTAAGCGAAGATGAAGTGGTGCAAGGCTTAAAACGAGCCATTCAAATCCCGGAAGGGTTAAACGGAAAATGTTCCTTTGACGAAGGCGCCTTGCATTACATCGCTAAGCTTTGCGGGGGCGACATGCGTTACTCCCTAAACCTGCTGGAAGAAGCATCGGTTCAATTCGCGGGAAAAGATGTCATTACAAAAGACGATGTAGCCGTCATTGAAAACGTTCCAAATTACGCAATGGATAAAGATGATGAGGAACATTATGATTCTGTTTCCGCCCTCCAAAAATCGATTCGCGGATGTGATGTGAATGCCGCCCTTTATTATCTGGCTCGCCTTTGCGTGGCCAAGGATTTGGATTCGATTAAAAGACGTTTGCTTGTAGCAGCTTATGAAGATATCGGCTTAGCCAATCCTCAAGCGGTGATGCGAACCCAATTAGCCATTCAAGCAGCAGAACAAGTAGGTTTCCCTGAAGCTACGATTCCTCTTGGCGATGCGGTCGTAGATCTATGCTTGTCCCCCCATTCTCGCGTAGGAGACGATTCCATGAAAAAGGCCATGGAATTTGCTGCTGCTCAACCCTTTGTAGTTCAAGACTATCTAAAACTCACCCCCGTCAACGTGAAGGAAGAGGATCAATATCCCTATGACCGTCCGGACGTGTGGCCGAAGTTGCAATATTTGCCCGATTCCTTTAAGGATATGGAATTCTTTATCGAAGAACCAAATTCGCCTTCTTCCTATATTCGCGCGTTAAATGCCCGTTATCAGGAATTAAAGAAAGCGGGGCGGTCGAACAATCTAGCCAAATTAAAGGCCCAAAAGCCTGCCAAGGAATAATCTTGTAACCGCTTTCTGAAAACTTTTCTCTTGTTTTTCCTTTTCATTGAAGTAAAGTACGTGTCCCTCAAAAACGAGGGAATGGCCCAAAAGGTCATACATCACAAAATGAGAAGGAGGTATAACAATGGTTGAATTCATCAAAAAGCACCTTGCTGGTAGCACTCATGTCCAGCACTCGCGTAAGTCGTCTTCCCGTCGCCCCGTTCGCAAATTCCTTGATTCTGTAGCTGAAGGCTATGGCATCAACCTCGCGGATGGCATCAACAACGGAAATTTCTAACCCATTCGACTTGAAAGACACCCTTCGCTTCTAGGAAACGGAGGGTTTTCTTTTACGAAAAAATACTACGAAATCCCTGTGAACCGAGTATAATCGTCTTGCTTTGTTAAACGGATATTCTTCGGATATCGCAAAGACGGCTACCCATCGTTATCGGGTTATGCGGGCATGGCGAAATTGGCAGACGCGTTAGACTTAGGAACTTGTAAAGTCGGGAAATCTGACTTGGCAAAACCTTAGTATCTATCGGGAAAACCAAGAAACCTGCGGACGAACCTAGGGTGCGGACAAGAGAAAAATCCTAAATTTTCTCTCAAAATCCCTCCAAAAGCCTATCTGAAGTGCGGACGAAAGCGTAAA
>ENA-OOWE01000649-OOWE01000649.1-human-gut-metagenome-genome-assembly--contig:-NODE-649-length-12738-cov-3.059844_pt1 | contig 12738 bp, 15 predicted proteins | sample MGYA00241402_ERZ501311 | MGnify/ENA primary metagenome ERZ501311 (study PRJEB25962, sample SAMEA2042363) | human gut metagenome | biome: human gut; feature: human-associated habitat; material: faeces... | reverse complement strand
TTCAAATTCTCTTCAACTTTTTCAAAGTAGAATTTTACTTTGTGGGGAGTAGGGGTAACAACGCCAAATTTAGCGGCAAGTCGGTATGTAGAACTATCCCTGTTGAGTATATCAGGCTGTTTTTCAATCATTTTCCTAAAGGTATCAATGGTATATGTTGTCTTATATTTGTTGCAACTGCGGCAGGAAGGCATATAATTGTCCATTGATTCAAGATAGTTTATGTCGTAGCCAAATTCTGCATAGTATAGCGGAATCTTATGATCAACATTTAGCTGTTCGTAAGTTAATTCACATCCACAGTATGCACAATGATTATCATACTTGTTTAAGACTTCAAGACGAGTCGCTTTAGAAAGTTGTTTTCTTTTTGGAACACTCATTTTACGACTCCTTTATTTCTGATTTATCAAGGATTCTGCAAATATAGCAGAATCCTATTTCTTTATTTTCGGCTACTATGTATCTTGTACCGGTATCATATTCCGCATAATCGGTAAACAATACCGGCTGACCATTTCGCTGAAATAATACTGCTTTAGTCATTGTTATCGCCTTTTTCTTTACTCTTGAAAAACATATCAAGAGCTGCTGCAACTGTGTCGGCAATCTCATCATTGCTAAGCCCTGCAAAGTATTTTTTGTAGAGTGTTGAATCAATAGATACTTTTTTGTCGGGCTTTTTCTTTTTGACGGATAAAACTTTCATCACTTCATCTCCATCAAGTACACCGTCAGCAGACAAAACTCGTAAATCTCTTGCCTGAGCTTCGGATATTTTCATCAGCATATCATCGTCAGCCGAGTTTATCTCAAATAATTCTTCCTGTTCCTCTGCCAGTAAATACGATAATTCTACACCTGCTCTGACGGCAAGCTGACCTTTATCAATCCAACCGAGAATACCGTCAGATAACTTGCTTATTCGCACAAGTCTTGCAATAGTATTCCGACTTAATCCGTACTCATCTGCAACCTTTTCACGGCTGTTGCCGGAAGAAGTTTCTTCGCCGTTAAGCACACGAATTTCATTGATGATGTCATTTCTCTTTCCCTGAGAAAACATTTCAGAATATCGTCTTGCAATAATTCTTGCCTGTTCAGATACTTTGAGGTCATTGAAACCTCTCTGAATAAGGTTGCTTTCATCAACATAAGTTTGAGCTTCCTCTTCTGTGAGTTGCTCTTTAATAATGGCCGGTATTGTTTCAAGACCTGCTATTTTAGAGCAATTCCACCGGTTATGACCGATTAAGATTTCGTATGTATCTGTTCCATCAGGATTTGGTCTGCAAACAATAGGTGTCATTACTCCGTTTTTGCGGATTGATTCAACCATATCATCCCTGCGTTCGCCGTCGTAAAGAGAAAACTGATGATTGTGAAACGGTACAAGCATATCAAGCGGTATTTGCTTTATCTGATTATTTTGTGAGAGCATAGCTTCAAAATTAAAGCCTGTCATTGTAATACCTCCGTAAATTATGCACCGATTCTTTTCGACAATTCATCGGCACAAGCTATGTATTCCTCTCCGAGCTTGCTGCCCTTAATCAAGCATAATGCTTTGTGCTGTTTTGTGCTTTCAACTGCTTGTGTAGCACGGTGTATCTGAATGCCGAAAAGAGTATCATTGTAGATACTTTCAAGCTGTTCAACAACACGCTTGCTTGCGTTGGTACGGTCAACCATTGTCGGCAGTACGCCGAGGATCTTTAAATCCGGATTGATTGTTTCCTGTATCTGTGTAATAACTCCTGTAAGCGTTTTAAGACCGCCAAACGCAAAATCCTGTACCTGTACGGGTATAATTACTCCTGAGCTTGCAGTCAATGCGTTCATCAGCAACACCCCTAATGAGGGATTACAGTCAATGATCACATAATCATACTGTTTAACTGTATCATCGTTCAGGATACGCTTGAGTATTGTTTCTCTTGACAAAACTCCTGCAAGGAATAAGTCTGCATTTGCAAGGTTAATATCACAAGGTATGTAATCAAGATTATTAACCTCGTTATGTCTGATGCAGTCTTTAATTTTGACTGCCTTACTCATACCTACCTTGCCGATGAGAAGGTCACTCATTGTAGGATTGCCGTCTGTATTGTCGAAATCGGCGTATTTGGATAAATCCGCCTGTGGGTCAAAGTCAATTGCGAGAACTTTATTGTTTTTGAGAGCGAGAGCAGTTGCTATATTGAAAGCCGTTGTTGTCTTACCAACTCCGCCTTTCTGATTAGCTATTGAAATGATTTTGCACATAATTCATACCTCCGTTATCGTGATTTATCTGTTTGTTTTTCTTTGCTGACTGTATTCTTTTGGGTGATTATTTTAGCGTTATTCTTAATTTGTTTGCGGGAAATTGGAGCTTTTCCTTTAGTTTTGTTTTCTTTAGTTTCAACCGATTTAGACTGCAACTTTGATTTTTCAGGCTTTTGAAATATGTACATCAAATCGTGTTGTTCTCCAACATCGGTAACATCAAACTTTTTGACACATTTACTGAACCAAGGTAACTCATCGTTGAGTTTATACGCAATATTCAGAATTTCAGCATCTGACATTTTCTTACTTGAAATGTATCCTGAAAATTGTCTATGCTTAAAATCGTTGCTTTTTAAAAATTTAGATACCAGTTGATAGGCTTTTAAGTAAATATAAGGACTATTTGAATGAAAAATCTCTTTCACTCTTTTGGTTTCTAAATCAAAATTTATTGCTTTAATACATTTCTTGTTTTCAGGTGCTTCAAGTGCTTTCTTCATTGAGAATCACCTCAAGTTTTATTCCCAAGTTGCTTAAGAACATCTTCAACGCTTTCATTAACATTATTGTGCCAAAAAAGTTTTTTTGCGTAGTTTAAAAACCAGTCTGAGTAATACAAATCAAGCATTGCTTTTCCCAATGCTCCATAATCTCTGTTTCTGCCTTTATCTGCAAAAATCAAGTGATAGGGTTTATCGGTTTTAATTTCAGCTAAGTCAAAGCGTTTAAACATATTCCTGATGAATTCATACATTTCTTTAGGGTCGTAAATATCGTCATTGATAACCTTTTCTTCATCAATAACAATTTCGACCTTGTATTTAAATTTCATTTATATCACTCCTTAAAACGGTAAATCTTCGTCAGCACACAGTGCATCGTGTATCATCTGATACTCTTCCTGTTTCTTGTGGTCAGGGTCAAGCTTCGGTATTGGTTCACTTTTGTCAACTCCTCTTTTGGTGTAACCGAGATAGTCAACTTGTTCAACAATGACTTCTACAATATTTCTGACAATATTCTCTTTGTCGATGTAGCTCCTCGTTTTAAGGTATCCTGTAACAGCAATCAAATCACCTTTGCCTTTATATTTGCAAAGATTTTCAGCCGTCTTGTTCCAAAAGACAAGGTGCAAATACTCTGCTTCATTACTGTAAATACTGTTTACAGCTAACACTACATTGCACAGAGCTTTGTTTGTTTCTTTTGTGTATTTGAGTTCAGGGTCGGCGGTAAGTCTGCCGATAAGTTTTACTTCATTGCGAATCATAATTTTAACTCCTTTAAAAATATTTGTATTTTGCAACTTATGCCCCGTTGGGGCACAAGTTAATTTTCAATTACTTTGTCATATAACGCAGCTCTTTTTACGAGCTTTTCCGATGTAATCCTCATAAAAAATTTAACCGCATCGGCTGATTCTTCAATTCATCGGTGTGATTTTCTCCCTCAAGGTCGATATATTCAACTACTCTTACTGTTTTCATCTTTGTTTTACCTCCTTAACTTTTCACACTTGAAATCATTTCCTAAACTATTTCTGATTATATTATACTTCATTTAGGGGTAATGTCAAGTGTAATTTTAAATTTTTTGTTCAAAAACGGCATTTTTTTCAATTTTTATTGACAATTTGTTTATACTTGATAAAATAATAGTAGTAGCAAAAGTATAGCGAAAGGGATTGGTCTGATGGTTACAATTAAAGAATTTACCTGCGAACGATGCGGAAATAAATTTGAAACCACCGCTAAACACGCTAAATATTGTCCTGAGTGCAGAGAAATAAAGAAGCTCGAACGGATTCAGGCACACAAGGAAAAACAAAAAGCAGGAACGGCACGAAGAGTCGGCACGGAACAGATATGCCCGAACTGCGGAAAATCCTTCATTTTAAAATCCGGCAGTCAGAAAATCTGTGAGGAATGTGCAAAGAAGAGAGTTTATCCTAAAAATTCTACGGTAAAGCCGAAGGACTTATATGACATAATCCATATTTATGTGCCGAAGGGCGAAAAGGAAAAATTGCAGAATTGGGTCAAAGACAAAGGGTTAAATCTTAACAAGGCATATAATTATGCAATGCAATTATTTATGGAAGAGATTGACCGTGAAGAAGAAAAATATAAATAATAATTATTCCAAGCTTTTATTTTGTGACCTGTCATTGTTTCTGAGATAATCGTTAATGCTTTGACGGGCATATTCAATCTTTTTAAGCTCATCAATAATTGCCTTGTATTCTTCATTCATCTGCTGAACATCGGAAGTTAATTTTTTCCGTTTTTCTTCAAGAGTTGAAATTGTCGGCAATTTTCTGTCGGGATACAAACTTAATAATTTAGCAACTGCATCATCGTACTTTGCAAGTGCGGTGATGTTTTCTTTTTTGTATTGTTTTTGATTTTTTGCAGTCATCAGATTTTTGTGATAAGGCTTGTACTTCTCATATGTCCTTATGAGCTTTATTACATCTGCAATATCGTTAATTTGGTTTTGAGTTCTGTTAAGTTTGGAAACAATAACCATTCTGTCATTGTATTTTTCTGCAGCTCTGTTTTCTATATCCGACTCACTTCTCATATTGTTTTCAGACAAAAAATTTATGAGCTTTGAAACCTCCTGCATATTCTTAATATTCGCCCAATGCAATAATCCTTTGGAAGTCTGAAATACATCTGTGCTTGTATCAATAATTCGGGTTCTGTATATTTTTCCGCTTTTACCGGTTTTTAAGAATTGATACTGCTCAATGCGTTTGCGTAATTGAGGTTCGTCATAATACCAACCGAGAGTGCGACCTCTTGAAAAACGCTGTTGTCCCTGCAAGCGAAATTTTATCTTTATGACATTTTCGGGAGTATAAATACACTCAACATTTTTCTTTTTAAGCTGTTCTAAAAAATCTTCAAAAGATGTCGATTGCATTATTGTTTCATCAATCACACATCTTAATTTTGACTTCCAAGATTTACCCAAATAATCCTGTTGCCATTCGTAGTAACATTTGCCCGGATTGATAGGTTTTTCAATTACAGATAAATTGTATTCTCTGCATACATCATCATTTATTTCACGGAGTTTTTTCCAAGACTTACCGCCACGATTTTGCTGCCATTCAAAAGTACGGAAATTCTCAAAATTAATATTATTAAAAATGATGTGGTTGTGTATGTTGTCCTTATCCGTATGTGTCGCTACTATGTACTGATATTTATTTTCAAGCAAGCGTTCGGCGGTTTTTATTCCAATTTCAAGTGCTTGTTCAGGTGTAACTTCCTGTCCTTTAAACGATTGCTTAATATGTTGAGCGAGAACATCACCTTTGCCTGTTCCAAATTCTCTGATTGCCAAAAATTCCTGTTCTGCCGATTTGCCATCCTCGGTACAACCGTAGCAGTACACATATTTTTGATTTTCTGTTTTTTCCGGATTTAGAATGTAGTCAATTGCTACAGAGAGCGTAGTTTTGACTGAACCGAGTTTAGTGATTGCCATATTTCTTTTTGCACCTTCTTAATGTATTCGATGTCCTCATCGTAAAAGCGATTTGTTGAATTCACCCGTTTTGCAATCTGATTTATGTTAGTTCCTATTGCAGTAATGTTTTTTCGTAAATGGTCAAATTCTGAAAAATTCACATTGATGATAAATCCTTTTATTGCCTGTTTACGCAAATACGAACTTAGCGATTTTTCATTGGTGAGCGAAGCTCGTTTTTCTATAATTTTCAATTCTTCTTCAGAAACTCTTACGCTGATTCTGATAGTTTTGTTTTCAATGTTTTTCATAAAAAATGCCTTTCCTTAAAATTTTAATTTTTTAAAAAACGGGGTTTTAGGGGTATCCCTTAACAAGCAATTTTTCAAATTTTACGGATTTGAAAAATTAGCGGTTTGTGTCGAAATGTCCGACACACCGCAGTGCTTGCTATTAGACCTTCGGGGGTATTTTCCCTCTAAGGTCTAATAACAAAAATACCCTCTATATATATTCCGTAATTTTTGCAATTTCGCACCCCTGCTTTTAAAAAATTTTTTCATTTTTTAAATTTTTTCTGATTTTAGAACAGGGTAAAATTAAAAAAAGATTTTTCTTGTAGAAGAAAAATCTTGAAAACGCTAATATATTGTGATAATATGTTGATATCAATAGTTGTCTGTTCAGTCGTTAAAAGAACGGAGTGTTTTTTTAATGACGATGAACAGCACGCACCTTGAAAATTCAAAAAATTTAAAAAGTGATAATCAGCTCATTTTGCTTAAAGCTTATAAGCGAAAAACTGCCCGACAGGAAAAATGGATGTTTTTCGAAAAAGCTTATGATAAGAACAAACACAAAAAGCGAATTGAGTCGCTGAGCGATTATAACGATAAGTCGGATGTATATATTGATACTGAATCTGACATAGTGAAAACTTTATCAGCTCAGGAGTTGCACAAATGCTTGCTTGTGGCTTTAGATGAATTGACCGACCTTGAAAGACTGATTATTGATGAGGTGTTTTTTTCTCCTGATAAACGCCCCTCACTCGAAGAGCTTGGAAACAAGCATAATATTTCAAGACAGGCGTATTCTCGTAAGCTCAATCGCACATTGCACAAATTACGCATACTTATAGAGCAAGATATCACAGAATATTAAAAAAATTAAAAATTTTTTAAATTTTTTTGGGTTTTAGGGGTGCGAAAACCCGTTTTTTACGGAATATATATAGAGGAAAAATCCTCACGAAGTCTTGACTTGATTTTGCAATGTGGTATTATGGAGGTAAATCAATTGTTGCCTGCGTAAAAGGAGAATAACAGATATGCAGGAAAACAAACAAAATTTACGATTTACAGCCCTGTATTGCCGCCTATCGTCTGATGACGAGTTAAAAGGCGACAGCAACAGTATTATACATCAAAAGCAAATCCTTCAGGACTATGCACTTAAACACAGCTTGACGCCGACAGAGATTTATGTTGACGATGGCTTTACGGGAACAAATTTTGACAGACCGGATTTTAAAAGACTTCTTTCCGATGTTGAAAACGATTTAGTCAAAACAGTTATAGTAAAGGACTTATCAAGATTGGGCAGAAACTATCTTAAGGTTGGGTACTACACAGAAGTATTATTCCCGGAAAAAGGTGTCCGCTTTATTTCTATTGCAGACAACCTTGACACATCGGTCAATGATGAATTAAACGATTTTATCCCATTTAAAAACATTATGAATGAATGGTATGCCAAAGATTTGGCGAGGAAGCAAAGAGCTGTAGTTAAGAGCAAAGGCAACTCAGGTATACGATTGGCAACTCGTCCGCTTTACGGTTACAAAAAAGCCGAAAACGGCGATTGGTTAATTGATGAGCCGACAGCTGCCGTTGTGCAAAAAATATTTGACTTGTACCTAAAAGGTTACGGTCCGGCAAGTATTGCAAATTATCTTTTTGCGAACAAAGTTAAAATACCATCGACAATTGGATTGCCAAAACTCAATCCGGAGCAAAATCCATATCGTTGGTCTAAAGATACCGTTGCAAAAATTTTGACTTATCAAGATTACTGCGGCGATATGATTAACTTCAAGCGTTCGGATGTTGACAGTCTTGTAATATTCCCTGACAGACAAGAGCCGATTATAAGTCGAGAGATTTTTGCTGAAGCACAGAAATTACGATTAGACAGAAAACCAGTTAGACACGATTACAGCGAACCGGTGCTTTTTTCTGACTTGTTATTATGTGCCGACTGCAAAAGTCGAATGTATGCACAACGCCGTTACCACGGAACAACTTCTTATTCTTGTTCAAAAGCAAGAAAAACGCAAGGTTGCACCTCGCACTATATTAATGAAAACAAACTTATTGATTGTGTCAAAAGCGACATTAACAAGCTCATTAAAAACAAAGGGATTGTTATAAAACTCGCAAAAGAGAAAATGCACATTGACACCAAAACGGCACAATGTGCAAATTCTCAAAATCTTAAAAATGCGAAAAAACGCATTTTGCAAATTGACACAATTCTCAAAAATTTGTATGAAGATAAAGTGCTTGGAAACATAAATCTCGCAACTTTCAAAAAGTTGGAATCTGATTATTTACGAGAGCAAGCAGAACTCAATAAAGTCATTTTTGAGCAATCTAAAATTAAGGTTAATCTTGAAAATCGCTCTAAATCAATTTGTGGATTTTTGAAAAAACTCGAATCTTATAATAATCCCGTTTCAGAGTTATCAAAAGATTTGTTGATTGACTTAATTGACAAAATTGAGATTTGCGAAGCTACGAAAAACGGTAACGAACGCAGTCAACAAGTACATATTTATTACAAAGAGATTGGCAAAATCAACCTTGAGTAAATTTTGTACCCTCAGCGTAACGACCTAAAGGAAGCACATTTATGTGCAACGCATTGCGACTATATTTCAGACGGGAGAACAAGGTTCGCCGCTACAAAACAATACACCGCTTTCTTCACATCAAAACATATGTGTGTGAACATAAATTTTCATCAAGACGGGCGTCCAATGAACGCCACTACAAAATTGCGAAAACAATTACAATGCCATATACACTAATTGGAGTATCTATATGTTTAATATAACCGAACTTTTAAAAAACGAAATATCTGTATGGGAACGACTGAAAAATTGCGGAAAGCCTGTTGTGCTTTACGGAATGGGTGACGGTGCGGACAAGGTTCTTGCCGCATTTGACCGATACGGAATCAAAGCGTCTGCCGTTATTGCAAGTGATGATTTTGTGCGTGGGCAGAAATTCCACGATTTCACGGTGAAGAAGCTTTCCGATGTTGAAACGGAATTCGGCGATATTATAATCGCCCTCTGCTTTGCAAGCCAGCTCCCCGATGTTATGGAACACATAACGAAAATTTCCGAAAAGCACGAAACGCTTGTCCCCTCCGTTCCCGTTTTTGGAAACAAACTTTTTGACAATGATTTTATTACCAAAAATAAAGAGCAAATTGAAAATGCATACAGTCTGCTTGCCGATGACCTTTCAAAAAAGGTTTACGAAAACATTCTGAAATTCTACTACACAGGCAGAATTGACCTCCTCCCCCCTGTCACAACAGACAAGGACGAGGCTTTCGGCAATATTCTGAATCTCGGTGCAAACGAAAGCTATGTTGACCTCGGCGCATACAACGGCGACACGATTGACGAATTTATGCACTACACAAACGGCAGTTACAAGCGTATAATTGCATTTGAACCTAACGCAAAGAATTTTGAAAAGCTGAAACTTCATTGCAAGGGCATGGCGAATGTGTCGCTTTGGCAACTCGGCTCATACAGTAAAAACACGGAGCTTATATTCAACAACAAGGCCGGTCGCAACAGCGCAATTGCCGACAAGGGCGTTGCAACAAAGGTTGCGACAGTCGATACGATTCTCTGCGGAATGGCGGCAGGCTACATTAAAGCCGATGTCGAGGGGGCAGATATGGAAACCCTCATCGGTATGCAGAAAACAATGGAAAACTGCAAACCAAAGCTGAATTTTTCGGCATATCACAGGTTTGAAGACATTTTCCGACTTGCGTTGTATATTCACAGCGTGAATCCCGACTACAAAATCTTTCTCCGCCACCACCCATATATTCCGGCATGGGATACGAATTTATATTGTATATAATTTGCCGACGGCAAGTCGCCGTACGGGTTTTATACAAAACAAAAATGCATCAGACCTTTTTCGGGATCTGATGCATTTTTTAATAATTTCAGTTATGTCTTATTATTCGCTTACGAACAAGTGACAAACACCGCCAAATTATAATCAAAAATCAATGATTATTTTTTAGTTACTTTAAGTGCTCCTGTTGTCTTGTCGAAGCTGAATGTATATGTACCGCCTGATGCGATAAGTGTTACATTAGATGTGTAAGAGCTCTTGAGGTTCTTTGTACCGCTGTCAACAATCTTTGAACCGATTGTGTATGCTGTACCGTAGTTATAAACCTTGAATGAGTATGTACCCTCACTAAGCTTTACTGTACCCTTTGCAACATTGCTTTCGCCGCCCTTGTCATCAAGTACGAGGTTGATGTCGCCCGATACATGAACATCATCAGCTTTCTCATCCTTTGTAGGAACATAACCTACAACGAGTTTCTTTGTTTTTGTGTTGAGTGTGAATGTGTATGTACCGCCTGTTGCGTTGAGTGTTAGGTAGCTTGAATACTTGCTGTTGAGTGAAAGTGAATTTCCGTTTGTTGTGTTGTTGATTACTTTGCTGTAACCGTAAACCACATTATCTGCAGAAAGCTTGAACTTGTATGTGCCTGCTGCAAGATATGTTGAACCAACTGCGATAGTTCTGCCTTTTACAGGCGAAAGAATTGTGTTGAGGTCACCGATGAGGTAATCATTCTGGAGGTTCTTGTCATACTTAACAACGAGTGTGTTTGTCTTTGTGTTAAACTGGAATGTGTATGTACCGCCTGTTGCAACGAGTGTTGTGCTGCTCTTGAACTTCTTGTTGAATGTAAGACCCTTTGTTGTGTCTGTAAATGTCTTAGAGTAACCGAGAAGTGTGCCATAGTTATCAATCTTGAATGTGTATGTACCCTTCTGAAGAGCGATTTTTCCGCCTACTTTATCTGTACCGATTGATGTAAGCTTGAGCTTGATGTTGTCGCCGTATACATAGTAGCCGTCTGTAGGAACATCCGAAGGAGCAACTGTTGTCGGCTGTGTTGCCGGCTGTGTTGCTGTTGTTGGCTGTGTTGCTGTTGTGGGCTGTGTTACAGTTGTAGGCTGTGTTGCTGTTGTAGGCTGAGGAGCTGTTGTTGGCTCTTCGCCCTGAACGAGAACTGCCTTTGCAGTAAATGTAGCACCTGCTACTTTGTTAGCACTATTGTCAATATAACCGATGTCCTTCTTTTCACTTTCGAAGAGCTCATCACGTGTATCAGCCTCTGTACCTGTAAGATAATCAACATTGAGATTTACTGTTGTGTCACCGCTGCCTACAACATCAAATGTAAATGTGCAATAAACATTCTCTGACTTGAAGTTGAAAAGATCAAGGCTTGAGCAGGTGAAGAGAACCTTATTTGTAAGGCTTGGATTCCAAACGATGCTTCTCTGGAATACAGGGAAAACCTTTTCCCTTGTATTTGTTGATGCAAGCTTGAGAACCTTGCTGTCGTATGTAAGACTGCTCTGTGCATTAACGATCATGTGATCTGCCTTGAGAAGGTAAGTGACAACAACCTGCTTTGTCTGTGCATTGTAATCATACGAAACAGGATCTGCCACATTTGATGTAACATTGATCTTGTTGCCTGCACTTGTTTCTTCGCTTGTTTCGGCAGCACTTGCTGAGAAAGGCAGAGCTGTGAACATGCACAGCACCATCATTACCGCAAGAACCACAGAAAGCTTTTTCTGAATTTTTTTCATACTTGCTGCTCCTTTAATAAAATAAAATTACCGTTCGCCACAGTTTTGTGGCAATACTTCTAAGCTTCGGAAACTTTAACAGTACAAAATTCCCGAGGACAACTAAATTATAGCACATTTAAGTTGTTCGGGCAATGAATCTGTTATTCTTTTAACGGAAATGTTTTAGCTAAAAATCTGTGCAAAATAACGGTGAAATTGTTGCTTTGTACAAATTTTCGTGCTTATTATTGTGTATATTGCCTTTTTATCGACCGTTTTTACATATATTGACAATTACAATATAAGAATTTTCAGTGTTTTACGCCTGTTCATTTCATATAAAAAACAAAAGCCCGAATTCGAGAAATATCGGATTCGGGCTTGCTTATTATCAGAATTTATCAGAATGATTTAAAAAGCTCAATTGCTTTTGCGGGATCTGCGGCTCTGAAAACAGCCGTTCCCGCAACGCACACATCAACGCCTGCCTCTGATGCCTGCTCAATGGTATCTCTGCCGATTCCGCCGTCAGCCTCAATAAGGATATTGTTCAGACCTCTGCGTTGGCATTCCCTCTTGATTTCCTTAACCTTCGGCATCATCTCGGGCATAAAGCTCTGTCCGCCAAAGCCCGGTTCAACCGTCATAACAAGTACAAGGTCAAGCTTTTCAAGATACGGAAATACTGTCCAGGCAGGAGTGTTTGGCTTTAGAACAAGTCCGGGTTTGATTCCTCTTGACTTGATTTTCGCAATTGTGTCATCAATGTCAGAGTCGCATTCAACATGGAAGGTGATGATATCCGCACCTGCATCGGCAAAATCGTCAATATATTTAAGCGGATTGCTTATCATAAGGTGAACATCAAACGGGCGGTTTGAGAACTTTCTTACCGCCTTGATTACGGGAGCACCAAAGGTTATGTTCGGAACAAAGTGACCGTCCATAACATCAAGATGCATCCAATCGGCGCCCGCCAGATCCATTCTTTCAATTTCTTCACCCATTTTTGAAAAGTCACAAGACAAAAGTGACGGAGCTATTTTCATATTTTACATCCT
>ENA-OOWE01000623-OOWE01000623.1-human-gut-metagenome-genome-assembly--contig:-NODE-623-length-13029-cov-4.000540_pt1 | contig 13029 bp, 7 predicted proteins | sample MGYA00241402_ERZ501311 | MGnify/ENA primary metagenome ERZ501311 (study PRJEB25962, sample SAMEA2042363) | human gut metagenome | biome: human gut; feature: human-associated habitat; material: faeces... | reverse complement strand
CCGCGCGGGCTGGCAGACTGTGGCTGTGATTGGCCCCGAAATCTCCGATGACGAACCGAATCCCAAACCCATCGTGCAGGAAATTTACGCCAACTGGGAAGCCCCTGCGCAGACCGCAAGCGGCAGCTTTGATTTTGACTACGGCATCATCACCGACAAGGTGCAGCTTAAAACCAATGAAAAGGTGGACGGCGCGACCATCGAGATTGAACCCATCACCAAAAGCGGTACTATTGACGGCGGCACATGGAATATTTCTCCCGCAGATAAACAGACCGTTACCACTTCTGGCCACACCAACGATGACAATTTCCAAAACAATGGCGGTGCTGCATCCGCAAGTTGGACGCTGCACTACTCCGTAAGCAAAACCACCGACAGCCGCAGCGGGCGAGTAGGCCCCTACACCACGCAGGATGAAGCCGATGCAGCCGCCGACAGCGCCCGCGATGCTGCGATTGCCGAGTTGCAGGGCGAGGCTCAGCGCATGGTGGACAATGCGGTTGCATCTGCAAAGGCAGAACTGGCGAACGTCAAATTCCGCTATGAGGAAGTGGGTGTTCCTTACGGTTTTGCAATGTATTGGGGCAGCAACGGCAGCAACCAGACTATTTCTGTACCGGCCAATTCCAACAATGCCTATCTGATGAAAAACGATGAATGGTCCTTGCAGGTAAACATCAAGAAAACCGACAGTGAAACCGGCAATCAGATTGCTGCCGACGCGCAATATGAGATTTTCCAGTGGGATACTGTAACAGGCAAATACCAGCCCACCGGCGGTTACAACACTTACAGTGTGCAGCGCCAAGGCGATGGCACTTATGCGGTCATCAACAGTGCAGCCTATGTGACCACGGATTCCATGCGGCATACCCTTTACTACACCCAGCGTAATACGGGCAAGTTTATCATCGTGGAAAGCAAAGCGCCCACAGGCTATTTTGGCGATTGGACAGACATCAATCATCCCGGCATGGCCAACACTCCGCTGGGCAAGCGCGGTTACTATATCGAAATCACCGAGGACAGCGACAATTCTGTAATCTGGCTGGACAACGCTGACTATAATGCCGATATTGCCGCTACCGACAAAGGCGGCACCAAACTTGTCACCAGTACAGGCGTAGAAACCACCGTTACCATCTACGACACTGCCAAGGATCCCCGTCGTACTTATAACACCGACAATAGCGGCAAGGCGGCCAATGAGGACAGCTACACAATCACGCCCTCAGACGGCGTTATGAAAAATGACCGCACCTTGGGCGAAATCAGCATCTCCAAGGTTGACCTTGATGCCGTGCGGTATGTGGGCGGCAGCACCGCCCACGGCACAGCCCTTGCCAGCGGGCAAGCTCACGGCGATGCCGCGCTGGACGGCGCGGTGTACGACCTCTACGCCGCCGAAGATATTACGCACCCCGATGGCGTGACCGGCGTGGTGGACTACTCCAAAATCGTGGATGCAGACGGCAATCCCATCTGGCACACCACAATCCGCGACAACAGCGGGCAGTGGGTGTCTGATTATTTACCCGTTCTGAAAAAAGACCACCTTGTAGCCAGCGCTAAAATCGAGAATGGCTGGCTGTGCTTCAGCAATTTGTACCTCGGCAAATATTATGTCGTAGAGCGCTCCACCGGCGTGGTTATCCCGCTGCGTGACGGCGCTCTTGTTGTTTCCAGCACCTATCCCACCGTGGACAGTCGCACCAAGGCAGCCACCGGGCAGACCGCCGCGCTTGCCAAGAACGGCAGCGGCCAGTACACGGATTGGGTTTACAAGAACCAGTTTTCTACAGTCTCTAAAGGTAAAGCGTTGGATGGCTCTTGGACTTACGATGCCTATTACCTGTCCTTTGCAGACGGCTACCTCTGCGATGAACATAACTACTACATCACGCCAGCCTATTCTGATGAGGGTTGGTATGTAGAAAAGACCACCTTTGCCGACAATCGACAGGCAGCCGGTGAACAGATCGACAAGACCAGCTACAGCGCCAATTACCACATCCATGCGGATAACGCTTTGGTCGAAAGCCAAGACCAAGTAGCAAAAGGCAATGTGGAAATCAGTAAAATCGTATCCTCCAGCGGCCAAAGCAATGGACTGGAACTGGAGGGCGCGGGCTTTACATTCTTCCTTGTGTCCGACCTGTCCAAACTGAAGCAGTTTGAGCAGACCCGCAGCGGCAGCTACACCCTGCAAAGCATTTTGGATGCCTACATTGATAAGACCTACGATAACGAGCATCCGAAGTGGGATTTTTCTGCGGAAACGCAGGCCATCGCAAAGACCTATGAGGTCAACGCTGACGAAATTGCCGCGTACAACAAAACGCTGACTGCCGCAGGAGAAAACAAAAACGGCAAGGGCAACGGCTGGCAACCCACCGGCAGCGCCAACGAATACCAGCTTGCCGAGATCTTCAGCAATGACACCGGGAATATTCGTGTGCAGGGCTTGCCCTATGGCACTTATCTGGTCGTGGAAACCACCGTACCGCACGACCTGTTCCAAGCTGAACCTTTTATTGTCACCGTTGACCCCGAACAGGATAACAACCCGTGGGGCGCTATGGCTACCCCCAAGGGCAGCGTAATGACAGGCTCTGACAGCTATCAGAAATTCACCGTACTGGACGAGGAAATCGAAGTTTATCTCCGCATCACCAAAGTTGACGAGGAAACCGGCAAACCGGTACTGCTGCCCGACACCGCTTTCCAAATCTACTGGCTGGACGAGCAGGGGCATTACCGTTATGACAGCAACGGCAACCCGAAACTCGTCACGATGACCGATACTGTCAACGGCCATCTGACAAAAGATGTAGACACTTTCCACACCAACAGCGAGGGCATCTTGACGCTGCCTGAAAAATTGCCGCTGGGTAAATATCGCATTGTGGAAGTCACCGGCCCGAACGGATTCTACAACGAATGGCTGGATTCTGCCGGATATGAAAACGGCATTTTGACCGACGATGCAGATGGCATCTACTATGTGGATTTTGAAATCACCACAGACCGCATTTATGCAGCCACCGGCGATAAAAACGAGAACGGCATGGATACCCTTGTGATTGGTGAAAACTACTCTAACCATGAAACACTGGGGAAATTGACGATCCGCAAAACAGGCGGGGTCTTAGCTGGCTGGAAAACAGAAGTTGGCGCACTTGACCCGTGGATGACCGGCGAGGCCGAGGACGGCAATTTCGTGTATGAAACCCGCCCGCTGGCCAGTGCGGAGTATACCATCACCGCCGCCGAGGATATTTATACGCAGGATCGGCAGACCGACAATTATGGCAACCGCACGCTCTGGTATGCCAAGGGCGATGTAGTCGCCGTAGTCACCACCGGCGACGGCAGCGCAGACATTGCCGCCTTTGCCCCTGCCCGCACCAAGGCCACCTACGATTTCCTGTCCGTAATCCATGACGGCACGATTGGCGAAGTCAGTGTGACCCTGCCGCTGGGCAGCTACCATATCGAGGAAACCAAACCGCCTTACGGCTATGTCGGCACTTCTGACAGCTATGATGTCACTTTCGTTTGGGATGCCCAGTTGAACGATGTGGTTATGGCCACGAGCATTGCCAAATATGATGGCGCTGCATCTTCCCAGAGTTTTGAGGTCGTGCGCAGCAAGGATGCCAACGCCGATTTCATCGAGCAGCAGACCTTGAAATTCTACAATGACCGCGAAAAAGCCAAAGTCGGCGTTTACAAGGTTGACCGCGAAACCGGCAAATACCTTGCCGGTGCAGTATTCAACCTGTACACGGCTGATGATATTTACAGCGTTGACGGCAAACTGCTGTTTGCAGCGGGCGAACTGGTCGCCACCAGCCCCGAAACCGGCGCAGACGGCTACACCTATTTTGACTGCGATATTCCCATTCGCGGCGAGTATTACGGCAGCAGCATCCGCAAGGACGCCACCACCAACAGCGGTAATTACATCGTCAAGGAACTCCGCGCCCCTCTCGGCTATTATGTCAACGAGGAGCCGATGGAGGTTACTTTCACCTATGACGGACAAGCTATTATGGTGCTGGATAACACTTGTTCCAATAAACCTACGGAAATGTGGGTAAGCAAGCGCGACCTTACCAACGATGAAGAACTGCCCGGCGCTACACTTGCTATCAAGGACATGGATGGCAACATCGTAACCACATGGGTGTCCACCGATGAACCGCATCGCGTGACCGGGCTGCATTTCGGTGAATCTTACACACTGACGGAGATCCGCGCCGCCGATGGGTACGCACTGGCCGATAATATTACGTTCCGCCTGATTCAGAAAACTGACGAGGGCGGCAATCCTTTGGAGGAGTGCGAAGTTTACTATCTGACCACCAAGAACATTTTGTTCTGGAAGTGGGATGACTGGAGACTGCTGGACGATGCCACCGTTATTATGCGGGATGATATTACCAAGGTGCAGATTTCCAAGAAAGACCTTACCACCAAGGAAGAACTTCCCGGCGCAGAACTTACGCTTACCGATGAAAAAGGCAACGAAATTGACCGCTGGGTTTCTACCGATGCACCGCACTACATGGAAAGGCTGCCTGCTGGCAAGTATACTTTGACCGAGGTGACTGCCCCGGACGGTTATGCCATTGCGGAGCGCATGGAGTTTGAGGTGCTGCCCAACGGTGAGGTGCAGACCTTTGAAATGTTTGATGATAATCCGCTTTCAATTCAAAGTATTCGTCATTTGTCAAAATACCCTGCACAAAATTTTCATATAGGCCACGGATCAGCCGGCGTGTTTTTTCAATTTCCTGCCGTTTGGCCGACATCTGAATTTTCAGCTTATCTTTTTCCTGTTTTTGTCTTGTCTCCAACTGAAAGAGTGGCAGCGACATTCCCAGCGCAACTGTCAGCTCTTTTTCAAGAATAGCCGTAACAGTAGAAATCAGTTCTTTCTCTTGTATCATCGCACCTTTGCAGCTATCTTTTTCTACCCGGCTGTTTGTAAGGCAGTGGAACCAGTAAGTGTCGGGTCCTTTCCGGCGCTCGGCGCGTTGCCTGTGAAGGCTTCTGCCACAATCAGCACAGAACACTTTACCTTTGAAAATGTTTGGTGTGTAGGGACGTTTTGGAGTTGCTTTGCTTTCTTCACAGATCTGTTTTCTGTATTCCTGAACTGCATTAAACAACTCATGGCTGATGATCGGTTCATGGGTGCATTTTGCAATAATCAGATTATCTTCTCCAGCCTTGACCTGCTGATGATCTACAATCTTTGTTTTTCCTTGCACCAGATCGCCTGTATAAACTTCGCTTTCTAAGATTTTCATCACTGTGCGGGTCTGCCATTTGCCACTTCCGATCAGTCCCGGACTGGTAATCTCGCCAGTGGTCTTTTTATAATGGCTCGGTGCCGGAATTCCCATCTCATTTAGATTGCGGACAATCCGGTTCAGTGCCACATGCTCATGTGCCCATTCAAAAATCTGTTTTACCACAGGGGCAGTATTTTCATCAATCAGAAGTTTATGGCAATTATCCGGGTCTTTCCTGTAACCGTAAGGCGCCCGTGCACCAATATAGTCGCCATCTTTCATAGCCTGCCGCGCCTGTGCTTTGATTTTTCGTCCAATGTCCAGAGCATAGGCTTCATTGATCATATTTTTCAAAGGCAGCATGATACCACCATGAAGATTTCCGGAATCCGCTGTGTCAAACTGATCCGTAACAGCAATGAAGCGAACATTATGAGCATGGAAATACTGTTCGATATAATAACCTGTGTCAATAGAATTTCGCCCTAATCGGGAAAGATCCTTAACAATCACACAGTTAATGTGGCCTGCTTCAATATCAGATAGCATTTGCTGAAATCCAGGGCGGTGAAAATTTGTCCCTGTCGCTCCGTTGTCGATATAAGTATCATACACAACGAAGTCCGGTTTATCCGAAAGAAAGTCATTCAGTACCAGTTTTTGGTTTTCTACTGAGCAACCCCGCTTTTTGTTATCCTCCACAGAAAGACGGATATACAGAGCCACATGTACATACAAAGATGGTGCCGGCATAGGAGCTGCCGTCTGTTTTCTGCTTTTTCTTGCCATTTAGCTCACCATCCTTTCTTCATTTTTTGTAGCAATCTGTTCAGCCAAAGAGATTGCTTTCTGATATTCATCCTGGTAATTAAATTCAATATGCAGTTCATCTTTACCCATTACCCGTATGCTTCGGATAAGCTGCATGACTGCCCGGCGGTCAATATCCTCCATAGTAGAAAATTTCATAAAATGGTTGATCCAACGGTTTCGTTCGCTTCGGTTTTCCAATACATCTGTAAGTTTATCGTTCCATTCAGCGATTGCCTTTTGGAACAGTTCAATATCTGCATTGTATTTTCGCTTATAAGAGAGAAATTCTTCCTTTGTCAGAATTCCACTCACCAGATTTTCATAGAGTTTTGCCTTAAAGCCCTCGGTCTGTGCCACACGCTTTTCATTTACTCTGATCTGTGCGGCATATTCCTGCGCCAATTCCCGGTTGATCCGTTCCTGACTGATACTGGACAGCAGGGCATCCAGAGAAGCAACATTTTCAATATGTCCTTTCAAACTGTCCTGCACACATTCAATCAGATCCGACTCTTTCAGCATGACCGACGATGTGCAGCCATTCTTTTTGCCGGTCGGGCAGTAATAATAGTGATACTCTTTGTCTTTATAGCGGTTCGTCTTGCGGGTCATACGGCAGCCACAGCATCCGCAGATCAAAATACCGGAAAACAGGTAAACCTTATCCGATTTGGGAGAAGTCCTTGTGTCAATCCTGCGGAGCCGTTGCACCAGATCAAAATCGTGCTTTTGTATGATCGCTTCATGGGTTCCCTCCACACGAATCCATTCCGAAGAAGGTTTGTCCTCACGCTCTTTTAATTTGAAATGGGGCGTTGTCTGTTTGCCCTGGACCAGTGTTCCGGTGTAAGTTTCATCCTGCAAAATGCGGATGATTGTAGTTGCAGACCATTTGCAATCCTTTCGGTCTGTATAGCCACCTTTTGCATGAGGCATTCCGTGATTGCGCTTATACGCTAAAGGCGAAAGAATTCCTAATCGGTTCAGTTCATCCGCTATATGGGAAGCGCTGAATCCCTCCAGCCGTTTTCTGAAAATATCCCTCACAACATTAGCAGCATATTCGTCTACTTCCAAGCTCTTGTGTTTATCGCCGACTTTCACATAACCATAAATGGTAAAAGCACCTACAAAATTCCCGCTGCGCCGTTTTACTTCCAGGGCGCTCCGTGTCTTAACGGAAATATCCCGACAGTAAGCCTCATTCATAATGTTTTTGACAGAAACCGTGAGATCATCGGCAGCGTCATTTTCCGTGTCCACATTATCGTTAATTGCGATAAAACGCACTCCATAGGCTGGAAATACCCTGCGCATATAACGGCCTGTTTCTATGTACTCACGACCTAAGCGGGAGAGGTCTTTGACAATCACGCAGTTAGCTTCGCCTTGTTCGATCATCCGCATCATTTCCTGAAATGCCGGGCGATCAAACAAAACACCACTATAACCATCGTCAATTTTTTCTGCCACAACCTCAATTTCCGGGTGTCGGGCTATGTAGTCATCGATCAGGCGCCGCTGGTTAGCAACGCTGTCACTTTCTACTGTTTTATCATCCGTATAAGAAAGACGGATGTACTTAATCGCTTTGTAAACCTGCATAAAAAAACACTCCTTTCGTTGCACAGAAAAATCCCCGCAATTCAAGAAGTGTGGTTATGCCATATTCAATTCCTTTTCCGATTCTTATTCTACCATGCTTTTACGGAAAAGTCAGCCCCTTTCTTAAAATTGCACCTATCGCAAAATACCCTTGATACATTCTTCCAGGGTAGCACCTTCAGCAGAAAAGCTGGCCTGTACAGTAAAACGCCCACACTTAAAATGGTATGGATTTTTGATTTGCTGAACGAATTCTGCAATCCGTTCATCACGGGAAAGTTCTTTGTTGACAGAGACATCCCGAATGTCTACCAGTGTACCCACTTCACTGACAATGGTATTCAATTCCATAGTATCAACTCCCTTCTGAAAACTGTGTTATCAAAACCACATGAATAGGTCGGATCTATGGTTATTACACACATAAATCCGGCCCATTATATCTGATTTCGATTTTACTGCCGTATTTGCCACGCACCCCGGCAAGTCCTTCTGTTATAAGGACGGGGCTGTTACAGGCTGCGGATAGCGTCACCGCATCATAGTCCCGCATACGCCGCCGCTTTGCCAGAGCAAGCAAACGCCGCAGGAACTCTCCCCAAGTCTTTAGGAAGCTGTGAAGAAGTACCATTATGATCTGCGTCGTTATCGCGTCCGGCCTGCCACAGCCGGTTTCGTAGGTTGCGTTTATCGCTCGGACAGCCTGGATCCATCACCTCCTTAGGCCGCCTGTCACCGCGCCGCCCCATCTGCCGCTCGGAACACAGAATGAAGTACCTGTAACAGCGTATATTCGGTTGTCAAGGAACAAGCAAGGGGCATGGCAGACAAATTGATATTGCAGTTGGGGTGGGAGGATGTATATGCTTCCTTACCACACCCGTCCAGCTTGTCCCGCCGAATATGTCCCTCTACTATTCAGTACATTTTTAGGGGCAAAGTTGCCGTCTGTTATAAAATTTCTTTGAAATATTTTTCCAGACTACGCAATCCGGCTTCGATAGAACGGGTGATCCGGCTTTTGTGTGTTCCTTCCGCTTTGGCAATATCTGCTTTGCTCATGCCAAGAAAAAAGTGTGCATAGATTCGTTGGCGCTGCTTTACCGGAAGTTTGGAAAGACCTTTATAAATCAACTCCGTCATTTGGCGCTGTTCCCAAATTTCTGCCGGGTTAAGAGGCTTTTGCAATATCTCACGCTCAATACCTTCGTCTCGATCCAGAGAGTAAAATGCTTTATAGCGGTATGTACGAATCCGATAGGCTTCTTCCAACAACATATATTCCCGAAGCAACAAAGCAACTTCATCCGGCACCTCAACGATCATGTCCTGTGTATAATACGGGTAATAATCCCGAAGATTGATTTTCTTCATAGTAATTTCCTCCAATTTCGATGTTTGAGTTGATGGCAAAAATCGAAATCAGAGGGTGGGCTGCGGCAGCGATAAGGTCTAAGTCTCTTTCTGATTAAAAAAAGGGTACAAAAAAGCGCGCCCGTACAAAGAACAGGCGCGCCAAAGCAGCAGTATGAAATTTTTCCGGGAGGTTGACAGCGAAAATGCTCAAACTTTGTCGAAACCAAAAACGCCGCAATCCATACGAGCTGGACTACGACGTATAGGTGACTGAATGTAAAGCAGTTTATCTGCAGATCTGTGTTGCATAGACGCATAGGCATTTCCTCCCATCAAGGAGGAACCTGAATCGGCTGCTTGATACCTCCTTGGGAGAAAATTATATCGGTTATGTTTCCTTTATCAGTCCGCAGATATTCGCTTTTTACTCTTTATATTCGCAATTTTCTACATATTCCGCTCTTAGAATATATGCTGCAAAAAGCAAGCCCACAAGGGGAAACAACACCTTGTGGGCTCATGTTATAGATGTTCAAATTTATAGCCGATTCCGGCGACACTCTCAATATAGTTTGGAAGATCCGGTTCAAAGCGCAATTTCTTACGCAACTTACTTATATGATTATGAATGGCTTTTCTCGAATAGGAATCACAATCCTCTTTCCAAACCAAATCGGTAATCAGTTCGTAAGTAAAAACACGTTTGGGATTGGCAATGAGTAATGCCAGTATATCAAACTCCTTACTTGTCAGGTTGATAATCCGTTCCCTAACCCTGACAGTGCGGTGTTCCAGGCATAGATAAAGCTCGCCTTCCTGTATTTCTGTTAGAGGATTTTTCTTTGCTGCGAAGGAAGTGTGACAGGAATTGAATACTGTTCCATGACAGACTCCTTGCTCCAAAATATATTGCATTAGAGCATTCTTTTGTTCCTCGTTAAGAAGCAGAAATAACTTTTCTCCAATCTGCTTGCCGGATTCTTCTATATCAAAAACAGCTAATGTCCCATCACATCATCACCTCCGTATTTTAATAAATTTATTGATTAGAGTTCAATTCTTGCTTTCGATGGCTTATCTTCCCAATAGGTAACTTTAATCGTTGTTCCCTTGTCAGGAACGTTGTTTCCTGCACCAATCCATTTTCGGCAGATGTAATCTTTACCGTCTATCGTATATTTGACCTTGATAATATGCGGAAAGGCTGCGCCATCCATCGCATGAACGCGGGCAGGTTTACGATTCACTTTTAACCACCATTGTTTTATAACTGAAATTACAGTTCCCATTGTTTCTTTTTCCATAAGTTACCTCCAATGATATTTTTGATTGATAATACCTATTTTCTATTCAACCTTTTCTTTGTTTGTAGTAAATGCGGGACGCTGCTGCGCCAGTGGCTGCCAACTGAACCAGAATTAGAACAGCAAACAGACCGAAGCTCTCATAATAGAACAGCTCATCCCTAAATAGAAGGACATCACAGAGCGCAGTCAAGGTAAGTGTCACAAAGTAAATGATATAATCTCGCAGGCTTCTGCGGATATTTTGAATTGCTAACTTCCAGTACATCATTACGACCTCCCTTCCTTTAATGTTTTTCTATGTTCCTTTGAAACAGGTAATAGGTTGACACAAAATAACATCCAAAGACGATTATAAAAGAGATATAGGATAGGGTCAGGATTATTCCAATTTGCGAAGGCAAAACATAGGCGATAATCTCATTGTAGTTGCTCCAAAGCAAATAGGAAAAAACTCCAATACTTCCAACTATCGCCATCAGAACCGGAAGTCCAAACCAGAAATACATTTGCCGACGAGCAGTTTTCTGGCATTCTTTACGCTCCACTCCTAATTTACGAATGATGTCAAAACGATGTTTTTGTTCAATAGCATCTGTAAGCTGTTGCACCGATAACATAGTAAAACTGCTTACTAACAACACAAGCGCCGCATAAGTGCCAATCAGTGACAATAACAGCATATTTGAAATACCCTCATTGGACTGTAAGGTATTCAAACGAATAAATGCAGACTCCGGCGGGAAATTCCCAAGTTCTCTCTGATATGTGCCCATATTTTCTTCAAATTGTTTTGCAAATTCATAAGTTAAAGGCTTATCGGTATTTGCAGAATAAAATGTGGTCGCAATCCGAAGGTCTGAGATAGCTACGTCCGGCAAAACATAAACCGCTTTTGTCCTGCTGGTAAACAGGTTAATTCCTATCGAATCCTGAAAGTCGGCGTCCTGGGCCTTATTAAGAACAATGCCATTCACTTGGATCTGACGGATATTTCGGTCAATTTCCTGCATCTCCGTTTCTACTGCTTCCCGGTTCCAAGAAACCCCAAATGTATCATTGGGCAACACAGCCGGTTCCAGACCAGACAACGCCCTCAATTCATTATAGTCAGATAACGAAACCGCAAGAAACGGAATTTTCTTTTGCCCGTTACCAATATCCTCATTCGCAAGGAAGTAAAGCTCTCCCTGCGCCTTTCCAGTTACAGAGTATCCCCCTTGTTCCAGATAGTCGGTAATCGCATCATAGTCCAGAGTCCCTGTTGGTAACAAAGATTCTTCTGCCCGGTACATCGTCCCTACCTGCACATCGTATACAGAAAGAGCGAGCTGGTACGATTGAATCCGAAGCGCCAGAACGGGAAGATAGGAAAAGAGGACCAGAGCTGCTGTCAGGACGCAGGAGATGACCCCCATCGTCTTGGAACTGGTTCCCATTCTACTCTTGATTTGCCCAAGCCAGAACAGATTCCGATAGTATCTGGCAGAAGGCTTACGAATCATTTTTGATAGCCACCAAGTAAGATTGCTAAAAAAAGCAATCAAGGAAAATACAAGAAGCAATAGTGCAAAGACTGGTGGCATCGTCAAATACGCCTGTATCGCTATTCTTTGGCGTACCAACGAATCAAAAAGCGGGGAAAGAACCAAAAGAGCAATCCCTTCAGCAGCTCCAAAAATTGTGAGTGCCATTAGCGGACCACTTCCATCTCTTTTCTTTCTGCCGGCAAGAAAGAAAAACACAGCTGATACCAAAAAGCCAGCAGCCAGGAAAGTCAGAAACAATACCCTGAAAAGAGCTGCCGGATAATGTAAAACCAAACAGCTTAGAGCAGCCATCATCCCAAGGATCACAATTGAAACTGCGGTACAGACCACCACCCACTTCCCAACCTGCCTCGTTAAAGGAATATTTTCTACACCTTTCTGGCTATTTTGCAACATCTGAATGATTTTCAGTTTTCGTACAGCAAACAGGTTCTTAATTCCCAGCAAAAGTACAATCGCACCAAAAAAGATAACAGTTCCAAGAAAAGTGTCCGGAAACAGAGACAAATGCAAATGGTAATTCTCACCGAAAGATTGAACAACAATCACACTGATAATCTGAGAAAGCAGCATTCCCAACAGTACACCTAATAAAATCGCAGCAGCTCCCATAACAGAAGTTTCCAAAAAGAATAAGAAGGCAACTGTTTTCTGCTCCATCCCAATAATCGTTTCAATCGCAAATTCCTTCTGTTTACGCCGAAGCATATAGGAATTAACATAGGACATCAAAAATACTACAAAAAGTCCCACCAATGGTACCGCGATCCGCATCATTTTCTTCAGTACATCTAAATGGATGGGTACGGGAAGTGTCGCATTGTAATAGGGACTTACCAGAGAAAAGAATCCATAAAACATTCCAACCGACAAAACCAGTGTAACCACATAAATCAAGTAATCTCTGGCTGTTCGGCGGACATTGCGAAGTGCCAGTTTAGCGTACATCATTCATGCCCCCTCCCATCATGGTGAGGACATCCAGGATTTTTTCAAAGAAAGTCCTGCGGGAATCACCACCCTTACAGATTTCCGTGAAGATCGCGCCATCCCTCAAAAAGAGAATGCGATTGGCGTAGCTTGCCGAGAAAGCGT
>ENA-OOWE01000621-OOWE01000621.1-human-gut-metagenome-genome-assembly--contig:-NODE-621-length-13058-cov-2.470891_pt1 | contig 13058 bp, 9 predicted proteins | sample MGYA00241402_ERZ501311 | MGnify/ENA primary metagenome ERZ501311 (study PRJEB25962, sample SAMEA2042363) | human gut metagenome | biome: human gut; feature: human-associated habitat; material: faeces... | reverse complement strand
GGAGCTGCTTTCATAATCTTTTACGGTCTTATGACCGGAGGCGGCGTATCACAAACCAGAGCCTTAATAATGTTTATTACGGCGGTATATGCCAATGTCGCAAACCGAAGTTATGATATGATGTCCGGTGCATCTCTTTCGGCTGTAATAATGCTGGCAGACTGTCCGTATCTCGTTCATAACAGCGGTTTTCAGCTTTCTTTTGCTGCTGTATTCGGAATTACCTGCATCTCATCAACTTTGTGTAAAGCATTTGATTCGCGTAATAAAATTTTGAACTCGCTTCTCTCCGGAATAGGAATCCAGCTTGCTACAATTCCGTTAATAATGTATTACTATTATCGGATTCCTGTTCTGTCTGTCCTATTAAATATGATAGTTGTACCTCTTATGACAATCGTGATGATTTCCGGTATCTCCGGTATTATAGCCGGGAGCATAAATACGGCTTTTGGTACTATTGCTATAGGTCCCGGAGCCATGATACTAAAATTATACGAGAAAATGTGTGAAGGAAATCTTAAAATAAACGGTTCAGTATACACTTGCGGACAGCCGGCAGCCTGGCGCATTATAGTCTATTACATCGTACTCGGATTAATTATATACTATATCAGTCAAAAACCGCACCGCCTTAAAACCTTGCTCGCACTCATTCCGCTTATTTTTATTCTTATTAAACCGCGTCCTCATTTTGAGATGGACTTTCTGGATGTCGGACAAGGCGATGGAATTTTTATAAGAATGGAAGATGGAACAACAATTCTTGTGGACAGCGGAAGTACGGATAATTCCAGATTATATGAATACACACTGGAACCATTTTTGCTATCGCGGGGAGTGGATGAACTTGATTATGTTATCGTAACTCATTGTGATAATGACCACATAAGTGCATTAAAGGCGCTCCTTAATGAATCTGTAATACATGTAACGAATTTTTGCATGCCATCGACAACATGCATTGATGACGCCTACGAAGATCTGTGGGAACTTGCGTCAGAATCGGCATCAAATATTATGGAAATATATGCCGGTATGCGTATACAAACCGCTGACGGTACGGTAACATGCATACATCCTTCGTATCAATATAAATGTGACGACAGAAATGATTACTCTACCACACTGGTAGTTCAGTATGGCGAATTTACCGCACTATTGACGGGCGATATTTCATCGGAACAGGAAAAAGAAATATTGCCGTATGTGCAGCCTTATGCTCCGTTTGATTTGCTTAAGGCGGCGCATCATGGCTCAAAATATTCATCATGTACAGAATTTCTTGATGAAGTTTCGCCGTTAGCATGCATCATCTCATGTGGTATTGACAATTCATATGGACACCCGCATACAGAAACAATGGATAGAATTAACGCTGCCGGGTCCGAAATTTACAGAACGGATGAAATAGGGGCGGTGCTTGTGAACCTCCGGGATGGAAAAGTAAATATCAACGGGTACAGGTAAAGATTCCTCGCGGATATACCCGTGACCGGCCGGAAAAGCGTCGCCGCGCGGATGTACTTGAAACCATATTTTGTTTGTGCTATCATAGTTTATATGAAAGAGCTGATTAAACATATTAAAGAAGGTACTTTTAAGCCGGCTTACCTATTGTGCGGCGAGGAGGATTACCTTAAGAAAATATATAAATATAAGTTAAAAGAAGCCATTTGTGGTGATGATACGATGAATTTTTCATATTATCAGGGAAAAGATATTCCGGTGGCGGAAATTATTGATTTGAGCAGAACTATGCCTTTTTTTGCTGAAAAGCGCCTGATAATGATAGAAGATTGCGGGCTTTTTAAAGCTGCATCGGAGGAGATGGCAGAAGCTGTGAAAAATGCACCGGACACGACGGTTTTTCTGTTTGTGGAAAGTGAAGTCGATAAAAGGAACAGATTGTATAAGGCAGTTAATGATGTCGGATATGTGTGCGAAATGAAGACACAGAAAGAATCTGATTTGATGTCATGGTGCGCTAAGCAGTTTGGAGCAGCCGGCAAAAAAATAACACAGAACGATATGACATATTTTCTCAACCGTGTTGGGACGGATATGAATAATATATATAATGAGAGTTGTAAGCTTATCGCATACATTGGCAGTGCAGATATAATAGACAGGGAAGCGATTGATGCAGTCATAGAGCCGCAGCCTGAAGATAGGGTGTTTGATATGATAAATGCCATGTCCGAAGGCAATGTCGATACAGTTATGAAGTTGTATGCCGATCTTGTGGAACTCAAAGAACCGCCGCTTAAGATACTTGCATTATTGGGAAGGCAGTTTGCACAGCTGTATGCGGTTAATTATATGAAATCAGATGGTGCATCGAATCAGGATATAGCAGCCAGACTTGGGATAAGACCGTATTTTATAGGAAGATATGTGGCTGGTGCATCACATTACGGTGCTGCAGAACTCAGACGGGCTATGGAAGACTGTGTACGCGTCGATAATGATATAAAGACCGGCAGGATTGAAGATAAATATGCAGTTGAATTGCTTGTGATCAGGTACACTACAGGAGGAAGCGGGAATGGACGAAAAGGATCAGAAAGAAGAACTTGAACAGAAAGAAGAAGTGGCAAAAAAGCCTTTTTTTACCAGAACGAGGATAATAATAGCAGCCATTACAGTAATTGTAATTCTGGCTGCGGTTGTAAGCATTCTCTTTGTTAAAGGAGCTTTCAGGGCAGGTCATATGGATTCACCGGCTGGGACAACAGGGAATATTGATATGACAAAAGAACTTTCTGAAACAGAAACTGTGACAGAGACAGAAAAAGAGTCGGTTACAGAGACAGAAGAGCCGGTTGCTGAAAAAGAAACAGAGACCAAGAAACAGGAAGAAAGTAAGCTGCAGACTACCGTTAAGTATAAAGCTGATTTTAAAGTTGTAAACAGCTGGGAAGAAGGCGGTAAGAAATGTTACCAGCTGTCGGGAACGTTAACCAATCTTTCATCATCTGAAATATCTTCGTGGACGGTCGTGTTTGATGCCGGAAACGGAGCTGAAATTAAGCAGTTCTGGAACAGCAAATGCACAATATCGGGAAATAAGATAACTGTCGGACCGGCGGATTATAATTCCAGGATAGGAACAGGCGCAAGCGTGTCCGATGTTGGAATGATAATTGCAACATCATCTGCGATATCCGATTTCACATATAACGGTGAGGCAATAGCATCCGGACAGGACACAGGCAATGGCGGCAACAGTAATAATGGCGGCAACAGTAACAATGCCGGTAGTAATAGTAGTAATAATGGTAATAACAGCGGTAACAATACACAGACAACTGAAGATGTGAAACCGTATACGCCTCCGAAGCTTGAAAGCGGCCCCCCGGTTGGCAATCACGGACAGCTTTCTGTTAAGGGTGTTGACCTTGTTGACAAGAACGGTTCCAAATACCAGCTTAAAGGTGTGAGTACACACGGACTGCAGTGGTTCCCTCAATATGTCAATAAGGATGCATTTAAGACACTGCGTGATAATTGGGGAGCCAATGTAGTACGACTTGCCATGTACACCGGGGAAAACGGATATTGCAGCGGTGGTTCCAAGGCAGATCTTGAAGCTAAGATAGACGAGGGCGTAAAGGCGGCATCGGAGCTTGGAATGTATGTCATAATAGACTGGCATATACTAAGCGACGGCAATCCTAACACATATAAGGACGAGGCTGTCAAATTCTTCAACAAGATGTCAAAGAAGTACAGCAAGAATGTTAATGTAATATATGAGATATGCAATGAGCCAAACGGCGGTGTGGATTGGAATACCATTAAGACATATGCCGACACGATTATATCGACCATAAGGAAAAATTCGCCGAATGCGATAATTCTTGTCGGTACACCGACATGGTCTCAGGATGTTGATGCAGTTGCAGCCAATCCGGTTGCCAGTAAGAAAAATGTCATGTATACATTGCATTTTTATGCGGGAACCCATAAAGATAATATAAGAAATAAGCTCACAGCGGCAAGAAATGCCGGAACACCGGTGTTTATATCGGAGTTCAGCATATGTGATGCATCCGGTAACGGCGGAATAGATAGTACCTCAGCGAATGCGTGGAAGAAGCTCATTAATGATAACAATGTATCATATGTGGGCTGGAGTTTATGCAATAAAGCGGAAACATCAGCACTTATCGTATCGTCATGTTCGAAACTTTCGGGATGGACCGATTCGGAACTGTCGGAGACAGGTAAGTGGCTCAGGAATTTCATAGCGGGAAAATAACAATAAAAGGGACTGCCCGAAAGCAGTCCCTTTAAAATATATTATGATGTGCAGCCGATTAACATCACAATATTATATTAGTTCATTCCATTAACGAGATTGGTAAGACGTGAAACCTTTCTTGCAGCATTGTTCTTGTGGTATACACCCTTTGAACAAGCTTTGTCGATTTCAACTGTAGCAACCTTAAGAGCCTCTGTAGCAGCGGTCTTATCAGCAGCTTCAACAGCAGCCTCAACCTTCTTAATGTAAGTTTTGATCTTTGACTTGATGGCCTTGTTCTTCTCGGCCTTAGTAGCTGTAACTAAAATTCTTTTCTTAGCAGATTTGATATTAGCCAATTCAGGCACCTCCAATTATTTGTAAAAAATATTATATCGTTAATGTCAAAACAGACACGGGCATTTCGACATAAACACACTATGATATTTTATAATACGATTCAATGAATGTCAATACATAATTACATAAAAATTACACAAAATAACAAAAGAATTATGATAAGGGGGCGGATTATGAAGAAAAATGCACTTACACAGGTAAGAACCGACCTTGCACTGGAGGCTAAAAATAATATATCAAAAGATAATGATGCAATTAAGGGAGTCAGAATTACCGAAGAAAAAGACTGCTCCAATAATATAAATGTTGTTAAAATGGAAGTGCTTAACAGAACCGGAGCCAATGCGATAAAAAGACCTGTCGGGACGTATATAACCATGGAGGTGCCCGCTCTTATGGAGGATGATGAAGGAAGCCACAGGGAAATATCAAAAGCTCTTGCCGACGAATTAAGGAAACTTATTATGGCATCGTATAGCTGGGACAACAGAATTCCGAAAGTGCTTGTGGTAGGACTTGGGAACAGGGAGGCCACATCTGATGCACTGGGACCGGAAGTGGTATCGAATCTGTTCATAACAAGGCATATTGTGGAATTTATGGGATATGATGAAGTGGAAGGCGCATTTGCGGTGACAAGTGCAATTGTCCCGGGAGTTATGGCACAGACCGGAATGGACACATGTGAAATTATAAGCGGTATAATAAGAAAAACAAAACCTGATATACTTATTGCGGTTGATGCACTTGCGGCAAGAGGAATTAAAAGACTGAACTCGACAATTCAGATTACGGACACGGGAATACATCCGGGCTCAGGTGTGGGAAATAACAGACAGGCAATAACGAAGAAAAGCATGGGAATACCGGTGATTGCAATCGGAGTACCGACAGTTGTGGATGCTTCAACTCTTATTTATGATAGTGTAAAACGTAACAACGTTGAGGATCCGGTGCAGATTTCCGATGAGTATAAGCTTATGTATGTTACATCAAAGGATATTGATGCGATAATTAAAAGGGTAAGTTATACGATATCCGAAGGGATTAATATATGCATGGGCTTTGACAGACGGTAAATAATGAATATCACCGGTATTGCCGGAATATACTGTATCAGTCCGGATGGATGAGTATATAAGTATGAAAGAGCGTGTCGGATGAATAAATATCAATGGCTTCGCAGACAGCATGGAATCAATGAAAATTGGCTTAAAAAAATTATAATAATATTGATTATTATTGTGATGGTTTTTCTCATGTTGAAGGGCTGTCGGAAGATTTCACAGGATTTCTGGGATAAATTACGGGAAAAATCACTTGAGACAATAGCAGCGTCTTTTATAACAGCAGAATGCTGGGACGATAGCAACAGGGAATTTGAGATGCCTGATCTCATTATGAGAGAATTTTATCCTGTGGGCAGCCTGTATAATGGCGGAGATGATATTAAAACAGTCGAAGCGGATGTCGGTGAATATATTGAAACTGAGGCTGAAAAAAAAGAAATGGCAGAAGAGCCGGAAACGGAAACAGGGACTGAAAGCGAAAACGGTAATGAGCAGGCAGAAACTGAGCAGAACGGCGATGGCATGGAACCTGAATGGGACAAAGACAGTAAAGTACTTGAGGCAGCGGCCGGAATCATCCCGAAGGAAAAGCTTATGGATTATAACTACGTACTTAATAATTTTTATGTGGTTCCGTCAGTGACAAGCCTGAGACCGCAGGTGCTTGATCTGGATAAAATATCACAAGTGGATTTAAGAATTGAGAAGGATTCGACCGTCCCGCAGATACTTGTTTTTCACACACATTCACAGGAAAAGTTTGCAGATTCGGAAGAAAATGGCATGAGCATAGTGAATGTGGGAGACAGGCTGGTGAACCTTTTGCAGGAACAGTACGGATATAATGTAATACATCTTACTGATGAGTTCGATATGGCGGGAGGCGTGTTGGACAGGAGTGAAGCCTATACCTATGCCAATACAAAACTTGACGAGGTGCTGGCACAGAATCCTTCCATACAGGTAGTCATCGATCTGCACCGTGATGGCGTTGATGCATCCAAGCATCTGGTTACTGAGATAGACGGTAAGCAGACAGCCCGGATAATGCTTTTTAACGGTATAAGTTATACCAAGGAACAGGGAGAAATAGATTATCTGCCGAATCCGTACATCACGGAAAATCTTGCTATGACTTATAAAATGTTTTTGCTGGGGAAAATTAATTATCCGGATTTGTTCAGATGCATATACATATCGGGATACAGATACTGCCTGCATCATGTCCCGCGTTCAATGCTGATAGAGGCCGGCGCGCAGACCAATACATATGAAGAGGTATATAACGCAATGGAGCCTCTTGCGAGGCTCATTGACATGGAATTGACTATGAAATAAATTATCGGCAGATTGAATTAAGGTCATTATAGAAATCCGGATACGATATATTAACGCACTCGGCATCTTTGATTGTGGTTGTTCCATCTGCTTTCAATGAGGCGATGGCAAAAGACATTGCAATTCTATGGTCTGAATAACTGTCAATTAATGCACCGTGTAATGAACGGCCGCCGTTAATGATCATTCCGTCATCCGTAGCGGAAATGTCGGCACCCATTGCTTTAAGATTTGCAACAACTGTATCGATACGGTTGCTTTCTTTAACTTTAAGTTCGGCGGCATCCTTGATGATAGTCTGACCGTCCGCGTAAGCGGCAAGTACGGCAATGACCGGAAGTTCGTCTATAAGTGTTGGAATGATATTACCTTCAATAACTGTTCCGTGAAGTGATGATGGTTTAACAAGCAGGTCTGCTACAGGTTCACCTCCGGAGATTCGCCTGTTCATAATTGTTATGCTGCCACCCATTGCCTGACATACACGGAGAATGCCATCACGGGTAGGATTGATACCGACGTTTTCTATAACGATTTCTCCAGATGTCGCAAGCAGTCCGGCAGCAATAAAATAGGCAGCGGATGATATATCACCGGGTACATGAACCTCCTGGGCATATAATTCGTCAACCGGTTCAATATACGAGGTAAGTCCTTCGGAGTAAATATTTGCACCGAAAGAAGAGAGCATAAGCTCAGTATGATTTCTTGATAGTGACGGTTCAGTTACACTTGTGCGGCCGTCGGCATACAATCCGGCGAGCAGTACACATGATTTTACCTGTGCACTTGCGACGGGAGAAATATAATCTATAGCATTAAGTGAGTGACCGTTGATTGTGAGAGGAGCCAATGTAGTGTTATCGTGTCCGCTGATATCGGCATTCATCATGCGGAGGGGATTAATAATACGATCCATAGGACGCCTCCTTATGGAAGCGTCGCCGTCGAGAACTGAAGTGAAGTTCTGACCGGCAAGGATACCGCTTATAAGTCTGGTTGTCGTGCCGCTGTTGCCGACATCAAGAATACCTTCTGGCGCTTTAAGTCCGTGAAGCCCGCGGCCCTTGACAATGACGGAGCCGTTACTGTTAACTATATCAACACCCATTTTATTAAAACAGCTGATTGTGGAAAGGCAGTCTGCTCCATGCAGGAAACCGGTGATTTCAGTCGTTCCACTTGCAATCGAACCGAACATAACGGCACGGTGTGATATTGATTTGTCTCCTGGTACTTTAATCGTACCGTTTATATGTGCTTTTTTATGAAAATCCATTATTATATCTCCTGTTTATTTATGTAATGTGTAATTCTTGGCAAGAAGAAGTGCCGAAGCGGCATTCATGGCATTCTTGTCATAGAATTCAATCATAAGTACGCCGTCCATAAATTCTCTGTTATGGACAATTTCTATATTCTGGATGTTGATCCGGTTATCAGACAGAAGAGAAGTGATTTCACTCAATGCACCTTCCCGGTCTTCAATACTGCAATATATTACATTGCGAGGCAGCATAGGACCTCTTGCACCGACATTGATCGAGTCACGGTATTCCTTGGATCTGATAAACATATCTGCAATGGCGGTTCTGTTGCCGTCAGCGACTTCATTGCGTATATCCGTAAGAGAACTTATATATATGTCAAGAAGTTTTACTATTGCATCGGGATTGGTGGCGCAAATCTGTGACCACATGTCTGACGAAGATGAGGCGATTCGTGTCATATCTTTAAATCCGCCGGCTGCGAGCATACGCATCAGCTGGTCATCGGTATCGTTATCCTGGACGAGATTTACCAGACTTGAAGCTATAAGATGAGGAACATGGCTTATACCGGCGACTGCGAAGTCATGTTTGTCCGGATCGGTTATAATAGGAATGGCACCTGTAAGCCGTACCAGTTCAGTGTACAAAGAAAGGTTACGATCCGATGTGAGCGGCGTAGGCGTTATTGCGTAATAAGCGTTTTCAAGCAGAATATCGGAAGATGCCTGATATCCGGTCTTCTCGGAACCTGCCATTGGATGTCCGCCAATAAAACATTCTTCCATACCCAGATCGTGAATCATCCGGTGGATATATCCCTTGACGCTTCCAACGTCTGTTATTATGCATCCGGGCTTAATTATATTCTTAAGAAGTGAAAGGTATGTAAGATTATGTTCAACCGGTGTACACAAAAAAATAATGTCGCAATCTCCGAATCCGCTGCCGACTTCATGTACCGGTGTGTCAACGATACCGTCAGATACCGCTCTGGCTAACGGTTCCGGACTTCTGTTATATGCTGTTATGTGAATTCCCGGACAGTTCTTCTTGAAAGCTCTGGCGATTGAACCGCCTATTAATCCGAGACCTATAAAACCTGCTGTAATCATAATTCTGCTCCTGATAATAAACTATGCATATTGTAGCAGAATTGCCGCCATACCGCAACTGTTTAATGCTTTAAATTGCTGATATGAAAGGCCGGCATTTTTTGAATTTGGCTATTGCAAATAAACTTTATTTATGTTATACTCAATTTTGCGTGAGAAAACGCGTATACATATTTGTTTTAAGGAGAGATTAACAGTGGAAGTTGCTAAGATGATAATTTCGTTTTTATTAATTATAGATTGTATCGTACTTACGATTGTGGTTCTTATGCAGGAAGGCAAGGAAGCCGGACTTGGTTCCATAAGCGGTATGGCTGACACATATTGGGGTAAGAACAAGGGCCGTTCTATGGAAGGTGCTCTTGAGAAGACTACTAAGATACTTGCGGTTGTATTTTTTATAGCAGCGCTTGTACTCAACCTCAAGTGGTTTAATTAAGCTTATACTTATGAACTTATGACCTCCTGGATATACCGGGAGGTTTTTTTGACGGGAAGAAGGAGATAACGCATTATGGATAATGCATCATTTGAAAAAAGAAAAAAAGTAATAAATGACCTTATACATGACAAGATGTATGTACCGATGAAGGCTAAGGAAATCGCCATTCTTCTCGGAATCAGCAAGGAAGACCGCCCGGCACTCATGGAAGTACTGGATGCACTTGTACTTGAAGGCAAAATCGGTATTTCGAAGAAGGGCAAATACGGCAAGGCTGAGAATACGGCAATTGTCGGCACATTTGAGAGCACGCAGAAAGGTTTTGGATTTGTTGTCATAGAGGATGAACCGGGACAGGATATTTATATTGCGGAGAAGGACATTAACGGTGCCCTTCATAACGATAAAGTCCAGGTTGTAATCACAAGCGAGGCCAAGGATGGCAGAAGGCGTGAAGGCCGGATAATAAAGGTAATAGAACGCGGTACACTTAATATAGTAGGTACTTATGAAAAGAACGGTAAATACGGTTTTGTAATCCCGGATAATCTTAGGTTTGCGAGGGATATTTATATTGCATCAGGACATAACAAGGGCGCGGTTACCGGTCATAAAGTTGTGGTAAAACTGACATCATACGGAGATGATAAGCATAATCCGGAGGGCGACGTCATAGATATTATAGGACATGTTGATGATCCGGGAACAGATATCATGTCGGTAGTTCTCGGATACGATATCCCGACGGAATTTCCGCAGGAGGTAACTGATTCACTTAATGATATACCGGACAGTGTGGCTGCCGAAGATATTGAAGGCCGCAAGGACTGCCGTGACTGGCAGACTGTCACGATTGACGGAGAGGACGCAAAGGATCTGGATGATGCGGTTACCATTACAAAAGATGGTGATAACTATCGTCTGGGTGTGCATATTGCGGATGTATCCAATTATGTCACGGAACATTCTCCGCTTGACAAGGAAGCTCTTGAAAGAGGTACAAGCGTATATCTTGTGGACCGTGTAATTCCAATGCTTCCGCACAAGTTAAGCAACGGAATCTGTTCACTTAACCAGGGCGTTGACAGGCTGGCGTTAAGCTGTATAATGACAATTGATGCCAAAGGCAATGTGATTGATCATGAGATTTGCGAGACGGTTATAAATGTTGACCGTCGTATGTCGTATACGCAGGTACAGAAGCTGATAGACGGCAGTGATAAGGATTTATCGGACGAATACAGGGATTTTATACCGATGTTTCTGATGATGGACGAGCTGGCATTGATCCTCCGTAAGAAAAGACACAGCCGCGGCTCAATAGATTTTGATTTTCCGGAATGTAAGATTGTATTAGATGATAAAGGACATCCGGTGTCGGTAAAACCTTACGAACGCAATGCTGCCACAAAGATTATCGAAGATTTTATGCTTATCGCCAATGAGACTGTGGCGGAAGATTATTTCTGGCAGGAAGTACCGTTCGTGTATCGTACGCATGATAATCCGGATCCGGAGAAAATCCGTTCACTTGCGGCTTTTATCAATAATTTCGGCTATTCAATAAGAATAAGCAATGATGAAATCCATCCAAAGGAATTACAGAAACTGCTTGAGAAAATAGACGGATCGGACGAGGAGGCACTGCTTTCAAGACTTACATTGCGTTCCATGAAAAGGGCGCAGTATACGACGGACTGCAGCGGACATTTCGGACTTGCAGCCAAGTATTATACGCATTTTACTTCGCCGATAAGAAGATATCCGGATTTACAGATACATCGTATTATCAAGGAATGTCTTCACGGCAGAATGGATGATAAGCGTACATCACACTACAACAAGATTCTTCCGGATGTCACCAAACAGGCGAGCCGGACGGAGAGAAGAGCTGATGATGCCGAGCGTGATGTAGAGAAGATGAAGAAAACCGAATACATGGCGGGACATATCGGAGAGATTTTTGACGGTGTGATATCAGGAATTACAGCCTGGGGAATTTATGTGGAACTTCCGGATACAATTGAAGGAATGGTTCATGTAACGGCACTTGACGGAGATTATTTCAAATATGACGAAGAACATTATGAAATGGTCGGAGAGGCTACCGGGAAAACATATCGTCTCGGCGAACAGGTTAAGGTCAAGTGTATCGGTGCCGATAAATTACAGAGAATAATTGATTTTAAGATGATTGGGTGATTGAGATGGAGAAAAAGAAAGACGGAGGCTTTAAATTAGTAGCCAACAATAAGAAAGCTTATTTTGACTATTTTATCGAAGATAAATGGGAAGCCGGAATGGAACTATACGGAACCGAGGTCAAGTCGGTCCGCATGGGAAAGGCCAGCATAAAAGAATCTTATATTAAGATTGAAAAAAATGAAGTTTTCATTTATAATATGCATATAAGCCCTTATGAGAAGGGCAACATATTCAACCGCGACCCGGTAAGGGTGCGAAAGCTCTTACTTCACCGCAGCGAGATTAACAAGCTCGCCGGCAAGACGGTGGAGAAGGGATATACAATCGTTCCTCTTCAGGTATATATGAAGAATGGACTGGTCAAGATAGAGATAGGTCTCGGAAGAGGCAAGAAGCTTTATGACAAGCGTCAGGATATCGCCAAGAAAGACCAGCGCCGTGAGAACGAACGCGATTTCAAGATCAAGAATATCTAGCCGCAAAGCCGCATATGCGGCCGGCTTGATAATATATTCGGGCTTGTACAGGTTTCGACGGGGATTTTGAATTCGGAGAAGCAAGCCGTATGGTAATGCGTTAAATTCCACACTAAATATAAACGCTGAAGATAATTTAGCAATTGCTGCCTAATGGCAGCTGTCAGCCTTAGTGCACCTGCACATTAAGAATCTGGCATCGACTTTGCGGGAAACGACACGCGTAAAGCTTTGAACGCGCGGGCGTATTATGAAGCTACTGAACACGGAATTGTGTCTGTTCAAGTCCGTGAGAGGGAATGTTAAATAACTGACTAAGCTTGTAGAAGTACGATGGATAGGTTTTCGGACGCGGGTTCGACTCCCGCCAGGTCCACTGTAACAGTATTATATGTTACGAAAGTGATATATAATGCTGTTATTTTTTATGATATAATGACAAGATATATTGGATGGAGAAATTTATAATGAAATCATTTAGATATATGGGAAAATATAAAGAAGAGAGCAGCCTTCCGGCACGTATTCAGGAAGGAGC
>ENA-OOWE01000609-OOWE01000609.1-human-gut-metagenome-genome-assembly--contig:-NODE-609-length-13158-cov-2.804167_pt1 | contig 13158 bp, 6 predicted proteins | sample MGYA00241402_ERZ501311 | MGnify/ENA primary metagenome ERZ501311 (study PRJEB25962, sample SAMEA2042363) | human gut metagenome | biome: human gut; feature: human-associated habitat; material: faeces... | reverse complement strand
GTGCGTGAAGCCTATCGAAGCCAAGAGGAGCCGCTACGCTAGCGAAGGGGACGGGTTTCATCTCCGCGCTGAATCCTTTGAAAGCAATCAAAGTTATGTCTATACGGCCAAGGCCCATTTTGAATCGGGCCAGGCTTGCGGCCTCCTTTTCGGGGCAAAAGAAGAGCAAAGCTCCTTTGTTTTCAACGTCGACCGCAAAGAAAACCGCACCAAATTGCTTTCTTTTGAAACCCAGAATGGCCAAGTCAAGGCCACGGAGCTTTTTAGCGAGCGCTTTATCGGGGGCGAAACGATGCTACAGGGAGAAGAAGCGATGGTTCTTCCCCCTCTTTCCAACCTCCCCGATTTCTATTTCAAGGTGGTGATCACCAGCGAGGGGGACAAGGTATATGGCGAATTCTTCCTCGATAACATCAAGCGTTTCGGCGTGGACAACAAAATCGAACTCACTAGCCTTGGCTACCAAGGGGGATATTTGGGCTTTAATACCTTTGCTTCCGATGTCTGTTTTGAAGATGTCACGATTGGAAAAAGCGCTTATTCCTATTATTCGGAGCCTTACCGAAACCAATACCATTATTCGCAGTTCGCCCATTGGAACAACGATCCCAACGGGCTGGTCTATTATCAAGGCTATTACCATCTTTATTATCAAATGAACCCCTACGGCAAGACGTGGGGCGATATGTATTGGGGACATGCTAGAAGCAAGGACTTGCTCCACTGGCAGGAACTCCCCATCGCCCTTTATCCCGACGATGGGACGATTGGGTTTGGCTCCGGGCGCGGATTCGCTTGGAGCGGAAGCGCCTTTGTTTACCGCAAGGGGATGTCCCCATCCGTCGATGCGAAGAACTGGTTTCCTAATGGCAAGGGAAACGGACTCCTTTTCGCCTATACTCGCGATGGATCTTCTTCCCAAGACCAAATCCTCGTTTCTAGCGACGACGGGGGAATGAGCTTTACTCGTCGCGTTTTCCTTCCCCAAAGCCTCTATCAAGACGGGGGGAAGGTGGATTGCCGCGATCCAAAGATCATTTCGCTTGGAGAGCAGGATTTCTTAATGCTAGTTAGTTCTCAAGCCCATAACCGCGTGATTTTCTTCCGTTCTTCCGATTTGCTTTCTTGGCGTCCGGCGGGCGGATTCAACTATCCCCGCCCCGAATGCGTCGACGTCTTGGACATCACCGCGGATAACGGGACGAAAAAGAAAGTTTTGACCTTCATGGGACGCGAATACATCGTCGGGGACTTTCTCGTACAAGGGGATTCCGTCCGTTTCTTGAATCAAGAAGGGCAGGATTTATCCACGCTAGAAATGGCACACGGAGTAACGATGGATTATGCCCGCGACCGTTACGCCACCCAATCTTTCGTGATCGATGACGAATCCTCCCCCTATTATGGAAAGCCCGTCTCCGTCTCTTGGTGGAGCGGCGTCCCCGGGGAAGAAGAGGCGATTGAATCGGGAAGCTTAGCCGCGTTCCGCTCCTCCTGGAATGGGGGAGGGCAAACGATTCCGACTATCGAAGGGCTCCATTATGAAAAAGGGCGTTATGTCCTTACCGAAACGCCGGTTACTTATCAAAATGAAGCCTTAAAGAAAAAGAAGGTTGTTCAAGGTGATTTTAGCCTCGATTCGACTTCGTCCAACCCCCTTTCCAAAGTAGCTTCCTCCTCCTTAGAACTCAATGCCTCCCTGCAATTAAGCAAGGGAACTTCCCTAGAATTCCGCGTTTCCGAATCCGAAACGGAATGGATCGGAATCGGGTATTCCCCTGCTCGCGGCTATTACGTAGACCGCACCCATTCCAATCAAGAAGCAAGCACGCTTCGCGCCTATAACCGGATTTATCAAACCGGAAAAGAAGAAGGACGGGAAGAAGTGGAATTCAAGATCCTTGTGGATCATGGCGGAGTGGAAGTTTTTGCCGATTCTGGGCGTTATCCCTTCTATGTTTTAAGCGTTGCTTCCCCCACGAGCTTCCTTGCTAGCGTTCATGTGGAGGGATCGGCCCAGGGGAGGATCGAAGCCAACGAAGTCGAAAGCACCTTCGCTTCGCCTAACCAAACCGAAGGCATGCTTTACGTCCATGAACTCGAAGCGCATTTAGACATGAACCTCACCACTTCGCGGACGATTCTAGTTTATGATTCGGCCGCTAGCCCCATTACTTATTCGATTTTAAGCGGAGAAGATGTCATCTCGATTACTCCCGTTCGTGAAGGCGTAAAAATCGACGCCATTTCTCCAGGAAACGCTAGAATTGAAATTTCTACCCCAACGAGCAAAAAAGTCGTGGACGTGACGGTTTATGGAAGAATGGAAGAGCCGGGCGAATTGACGTTCCAAAGTAGCGGCATCCATTCCGGAAGATGGAACGAAACGCCAAACGGAATCGAAGGAAATTGCCAAACCGGGGACGGGTATTTGCTTTCGGAAAACGAGGCTAGTAACTTTAACTGCTCCCTCTCCTTCTCCTTGGAGGCAACGGCTGCGGGACTAGTCTTCCGCGCTTCTAAAGATTTTAGCGATTACGTAGTCGCTAACGTCGATCGCGGGGCGAAAGTCACGAAGCTTTTCTCCAAGCGAAGCGGGGTGATTGCCGAAGCTTCGCTAGAAGGCATGTCGCTTTCTCATCCCACTCTATCCGTAGAAGCTAGCGGAAATCAAGTCAAGGTATCCGTGAACGGAAGCGAGAAAATTAACGCCACTCTCCCAGAGGGGGAGAAGGCTTCGGGGTATTTAGGATTGAACGTCTTTTCGGGGAAAGCCACTTTCTCCTCTCCACGTTTGCTCCCTTCTTCCTATTCTTATGAAGGCGGAACTCTTTCCGTATCCCTTCCTGATAACGGCCCGGTTCTTCGCCTTGTTAACCTCACTCTTAAAAATAGCGAAGTCTCCCAAGAACTCTATTCCACTCAGGGAAAAACGTTGCTCATCGAAGAAGAAGCCTTCGCTCCCTTATCCCCCCATGCGGTTTATCGTTTCAAAGCGGAAACTCCATTCGGCGCGGTTTACTTCTCCGTGGAAATCTTGGATTACCATTATGAATTAAAACTCGAAGACATCGCTTTGGACGAAGGATTATCCTATCGCGTGAAGCTTTATGGGCAAGAAGTATCCTCCGTTTCGGTCAACGGCAAAGATTGCCTCTACCGCATCGAAAAAGATATCTTGATCGTCCCTTCTTCCTCCTTTAAAGTCGGCGAGAACGAAATCCTTGTGAATAAGACGATAAAAGCGACGGTCCTAGTCTATGGGAAGCCCTCGCCCTCTAAACCCATGCTTTTGTCTCGGTTCTTAGAAGGGGATTCCTCTTCCAGCGCGGCGATTGCCTTCTTGGGACTCGCGTTAAGTTCATTGTTATTCGCCTCTTGGCGTCATTCATATCGAAAGGATTAAGAAAATGAAAAAACCAGTGTTGCTATTATCCGCCCTCCTCCTCGCTTCCTGTGGAGGAACTTCGGGAGGAGAAGGGTCCGGAACCCATTCCGAGCCCTCGGATACCCCCGAAAACCAAAACCTCGTCGTTTTGTTCCACGTGGACGCGGGAACCCCGGAAGGGGTGGCCTATAAGCGTCGCCTCGACGCCTTCAACAAGGAAAACGCCGCCTCGGGAATCCGCGTTACCGGCAAGTTCGTCGCCCGCACGACCGGGGTATCGACCTACGAGACCGAGCTTACGAACATGAAAAAGCAAGGCACTCTCCCCGATATCATCACCTTTGACGCCCCGATGTGCGCCAAATACGCGATGGACCGTTTCCTTTATGACGTTTCTTCTTTCTTCTCGAAGGAAGAACTCGCTACTTTTGTGACCACGAACACCTACCAAGGAAAGCTCTATGGCCTCCCCATCCAGGAAAGCTCGGCGGGATTTTATTACAACAAGAAGCTCTTCGCTTCCGCAGGGATTGACGTCTCCTCGATCAGCGTGGATTCCCCTTGGGATTTCGGCACCTTCCAAAATGTCTGTGCTCGGCTGAAAGAAAAGGGAACGATGCCCGTAGACATGCGCCTCGACGCGACCAAAGACGAGACGGCGACTTATTTGCTATATCCTTTAATCTATGCGGCGGGAGGAGAACTCCTTTCTAAGGACGGATGGAGCGCGAAAGGGTATCTTGATTCCCCCAAATCCCAAAACGGATTCCAATTCATCAAGGATTTGGTCGCGAAGAATTACACTTCTTACGGCATCGGTCCGACGGATTTCTTCACGGGAAAAGTAGGGATGTACCTTTCTTCTGGCTGGACGATCCCCGATTTGGACCACAATTTCCAATCCACCTTCCCCGATCGTTCCTCTTGGGGCCTTCTCCCTTATCCGATGGGGGAAAGCAAAGCCTCGGCCACGGGTTCTTGGTGCTTTGGGGTCACCGATAACGGCAAGAAAAACAAAAATGCCGCGGTGAGTTTGCTCCGCTTCTTGACCTCCAAAGAATCTTCGGAGGCGATTACCGCCGCAACGGGAATGATTTCGGCCAGGCGCGACGTAGAAGGGGCTAGCGGGGAACCGGAAACTTTGCTCCGGAAGCAACTTGCCGCCTCGGGACGCGCCCGTCCCGAATCCGTGGGCTATTCTTCCTTCTCGCAGGCTTTCGCCACCGTCATCGGCTCGCTGAAGGACAAAGACGTTTCTAGCGCCGTTAGTAGCGCCTCCAACCAATTGCAAAGCACCCTCGACGGCATCAAAGACCTCTACTGATTTTCATCCAAAGAAAGGAACTAGCGCCATGGACATTCGCTTATCCGCGTTCATCATCTTCCTCGCGATGGCGGTGGGTTTTGGCGTGGCCATCGTCTTGGACCTCGTCAAGGGGAAGAAGAACCATGAGCCGTTTCGCGTGAAGGGGTCGTTTGTCGCCCTCGGGTTATTGCTCCCCTCTCTTGCGCTCGCCTTTTTCTTCGTCGTCCTCCCCATCGTCTATTCCCTTTCCTATAGTTTCACCAAATATCGTCTCACCGCCCCGGATATGATTTCTTGGAACGGTATCGATAATTTCTTGCGCCTATATAAGGAAATCACGACGAAGGACAGCATTCTGCAAATGGCGGTGAAAAACACCGCGATCTTCGTTGTTTTGGTTGTTCCCTTGCAGATTTTGTTGGCCCTGGGGCTTGCCTTATTCACCAACAATAAGCGCCCGGGAACCACCTTTTTCAAGGTTTGCTTCTTTACCCCCGTTGTGATTTCGCTTACCGTCAGCGCCTATTTATGGAACATCATCCTTTCTCCTTCCCCGAGTGGGATGATGAACAGCGTTTTGGCCATGTTCGGGATCCCGGCCCAGGAATTCATGAACGACCATAACACCGTCATGCTTTGGATCGTCTTGATGTCGGCGTGGCAAGGATGTGGGTATCAAATGCTGATTTTCTCCAGCGCTTTAAGCGGGATGAGAAAAGACCTTTACGAAGCCGCTTCCCTAGATGGGGCAAATCGGTGGAACCGTTTTCGCTTCCTGACTCTCCCCGCCCTGAAGCCAACCTTCCTTTATGTTACGATTACCGTTTTTATCGGCGCCTGCCGCGTCATGATCCAGCCGATGCTTATGACGGGGTATCAGCCCTGGGGCGTCACCTTATCCTATTATATGTACAATGCTGGCTATAACGTCGGCAACGTCGGCTTAAGCTGCGCCCTTGCCTTCGTGATGACCGTGTTCATCGGCCTCATCGCCTTTGGGCAACGTCGGCTTTTAGGAGAGAAAAAATGAAGAAACCATCGATGCAATTCGCTCCGGGGACGGTTGTTGTCCCTAAGCCGAAGAAACGCTATATCGGCTCCGCCGTTTACTACGTTTTCGGCATCCTCCTCGCCGCGATTTTTGTTTCCCCCGTCCTTTACATGATCGCCGCGAGCACGAAAAATGACGACGTCCTCGCCCACCAATCCGGAAGTTTATTGATGTTTTTGCCTAGCTTTGATTTTGCGGCCTGGGGAGAAAATTATGGGGCGGTTTTTGGAGAAGGGGGCATCTTCCGAAACGGATTGTTGACCCTAGGATATGCTGGAATCGTCATCGTCTTGAACGTTTTAATCAACGGACTTGCCGCCTATGCGATTGCCAAACTCCATTTCCCGGGGAAGAAATTGCTCCGTTTCCTGATTCTTTTTCTCATCATCGTCCCCATTGAGACTTCGATCATCCCCCTTTATACGATTTGCTATGACGTATTGGGGCTAAAGGGGAATGCCTCGGTGCTCAGCTTCCTTTTGCCTTCTTCGATTTCCATCTTCAATATCTTTCTCTTTATTCAATTCTTCTCTTCCATCCCCTCTTCCTACGAAGAAGCGGCCCGGATCGACGGGGCGAGCACTTTGTCGATTTTCTTCCGCATCATCGTCCCCCTTTCCCGTCCTATCATCGCGACGGTTGCCGTATTTTGCTTCATCGGGGTTTGGAATGATTATGTCTGGCCGAGCATGGTTTTGCCCCAAGAGTTCCAGCCGATTCAAAGCGCTCTTAACGGCTTCCAGTCCCGCGATTTGCCTACCGGAGCCAAGATGGCTTCCCTTGTCGTCACCTCTTTCCCCATCTTCGTTTTGTACGTCGTCGCCCAGAAATACATCGTCAAGGGCTTCGGCGCCGGAGGATTAAAATTATGAAAAAGAACTGCCTTATCCTTGCTTTGCCCTTGCTTTTAGCTTCTTGCATCTCGCCTTCTTCCCCCTCTTCCTCTTTCACCCCCTCTTCCTCTTTCACCCCCTCTTCCTCCTCCTCCGTTTCTACCGAGAATCCCTCTACGTTAGTTCATTACGCTTTCGACGAAGAAAAAGGGGAAACCACCCGCGACTATGCTACAGGCAAAGACAGGCCGATCGAATACATTTTCTCTTCTTCGAACCAAGCAAACCTTCTTAAGCCTTCTAACGATCCCATCCGGAGGGAAGGGGTGAAGGGAAAATCCCTTTATATGGATGGATTTAGCAACGCGATCCTCGATAACGAGTTTTCTACCCCCAAGGAGGCGATCACTTTTTCTGCCTGGATTGCTCCCCGTGGGTTTGAAAACCTCCCTAATTACGGGGCAGGGACTCCAGGAGAAGGCCATCCCCGCATGACCGCCCTATTCTCCAAAGGGGACATCGAACTGGGGGAAGGCTTCCTTTTTGGATATGGACGTCTAGGGTTATGGGGGATGCAGCTCGCCCTCCATTCTTCCCTCACCGGGGAAGATTTCGTCGTCGGCTTCTACGATCCCCTTAACGCGATTCCTCTTTACCAGTGGAGTCATCTTTCCGCGACTTTCAATGGCAAAACCGGTTACGTCGCCCTTTCTTTCAACGGGAAAATCGCCTACGAATCGATCATAGAAGAGCTGAAGGGCTGCACGTTGATTCCTTCCGGGTATCCCTTGTTCATGGGCAAATACGTGAACCCCACCGTGGAAATGGGCTTTGAACGTCAATATCCTTCCGGTCTTGTCGATGAGATGAAAATCGTCGGTTCCAGCTGGAATCCCCGCCAAATGAAGGAAGAATACCTTTCTTCTTGCAAAGAAGGCGTTCACCCCGAACTATCCTTTGATAACGTGAAGGAAGACCGCGCGGTTTATGAAGGCGATCGCTATCGCCCCATCTACCACGCCCTTCCCCCAGCTGTTTGGATGAATGAGCCCCATTCCCCCTTCTATTACCGGGGTCGTTACCACATTTTCTACCAGCATAATCCCATCGGACCCTATTGGTCGCAAATCCGCTGGGGACATTTAGTCAGTCCCGACATGGTTCACTGGGAAGGGGTCAAAGACGCCGTCGCCCCCACCAAGGGCATCTGCCCCGAAGGCGTATGGACAGGCGGAGCGGTCATCGGACCGGATGGAACCCCATGGCTAGCGATCACCGCCGGCACAAATCAATCCTCGTGGAGCGGCCAAAATATCGCGTTTGCCCACGCCAAAGATCCAAGCGACCCCAATTTAGAAGAATGGGTTGTGGAATCCACCTGCGTCCTCACCCAGCCTAATGACGATAGCCAAGGCGAACGGGACCAGTTCCGCGATCCTTTCATTTGGGAGGACGATGGAACGTATTACATGCTCGTTAGCACCTCGATCCCAGGGCGCGGGGGAAGCGCGAACGCCTATACCTCGAAGAACATGCGCGATTGGGAATATCGCGGCTACGTTTTCGAATGCGATTACGGCCTTTATCCCGAACAAGGCGCCCATTGGGAATGCGTCAACCTCCTTCCGATTTCAACCTTAGACAAGAAGAAGACGAAGTGGATTCTCTTCGACTGCCCCCAATATACGGTCGATGGGTATGTGGTGGATTGCTATTATTGGATTGGCGAATTCGACAAGGCCTCTTGCCGCTTTCTCCCCGATGATCCCAAACCCCGCCTCTTCGATTACGGCAAAGGAATCTATACCGGCCAAACGGGATTCACCTTCCGGACGGAGGAAGAAGTGGCATCGGGAAAAACCCGTTACGAAGAAGGGCGGACCGTTTTGTTTAGCCTCGCCCAAGGAAAGGCCGCCGGAAGCGGGCACAACAAGAATTCGGGTTGGGCCCATAACATGGCCGTTCCACTAGAACTCTATTTAAGCGAGGATCACAAAGACGTTCTTCGCGAGCCGATCGCCGAGCTTTCTTCCGCGGAAGGAGAAACGCTTCTAGATGCATCCGGTTCCTTCTCTTGCGCGGAAATCAACGAAAAACTTTCTCCCCTTCAAGGCGATGCCCTGCGGATTGAGCTAGATTTTAGCTATGAACTTCCCACGGAAGATTCTTCCCTTTCCTTTCAGGTCCGCTATAACCCCTATGTTTTAAATGGCATCACCGAGCATACGGATCTGCGCTTTAATCGGTCCGGGATGTTCGTCGACCGCCTCTCTTCCTCTGCGATGAACGTCGACAAGGCCGATTCGTGGACCTATCCCGCTAAACCGGGAAAGCACCACCTCACCGTCTTGCTAGACCGTTCCATGGTGGAAGCGCATTTAGACGGGTCCGCATCGTTTACGACGCGCATCTATCCAAAATTCGGGGACTCGAATGGACTGCATTTCCTAGACGAGAACGCTTCCCTCATCGTGGAGAAAATGACCGTCACGGAGATGGAAAGCGTCTATTTTGACAAGACGACCCCAAGTTATTATGGCAATTCGACCTATCTTGCCGAAGGAGGCACTTTGCAATGAAAAAAACATTCTTTTGGCTCACCCTGCCGTTTTTAGCTCTTTCTTCTTGCTCGGATCACGCCCCCTCCTCTTCGAATTCGGAAGAAATAGACCATCCCCTAGCCCCTAGAGGCATTCTCAACGGGGGATTTGAAGCTTCTTCCTTAGAAGGATGGGAAATCCTTTGGGGAAACGCCTATGACGACGATTCCGTGTCTTCCTCCTCTTTTTTCCGCTTCTCTTACGACGAGAAACATCAAGAAATCTCCCGGGGGAAGGAAGGGAATTGGTATTTGGACGGACGTGGGTTTGACGGAACTAGACGCGGAGATCGAACCGGGGCCATCCGTTCGTCGACGTTTGTGATGGGCTCTAGCGGCGATCTTTCCTTCCGCTTGGCGGGAGGGGCCCTGGTGACGGGGCGAGGATCCACGACGAAAAAACCGGAGGAGAAACGCTGCTATTTGGGCGTTTACGATGCGGAAACGGACGAATTGATCGCCAAGCAATACAACGATTATTTCGTGGAGCAGACCGACCCATACGTCTCCGCCGATAAATACGAGGCGGGGGTTTATAGCACCGATAATTTTGCTTCCTATTCCCTCTCTTTGCTGGATTATGTGGGAAAGGAGCTTTACCTTCAAATCGTCGATAACGATCCCTCTTTCTATTACGGCTACCTTTCCGTGGACGACATTCGCGTGGATTTGGAAGACCCTCAGCCCCTCGGCCCTTCTTACGTGAAAACCCCCATTTATTCCGAGGATGTGGAAGCTCCTTCGATTTATGAAATCAAAAACGGCGGCTTCGAGACCGGAAGCCTTGCTGGATGGGAAGTCCTGGAGGGGGAAGCCTTCTCTAACGACGGGGTGAACGCCGAATCGACTTGGTGGAACGAGAACATCTCTTATTCCCGCGACGGCTCCTACCATTATGGGCATTATCGCCCGGAAGCAACCGGAAGGATGAGAAGTTCCTCCTTCCTTCTTGGCGGATCAGGGTTCGTTTCCTTTAAATTGGGCGGAGGGATGCATCAAGACCTTTGCTATTTGTCTTTCGTCCTAGAAGGAGAAAATGGGAGCAAAGAAGTCGCCCGCTTTGCCAATTCGAAGTATTGGAATTTCCAGTTCCCCTACGTTGAAAACGGGATGCGGCTGCTCAACATGAATCTCTATGTTGCCGATCTTAGCCTATATCTCGGCCAAACCCTGCACATCGAAGTCGTGGATTTGGATGCTTCTAGCGATGAATTAAGCGCCTTGACCCTCGATTCCATCCAAACTTATTACGAGAAAAAACCCGAATTCTATGCGGAAAACTATTTTCAGGCGAAGAATTCGATTCCCCTGGAAGAATATGTAGATTCCCCATATCAAGTTCTTAACGGCGGATTTGAAACCGGCGATTTGACGGGCTGGGAATTTTCTTCGGAAGGAGAGGCTCCGGGAGAAGTCCTAGAAGCCTCGCTTTGGTGGGGGAAACACGCCTATAACAACAAAGGACGTTATCTTTATAGTGGAGAAAAGCGGGAATCCGGGAAAGGAAAGCTCCGTTCCTCCCCCTTCCTTTTAAGCGGAACGGGCCACATCACCTATTCGCTAGGTGGGGCCAAGGATCCGCGAAAAGTCTATTTGTCTTTGCTGGACGTAGAAACCGGAGAAGAGCTCGGCCGATATGGCAACCCCTATTTCAATGATCTTGGGGAAGGGTCAATCAACAAGGGATCGAACCTCATGAACCTCCTCCCTTATGATTTGGACGCCTCCTCATTCCTAGGTCGACGCCTTTGCGTTGAGTTGGTGGATTCTTCCTCCTCAGATTGGGGGTTGATGGCGTTTGATTCCCTTTGCACGTATCATCCTTCCCTTGTCTCGATTCCAGAAGGCAGCTATTCTGCGAAGAATCTACTTTCCCCCGTCCGCGGGGAAGGAGACGAGTTTGAAATCCGCAACGGCGATTTTGAAACCGGCGATTTGACAGGCTGGAAGAAAGAAGGGGGAATTGGCGAAGTGGATTCCTCTAGCGTCTACTGGCAGGAATTTTATTCCTTCGAAAAAGAGGGCTCCTATTTCTTCTCGGGATGGAAAGGGGACGAAAGGCTTTCGGGCAGCCTCCTCTCCTCTCCCTTCCAAGTGAATGAAACGGCTCGCCTCACTTTCCGCCTGGGCGGGATGAAAAACGCGGATCAATGCTATCTATCCCTCGTGGACGAAGAAAGCGGGGAAGAAGTCGCCCGTTATGGCAATCCTCGCTTTAACGATTCGCTGCGTTATCGCTATAGCTTCCCGGGATGCGGGAAGGAGAACGTTTTGTCAAAAGAAGGCGAATACATGGCGAACCTCGCCCCTTACGTCGCGGATTTAAGTGCCTTCAAAGGACGAGTTCTGCGCGTAAAACTCGTCGATAATGCTTCCAGGGATTGGGGGCTATTCTTCGCCGATGATTTCCGAAGCCATTACGAAACGCTAGAAGAAATTAACGCCTCTTATTTCCCGGCAATCAATCTCCTCGCATAAAGTTCAAGCCTCTGTTCCGCAGGGGCTTTTTTTAGGGCAATAGGAAAAAATAGACTCGCCTTTTTCTCCTAGGATGGCATCGGCAAACAAGGGAAGTTAGTCTACTTTTTAGTCTACTTTTTAGTCTACTTTTCACGATATTTTTAATGATTCCTTCGATGCCATCGACGTTATGCGGCTTTTTGGAAAACAGGCGATTTCGTAAACCAATCCAAAGGGGTTCGAAGCCTAAAACTGACCCTTAAAACCCTAAAAATATGTACACTGTATAAAAAATAAGTGAAAACGCCAATACTACTAAATAAACTTTCATTTACTATACACTGTATAATCGTTTGTAAACGCTTCCATGTGGCATGTAAGCGATTTCAGTATCAATATATCGGTATCAATATATCGGTAAACATTTACCTAATGTTGATAACGCTCTAAACTTGTCGCGGTTCGAGGCAAGAACCACGATTTGAAGAAAGGAGGAAAGACCATGAAAACCTATTCCATGAACCAACTGGAACGGTATCCCGTCTACTTAAAATATTTTAAGGAACTCCAAGAAAAAGGAGAGGAAACGATCTCTTCTCCCCGCATCGCCGCAAAGCTTGGCTATAGCGAGGAACAAGTCCGCAAAGATTTGCAGAACGTCTCCCTAGAACCGGGTCGTCCCAAGAAAGGAAGAAGCGTTCGCCAACTCGTGAACGATATCGAATCCTTCTTAGGCTACCGCGATTCCACTAGCGCCGTACTCATCGGCGTCGGTCATATGGGTGGGGCTCTCATGAACTTCCCCGCCTTCCGGGAGATGGGATTAGAAATCCTAGCAGGATTTGATTCCAATCCAGAAAAAATCGGCCATAAAGTGGGAGAAAAAGAAGTCTATCCGATTTCTAGACTCGGAGACCTGATCCCCCGGCTTAACGCCCATATCGCCATTATCTGCGTCCCTGCGTCGCAAGCGCAGCAAGTCGCCGATGAAGCGATCAAAGCGGGAGCCAAAGCCCTATGGAATTTTGCCCCGACTCACCTCGATGTCCCCGAGAACATCGTCGTGGAGAACGTCAATCTCGCGTCGTCCCTGGCGGTATTGAGCCACAAACTCAACATCGCTTTAGCCAAGGAGGAAAAGTGATATGGCTAATGAAAAGAAACCCGTCGTTAAAAAAGAATTGACCCCGGAAGAAGCAGCCGCCAAAAAGGCCGCTGCCGAAAAAGAGGTCGATGAACTCGTCCAAAAAGGCTTAAAAGCCCTCGACGAATTCATGTCCTTCGACCAAGAAAAAATCGACTACATCGTGGCAAAGATGTCCGTTGCCGGTTTGGATCACCATGGCATCCTCGCCCGTAAAGCGATTGAAGAAACCCATCGCGGCGTCTTCGAAGACAAAGCGACCAAGAACCTCTTCGCCTGCGAATATGTCGTTAACAATATGCGCCACACCAAAACGGTTGGCGTCATCTCCGAAGACCCGGTCACCGGCAACACCGAAATCGCCGAGCCGGTAGGCG
>ENA-OOWE01000578-OOWE01000578.1-human-gut-metagenome-genome-assembly--contig:-NODE-578-length-13592-cov-3.152766_pt1 | contig 13592 bp, 9 predicted proteins | sample MGYA00241402_ERZ501311 | MGnify/ENA primary metagenome ERZ501311 (study PRJEB25962, sample SAMEA2042363) | human gut metagenome | biome: human gut; feature: human-associated habitat; material: faeces... | reverse complement strand
GGTACGAGGAGGCGGTCGGTAGTACCGGCCAGTCGCAGGGTATATACATACAGTTCCTTATAGCGATTATCAATTATATTGCGTGTCTGAATTCAGCCAATAAGGATTCACAGATAACCGGTAATACTATTTTTATAGATAACCCATTCGGTGCGGCGAAGGATGTGTATATCTGGGAACCGATTTTCGGTATGCTTAAGACCAACCATGTCCAGTTAATCGTTCCGGCAAGAGGCGCCACACCGGCAATTACCAGAATGTTTGATGTGAATTACATTCTCGGACAGAAACTTGTGGCAGGCAGACAACAGACAGTTGTTGTCGATTACAGAAGTCAGGTTAAAGCCGATGAGATGGAATATGTGCAGCTTGATTATGAACAGTCAACAATCGAGGATTTTTTTAACACATGATTTTTGACATTGATATGCCGCTGTGATACAATGAATTATTAGAGAAAATTCCGCTTTACAGAATGAGAGGTAATTGGTGTGGACCGAGTTGAATTTGGAATTAAACTTGAACAGATAAATAAATTACGTGACAAAGGCGATTATGAGGCAGCGGCCAAGGTCGTTGAAACAATCGAATGGCGTAAAGTCAAGAAATGGTCAGAACTTGCCATTGCCGAGGACGTTTATGAGAGAGCCGGAAGGCTTAAGGATGCACGCAATATCTGTGTGTATGCCTATAACAGAAATCTCGGTGGCAAGAGGCTTATATATAAGCTCACGGAGATATCAATTGCGATAGATGATCTTGATGAAGCCGATGATTTGTATAACGAATTCGTAGAGGCAGCACCGAGGGATACGGAAAAATATATCCTTATGTATAAGCTTAACAAGGCACGTAAGGCGCCGGTTGAACGCCTTATAGAGATTCTTGAAGAGTACAAGCAGAGTGAACTTGACGAACAATATGAATATGAACTTGCCGAACTATATGCTCAGGCGGGAAGAATTGATGAATGTGTGCGTGAATGTGATGATCTGATTCTCTGGTTCAATGAAGGAGAATATGTTGAGAAGGCATTGAGGCTTAAGAACCGTTATGCCAAGCTTACCAAATCACAGCAGGCCAAGCTTGATATGATGGAAGAATACCGCGCGGCCGGTATGGAATACAGCACGGTTATGCCGGAATATGACAGCGAACCTGATATTGAACATGAGGAAGTTAAGGAACCTGAACCGCAGGAAGAATATAAGGTACAGGAAAAAGATTATTCTATATATGATACTCAGAACATACAGGCACAGCTTGCCGAAAGCATGGCGAAGATTCTCGGTGGAATAAACGGTCCGGGAGAAGAAGAGGCGGCTGAGCCGGAAATAACCGGTCAGGGAGAAGAGGCGGCTGAGCCGGAAATAACCGAACCGGCCGGAATTGAAGAACCATCGGAGACCACTGAAGCCGTGGAACCGTCGGAGACTACTGAATTCGTGGAACCGGAGGAAGACACATGGGAAGAGCCGGAAGAAGCCGAAGAGCCCGAAGAACAGCCGGAGGCGGAGAAAGAACCGGAAGAAGCCGAAGAACAGCCGGAAGTAGAGAAAGAGTCTGAGCCGGACAGTATTGAAGATAAGTATAAAGATATATATGAGGGCATAGACGAACCGACCAAGGAAATCCGGATTAATACGCATCATTGGAACAGATACAGAAGCGTTATGGAAGATGACACTAAAGAACCGATGACAGCAGATGTTCCGTTGCCTGAGGGAGCGCTTCCTAAATATATCGTTGAGAAGAGTGAGATGGAGGGCGAGGCCGGTACCAATCCTGAATTCATTATAGAAGATTTTGAGACGATCATAGAGAAGCAGGAAGAACCGGTGGAAGAAGAGAGCGTCGCAGAGGCAGCTGAACCTGAAGAAGATGATGAGTACATGGTCAGACTGGTAACCGAAGATGACGAACCGCAGGAGGAACCGGAAACCAATGAGACGGGGCCGGAAGAGTCATTGGAAGAAGCTGTGAAAAAAACAGTTTCGGAAGCTGCAGAGCCGGAGGAAAGTGAAGTAATAGACGGTCAGATGGACATAATGCAGTGGATGGAATCCATGCAGGATACAGCCGTAGAAGATACACCGGAAACTGATACGGAAACCGAAGCTGCAGAGCCGGAGAAAATACCGGATGATGAACAGATGATCAATGATGCAGCGGAAGATGCCATTAATGATATTGCAGCCAGACTTATGGCCGAAGTCAGGGAAGAACTGGATGCCAGAGCCGGAGAAGAAGCACCGACAATGATTGCCGAAGAAGAGTACATTGATGATGAAGCTGACGATGCCGGAGAAATAATGGCTGATGATGAGGCAGAAGAAGAATTTTCAGAAGAAGAGATTGCCGCATATGAGGAAGAACACAGTGCGGCTGAAGATGAGATAACGGCTGCGGCTGAAGATGAGATGACGGCTGCGGTTGAAGAAGACAATGACTATGTCCTTAAGCCTTCGGAACGCCGGTATCTGCAGAAATATCTTTTCATCAGCGGAATGGAAGAGACAGCTGCAGAGATTATCAATAATAAGAAACGTGAAGTCCCGGACGGAACCTCTGCACACGGTAATATTGCCGTAGTCGGAAGGGCCAAGACCGATAAAACGGATTTTGCAATCGATTTATTCAAGGCGCTGCACTCGGAGGACAACAATAAGAAACTGCGCATAGCCAAGACCAATGCGGCGGCTATAAACAGTAAAAGTATATTGGCATCTGCGGATAAGCTTAAGGGAATCACTCTTATCATAGAAAATGCCGGACAGCTTACCAAAGAATCGGCCAGGGAACTTGCACAGGTAATGGAAGGCGATACAGAATCAATGCTTGTAATCATAACAGGTGAGGATTATTCGATTAACCGTGTTTTTACAGAAGTTCCGGATCTTTCGAGAATGTTTGACTATCGTGTTGAGGTCAGAAGATATTCGGTAAATGAACTTGTGGCAGCAGCTAAGGACTATGCGCGTGAGAAAGGTTATATTATAGGAGAGAAAGCATTACTTAAATTATACCTTCTTGCAGGAGGCATTGATACCGGAGATGCTACCAAAGCAGTTGAAAGTATCAGAGAGATTGTGGATGATGCGATTGAACGCGGCAGCCGCAAGGGAAAACGCCGGACATCCAGGAAAAACGGCGGGTTGATCATACTTAAAGACAAAGATTTTATATCGTGACGAAGGAGACAGAAGGATGCTTGAAGAATTGAAAGAAAAAGTTCTTGATGCGAATCTTGAACTTGTAAGACAGGGACTTGTAATTTATACATGGGGCAATGTGAGCGGGATTGACCGTGACAGTAATCTTGTTGTAATTAAGCCAAGCGGCGTTGATTATGACGGAATGAAAGCATCTGATATGGTAGTTGTTGACCTTGACGGTAATGTTGTGGAAGGAAGTTACAGACCGTCTTCAGATACGCCGACGCATGTGGAATTATATAAGCATTTTAAGGACATGGGTGCGGTGGTTCATACACATTCACATTGGGCAGTTTCATTTGCGCAGGCAGGAATGCCTATTACGGCATTCGGAACAACCCATGCAGATTATTTCTACAATGATATAATCTGTACGAGGGCATTGACCAAAGACGAAGTGGAAAGTGATTATGAGACCAATACAGGTAAAGTAATCATCGAGGCGATAGACGGAACGGATGTTATGGCTACACCGGGAATACTTGTCCGTAACCATGGACCGTTTGTGTGGGGCAAGGACCCTGCCAATGCGGTATACAATGCGACTGTTATGGAACATGTTGCGGAAATGGCATATAATACAATGGTACTGGATCCGAGAGCACAGAGAGTTCCGCAGTATCTTCTGGACAAGCATTATAACCGTAAACACGGAGCCAATGCTTACTATGGACAAGATAACAGATAGACAGTAAATAACCGCGGTACTTGTGATATGTACCGCGGTTTTATTCTGTAATTATTTATCTAAATCCGATGTGCAGCATGGACATTTAACAGCTTTGATGTTAATTTCCGACATGCAGTAAGGACAGATCTTTGTAGTCGGCTCAGCCGGCTTTTCTTCTTTCTTCTTAATATTTCTGAAGGCATTGATTGTCTTGACTACAATGAAAAGACAGAGTGCCGTGATGAAGAAAGTGATGACACAATGGCTGTGAATGCAGAGCCAATAATCATACCTACGGCAAGATCGATTACGTTTCCCTTGGATATAAATTCCTTGAATTCGTTAAGTATTTTTTTCATGTGTGCCTCCTGCGTGTGTATCGTCCGCATCTGTAGTATTGCGCGGAACAATGTAAGCTCTGACTTTAATTATCCTGTTTTTGTCACACTTCTCGACTATGAACTTAAGCCCGTCAAGGTCGACTTCATCGCCTTCCTGCGGCAGCCGTTCAAGGTGTTTGACAATGAGACCTCCGATTGAATCATAATATTCTGAAGCATCCTCGTCCTTAGGAAGTTCAAAGATATCATCAATATCGTTAAGTTTGGCAGAACCTGATAAAAGGTACTCAGTATCATTGACTTTGACAATGTCATCCTCTTCATCATAGTCATACTCATCACGTATTTCACCGACAATTTCTTCAAGAAGATCTTCAAGTGTAATCATTCCGACGGTGGAACCATATTCATCAACAACTATGGTAAAATTGTTGGAGGTCTTACGCATCTCGGTCATAAGTTCCGAAATATCCTTGAATTCGTATGTATAATATGGTTTACGAAGAATATTGCGGACATTGAATTCGGTTCCCTTGTCACAGAGAAGAAGGTCCTTAACATTAATAATACCTATCACGTTATCGACATTATCCTCATATACCGGAAGACGGGTGTATTTATCCTCGCGGAACACTTCAACAATCTCTTCGTAGGTACTGTTTACGGAGATACATGTCATATCAATGCGGGGTATCATTACGTCCTTGGCCTGGGAATCCCCGAAATCAAACACGTTGCTTATCATGGCATGTTCGTCATTCTCGATAACGCCTTCTTCGTGGCTTACATTGACGAGAGTACGAAGTTCATCCTCGGTTATGGAAGCCTGGTTCTTGTCAGACTTAAATCCGAGTATAAAAAGAAATGCCGATGAGACCTTGTTCAATATAAAAATTACCGGTGTAAACACTATCATAAGCAGCCAGATTATGCTGCTGTATGCCGGCGCAATTTTATCCGCATTGGCGGTTGCGATGGTCTTTGGCGTTATCTCACCGAAGATGAGAACCACGACCGTCATGATTCCGGTTGCAATGCTGACGGCGGAATTGCCGAAAAGCGACTGCGCAACCATCGTCGCAAGCGCTGAAGCTGAAATGTTTACAAGGTTGTTGCCGATAAGAACGGCGCTGAGCATTTTGGCGGAATTCTCACGAATCTTGAGAACTCTGGCAGCTCTTTTGTTGCCGTCGTCTGCGAGTGAACGCATACGAATAAGATTAACCGAGACAAATGATGTCTCAGCAGATGAAAAAAATGATGACAGAGCAATAAGCACTACAAGTGCTACTATCTGTATCGCGACACTGGGGTCCAAAGTATCAACTCCTTTAAATTTTTTTATGTATATGATAATAACATTTATATATGAATAATTCAACAAATTTATTGGATAACGATGTAAAATTGTGCTATACTAAAATATCCGAATGCTTAAGGAGAGACAGAATATGTATATAATAGCGGGACTCGGTAATCCTGAGTCCAAATACGATAAAACGAGACATAATATAGGTTTCAGGCTGATAGATGAACTGGCGGTCAGAAACGGGATAACATTCAGCGACAGGAAACATAACGGACTTGTTGGTAAGGGCATTATAAGCGGAGAGAAAGTAATTTTACTCAAGCCGCTCACATACATGAACCTCAGCGGTGAATGTGTAGGTCCTGCAGCAGATTATTATAAAGTAGAGCCTGAGAATGTAATCATTCTCTTCGACGACATCAGTCTTGATGTCGGCAGAATCAGAATCCGCAAGAAAGGCAGTGCCGGTGGGCATAACGGAATCAAAAGCATTATTGCGCACCTTGGAAGTGAGAACTTTTTGCGTCTTAAGTTTGGTGTCGGGGATAAGCCGAAGGAAATGGATCTTGCCGATTATGTTCTCGGAAGATTTTCATCCCAGGATGAGGCTACGGTATCCGAAGGAATTAAAAGGGCGTGTGAGGCGGTTGAATGCATGATCGGTGAAGGATGCGATGCAGCCATGAACAAATATAACGGGTAGGAATTATGAATGTATTGGAACTGCCGGTCCGCGAACTGGCATACTATGATAATATAATATACGACCTGAAGAAAACAGGCAGGGTGCCGGTGGCTTTTGGATGCGTTGAGCAGCAGAAGCCGCACTTTATTTATGGAGTAGGTAAGGAGTTTAAGTACAGACTTATCGTGACCTATAATGAAATAAGGGCAAGGCAGATTTACGAGGATTACCGTGCAATGGACCGTAATACGGTATATTATCCGGCGAGGGATTTTATTTTCTATAGTGCGGACATACACGGAAACCAGCTTGCGAAAGAACGTCTTGAAGCAGTTCACAGACTTTCGGAAGAACCGTCCTTGACGGTAGTGACGACAATTGACGGCTGTATGGATAAACTTATGCCTCCACAGGTATATGAGCGGTACACGATAAGAATAGTGGCGGATGATGACATTGATGTGGACGAACTTGCAGAGAAACTTTCGCTTATGGGATATGAACGCTGTGCCCAGGTTGAATTTGGCGGACAGTTTGCAGTCAGGGGCGGAATAATTGATGTATATCCGCTCACGGCAGAGAATCCGTACAGAATAGAACTCTGGGATACACAGGTGGACTCCATAAGAAGTTTCGATGCCGAAAGCCAGCGTTCGATTGAGAATGTCGAAGACGTGACAATTTTTCCGGCAATAGAACTTATTCCGGATGATAACATGGCGGATGCGATGGAAAGCCTTGAAAAAGAGACAAAAGAGTATGCCGCACGGCTTGAGAAGTATAACAGACTGGCGGAAGCAGCACAGATTAAGAAGAATTTTGAGCAGCTTAAGGAGAAACTTTTTGTCCTTAAAGATTACACCGGATGTGACAGTTATATAAATTCATTTGTTAAGACGGGTGTTTCATTAATTGATTATTTTGACCGGCAGAGTACACTTGTTGTGCTGGATGAGCCGAACCGGATTGATGAGAAAATGCGTGTATCAACAAAGGAATTCAGTGAAAGCATGTCTCACAGGCTGGAGAAGGGAAATATCCTTCCGTCACAGACGGATGTGCTTTTCGGAGAGGGCGAAATTTACGCCAAAATAGGTGCAAGATATGCGATGGCGGTTGCGACACTTGACTGCAGGCTCCCGCTTCTGCAGGTATCGGGACATTATAATATCAACTCCAAAAGTATCGCATCATATAATAATTCTTTTGAAACATTAATATCCGATATCAATTCATGGAAAAAGCAGAAATATCGCATTATTCTTATGTCATCATCAAGAACAAGAGCACAGAGACTTGCGTCGGACTTAAGGGATAACGGCGTGACAGCCATATATTCCGATAACGCAGACAGAGAACCTGTCGAAGGCGAGGTTATGACACTTGGAGGTAGATTAAGACGCGGATATGAATATCCGGATCTTAGATTTGTTGCCGTTGCAGAGGACGATATTTTCGGTACATCCAGGAAAGAGCGGAAGAAAACCAGAAATACCCAGGGAACACCGATTTCGGGATTTGCGCAGCTGAACATAGGTGATTATGTAGTGCATGAAAATCACGGACTTGGAATTTATCGTGGTATTGAGAAAATTGAGGTCGACAAGGTCGAGAAAGATTACATTAAGATAGAGTATGCCGGCGGCGGTAATTTGTACATTCTGGCAACACAGCTGGATATGATACAGAAATATGCCGATGCCGAAGCTAAGAAACCAAAGCTTAATAAGCTTGGAACCGCTGAGTGGACCAGAACCAAATCCCGTGTCAAGACGGCTGTAAGGCAGGTGGCAGATGAACTGGTGAAACTTTATGCGATAAGACAGCAGAAGGAAGGATACCAATTCAGTCCGGATACACCGTGGCAGAGGGAGTTTGAAGAACTTTTTCCGTATGAGGAGACGGCCGATCAGCTTGGTGCGATAGAAGATACCAAAAAAGACATGGAAAGCCGCAAGATAATGGACAGACTTATCTGCGGGGACGTTGGATATGGCAAAACGGAGATTGCAATGAGGGCTGCGTTTAAAGCTGTGCAGGATAACAAACAGGTGGCATATCTTGTGCCTACGACCATCCTTGCCAAGCAGCATTTTACCGGTTTTGACCAGAGAATGAAGGATTTCGGCGTCAATGTTAAAATGTTGTCCCGTTTCTGCACACCGAAAGAAATCAGGGAAACTATTGAAGGCCTTAAAAAAGGTCTTGTTGACGTTGTGGTCGGAACACACAGAATACTCTCTAAGGATATAGTATTTAAGGACCTCGGACTTCTTATAATAGATGAAGAACAGCGCTTCGGCGTTACACACAAAGAGAAAATCAAGCAGCTCAAGGACACGGTGGATGTTATAACACTCACGGCAACACCGATTCCAAGGACGCTTCACATGAGTCTCATAGGAATCAGGGACATGAGCGTATTGGAAGAGCCGCCGGTGGACAGACTTCCTATACAGACGTTTGTTACGGAATATGATGAAGAGATGGTCCGTGAAGCCATTAACCGTGAACTTGCCCGTGGCGGACAGGTATACTATGTTTATAACAGAGTTCAGGGCATAGACGAATTTGCCCTGAATATAAGCAAACTTGTTCCGGATGCCAATGTAGCTTTTGCGCACGGACAGATGCATGAGCGTGAACTTGAGAAAATAATGGTCGATTTTGTCAACGGAGACATAGATGTACTTGTATCGACTACAATCATTGAGACCGGACTTGACATACCGAATGTTAATACTATTATCATACATGATTCAGACAGGTTCGGTCTGTCACAGCTTTATCAGCTCCGCGGACGTGTCGGCCGTTCCGGCCGTGTGGCATATGCTTTTCTTATGTACAGGCGCGATAAAATCCTCCGCGAAATTGCCGAAAAGAGGCTCAGCGCAATCAGGGAATTTACCGAACTGGGTTCCGGTTTTAAAATCGCCATGAAAGACCTTGAAATCCGTGGCGCAGGCAATATTCTGGGTGAGGAACAGCACGGACATATGGAAGCTGTGGGATATGATTTGTATTGCAAACTTCTTAACGAGGCAGTCGCCAATCTTAAAGGAATCGATACCGGTGAGGATTTCGAGACGGTCGTGGATATAGATGTGGATGCTTTTGTACCGGCAACCTACATAAGAAGCGAGGCTCAGAAACTGGATATATACAAGAGGATTGCGGCTATTTCGACAGCGGAAGAATTGTCCGATATGACGGACGAACTTATGGATCGTTTCGGAGATGTTCCTAAGTCGGCAATGAACCTTATGCGCACAGCGTATATCAAATCAATCGCGCATAAGGAATACATTCTTGAAATCAAGGCCGGACGCAAGGAAATGAAGATTAAGATGTTCCCGAAGGCTAAGATAGATCCGCTTAAGATTCCTGAATTTATCCGGAGTTACGGAAACAGAATGCGGTTTACCAACGGTGAAATACCATATTTCACATATTATTTTGACAAAGAAGAAGTAAAAAACAGCGACAGTTATATTAAAACAGTTACTTCGGTAATAGAAAGCATGAATGTGCTTGGAGGACAGTGATGAAAATTCTTGTTATTTTTACCGGTGGGACCATTGGCAGTGAAGCATCCGGTGAGTATATCAGCATTGACGGAATCAAACCGTACAAATTATTACATATGTATGCGGATGCATACCCTGATGAGGCCCGGGATGTCAGGTTTGATACAGAATCTCCGTATACAGTGTTAAGTGAGAATGCTGATGGAAATACTTTTAAGAAACTTTTTGATGCGGTAAGTCAGGGAGTGGATGCCGGATATGACGGAATCATTGTAACACACGGAAGCGATACGCTCCAGTATGGCGCAGCTGTCGCGGCATATGCAGCCGGATGTGATTCAATTCCGGTAATTATGGTCGCGAGCAATTATGTGCTTGAAGATGAACGGTCCAACGGACTGGTTAATTTCCGCTCGGCGGTACTTTTTATAAAGGGAAGATACGGAACCGGTGCCTATGTGGCATATGCCAACAGAGGCGGCAGATGCAGGATTCACTGCGCGCTCGAACTGATGCCGCACGGGATGTTTGATGATTCCTTGCATAGTGTGAATGAGGAATATTACGGTGAATTTGATGATGGAAGATTTATAAGGACGAACCATGCGTGCCCAAAATACGGCAGAATACAAGAAACACCGGAAACTCCGGACGGATGTATTGGAATAATGTGTATGAGTGTACATCCTGGAATGGTATGTCCTGAGATAACTGACAGTGTGAAAGCAGTTATTATTGAAAGTTATCATTCCGGAACTGTATGCACGGATTATCGTCCGTTTTGTGAAATGCTTGAAAAGGCAGCAATGCTTTCAATACCGGTTTATCTTGTCGGAGCATACGAAGGGCAGGATTATGAGAGCTGCGCAGCATATAAACATATGGGAATACGGGTGCTAAGCAAAATTCCTCAGGCAGTTGCATATGTGGGAATCTGGCTTGGCGTTATTTAGAAACCAACGTATAATCACGCTCAAAAAGCTCATTGCACAGCTGTTCTTTCAGAACGGTCCAGTCAACTCTGGCAAGCAGTTTTTCGCAGATGAAAGACTTGCTTTTCTGCCGGTACCGGGGCATCTGATTGTGTGAGAGAATGTTGGATAACTCATTTTTCCACAGCCATGACATCTGGCTGGCTTTGAGAACGGACGGGTTGTCTGTGGCAGGACGTACTTCATCGATTATGACTTTCCGGTTGTCCTCGTATATGCAAAGTATTCCCCAATAATCCGGAATGTGCCCGGCGACATGTTTTACATGCCTCAGTCCGGTTACAATATAATTAGAGTCACAGAACTTGTTGTAATCTTTGACCTGGCGTTCCAGCCGGTCATATGTGTCGGCATTGCTTTTGATTTCCAGCCCGACAATGCGTTGCGGAAGAACCATGACAACATCGGCACGCGAACGGCCCATATTCAGTTCCTCAAGAATACGGGATTTGCCGAAGCGTTCCTCCAGATAATAAAAAAGAGGCTCGCGTATATCTTTATCGTATAGCATATATTTTCTCCTAAAAATGTGTGAATTCTTGTAATTGACACATTTATATGATAAAATATTATTAATTAAATGTAAATATGGGGAATCAGGGAAAATAAAAACATGTACCAGAACAGAGAAAATATAAAGAATTTAATATTGTACCTTGTGGACCTGGTGTCAGTATTTGTCAGCTATTTTGTAGCTAACTGCATATGGCTCGGTCTTGTCAAAGGATATCATATACTGCACAGAGCAGAGCTGCTTGATGCACTTGGAATAGTGTTGTTTTCATTTGCTATTGTTGTATTTATTTTTAATGTGAACAGGGATTTCTTTAAGCGGAATACGTATGAAGAATTTATGTACTGCCTGAAGATAAATCTTATTTTTGCAGCAGTTTACGCGGTCTTTCTTTTTGTGAAAGGCAATTCCGATCTCGCATCAAGAGGAGTGTTTGTTATTACACCGATTCTTAATATCGGAGTGATGCACGCGGCTCATTATGCAGTGAAATACTACCTCACAAGGGTTTACAGTAGGAAAAAGAAAAATGTCCAGTTTTTCCTTGTCACGACTAAGGAACGCGCGGTGTATGCGGTTGAACAGCTTAAGACAAATGAGAGCTGGGTAAGCAGAATCTATGGAATGTGTATCGTGGATGATAATATGACGGGTCAGAAAATTGACGGAGTTCCGGTTCGCGCCGACAATGATACTTTCATAGATTATATACGTAAAGAAGTTGTTGATGAGGTTTTTATCGATGTGCCGTATGCGACCGGTGCATCACTCAGACAATACATTATGGAACTAGAGAATATGGGTGTCGTTGTACACCTTAATATAGAGATTCTTGAGAATTTCAATGACTTCAAGAAATCATTGTCAATGCTCGGCAATATACCAGTAATCACTTTTGCCAATAATTATTATGATGCCAATAAAATGCTCATTAAGAGGATTATGGACATCATCGGTTCGCTGGTGGGAATTGTTTTGACATTAATTGTCACTGTTTTTCTCGCTCCGGTACTTCTTATAGAGTCACCGGGGCCGCTCATTTTCAAGCAAAAGAGGGTTGGCAAGAACGGCAGATATTTCTATCTGTACAAATTCCGTTCCATGTACAAGGATGCGGAAGAACGTAAGAAGTCGCTGATGGCTCAGAACGAGATGAAGGGTCATATGTTCAAGCTCAAGGATGATCCCCGTATAACCAAGGTGGGTAAATTTATCCGTAAGACAAGCATAGACGAGCTTCCGCAGTTTTTTAACGTTCTGCGCGGCGATATGAGCCTTGTCGGAACGAGACCTCCGACAGTTGATGAGTTCAAGAAGTACGAGGGATATCACAAGAGAAGACTCAGCATGAAACCGGGTATTACCGGTATGTGGCAGGTCAGCGGAAGAAATAATGTCAGCGACTTTGAAGAAGTTGTCAAACTTGACCTTGAATATATTGATAACTGGAATATAGGACTTGATTTTAAGATACTTTTTAAGACAATAGGAATCGTGTTCGGACACAAGGGAGCCACTTAAGGATGGATATTAGGATTTTAATTGCCGCTCATAAATCATACGGATTTGCGCAGGATGATATTTATATGCCGGTTCAGGTCGGAGCCGCGCTCAATGATAAATTTGGTGCGGCATGTGATGATACGGGTGATAATATATCGGACAAGAATCCGTATTACTGTGAACTGACGGGCTTATACTGGATGTGGAAGAATGTCAAAGCTAATTATTGCGGACTTGTGCATTACAGGAGATATTTTGCTGTGCGCGGGTGCAGGCGGCTGTTTGGCAGGAACAAATACGACGCCATAGCCGGACGCAAGGATATTGAAAAACTTCTTGCGGATTGTGATATCATTCTTCCTACCAAGAGACATTATTATATTGAGAGCCTTTATTCACATTATGCGCATACGCATTACGGGGAACATCTCGATATTACGCGCGATATCATACATGATAAGTATCCGGAATATATTGAAAGCTATGATAAGGTAATGAAACAGCGCAGCGGTCATATGTTTAATATGATGATCATGAGCCGTGACAAACTGGATGCTTATTGTATATGGCTTTTTGATATTCTTGGAGAACTTGAAAAACGTGTGGATTATAAGGGCTATGATGCTTTTCAGGCAAGGCTTTTTGGCAGAGTGAGTGAATTGCTGTTGAATGTATGGGTGGTTCACGGCGGATACCGTTACAGAACGCTTCCGACTGTCAGTACGGAACGCATGGCGTGGGGACGTAAGATCAAGTCTTTTATCACCGCCAAATTTGGTGGACGCAAATACGATAAAAGTTTCTAAAGGCTATAACAAAAAGGCCGTCCGGTGAAA